>Ga0325404_1001301_pt1 | contig 26415 bp, 16 predicted proteins | sample PopdelMetagenome_18_FD_205664 | JGI IMG/M metagenome (GOLD analysis project Ga0325404, IMG submission 205664) | Populus deltoides microbial communities from Bellville, Georgia, United States - Xylem-Control-R1 | ecosystem: Host-associated > Plants > Phyllosphere > Stem > Wood/Secondary xylem...
AAAAAAATGAATTAACTGTGTTAACCCTTCAAACCAGGTTAACCTGTCAAACCTGAGATTCGTGTCGTGAAACTTTGATAACTAAATAGGAAAAAAAAAATTAACGGGTTATCCCAGAATTAACTGGGCTAACCCGTCAAACCCTGGATCCGTGTCATGAAAGTTTGATAATTAAATAGAAAAAAAATTGAACATTAACAAACTAAACTAAACGAAAAAAATTAATTAAAAAGAAAAAAATTATGGGTTAACTCGTCAAACCTGGTTAACCCGTTAACCCGGAATCCGTGTCATGAAAGTCTGATAATTAAATAAAAAAATTAATGTTAACAAACTAAATTAAATAAAAAAATTATTAAAACAAAAAAACAAAAAACAAATTGATGGGTTAACCCAGAATTAACTGTGTTAACCCGTCAAACCTGAGATATGTGTCATGAAAGTCTAATAACTAAATAGAAAGAAATTTAATATTAACAAACTAAAGTAAATGAAAAAATTAATTAAAAATAAAAAAAAATATTCTAGATTAACTCGTCAAATCAGGTTAACCTGTTAAACTCGGAATTCGTATCATGAAAATTTGATAACTAAATAAAAAAATTTAACATTAACAAACTAAATTAAACAAAAAAAAATTATTAAAAGAAAAAAGCAAAGAAAGAATCAAAAAACAAAACCCGAAATGCATAAAAAAACAAAAAAAAAATAGCTAAAAAAATAAAAAAACAACTCAAAAAAATAAAAAATAAAAACTAAAAAGTGTTTTACTATGGACTGAATTGTATAGTGCAGTTCACAGTATAACACTGATGTGTTTTACTATATGTTATAATGATATGTTTGGTAATCAATTTTAACTTCTTTCACATAATTCATGGATTAAGACTTACCTCCAAAAGAGGTTAGATTAAGCATTAATCTAGAGGAGAGTGTAAGGAAAAAAAATGTTTAAGACAGAGGTATCTTCCAATTAGTTTTTATATTGAAATTAAATCTTTTTTCAATTAGATTTTCAGTGCTTCGTTAACAATTTATCTGTAAGAAACTATTCTTATCAAGATATCCAAAAACATTTAAATGTTGGGAGCATACCCACTTACTATATAAGATCTTAGTGTTTGTAAATCATATATGAATTGTAAGTTTTTTTTTTTCCCGAATTCAGCTTGTAAAAAGCTTCAAACATTTATTTTGCAAGACCCAGTAGTAAAACTCACTTACTTTTAATGCAAGCATGAGATTTTTGAAAAAAAAATCCCGAAAGAATATTGGTTAAAATTAGCATTACTCTCATCTCTAAATTGTAATACAGCTTGATTCTACGGAGCATCCACCATACCAGATCCATCCACATGGGCGTGGAAACTGAAAGACAGTGAGTGCCCTTTATTTATTGCATCATCCCAGTTGCAACGATTATCCTTAGGGTTTGAAATTGAATTGTTTAAGCGAGGGTGATTGATGTAGAGAATATGATTTACGGAAGTCAAATTGATGCATGCCACAAGCAAACCAAGATTAAAAAGAACAACTCAAGCTAACACCTTTATTTATTCTAGGTTCAAGGTTTCTAACTTATCCAATTATTCTTCATATATATTTATATATATTGTGCGCGCGTAATCTTTTGACTTTTGGGTTTAAGTGTATATAATAATTAAGCTCGGCGAGTCTTGTGTTTTGCTTGTTTGTTTATCTAATACGTATTAATGGACGTTATTATTATCTTGTTGGTTTTTGTCTTCTGATCATTTGCAGCAGGTTAGCTATCAGCACCAATAACGATATGCTGCTTTTTGTTTGGTTTTGATTCAGCATGGTGCTGATTGTGCTAAGATTCTTTACCTAATTCAATCAAAGACTTCCAGCAGATTGATATCTATTAAAGGGTGTTTGATTTCTATTTGCCACTTCTATGATCTTCAAGTAACACTCTATTTTCTGGCTTTTAGGTGATGCTTTTTGGTGTGTTTGATGAGAAAATATTATTTCTTACCAAAAATTAAGCTCCCGCCACTTGTTTGCATTGCTTGCATCCTGTAACTTAAAAATTTCGAGTGCCTTGAAAGGTAATCTAATGGCTTATCTCCTTTATAGCTTTGATCCTTGTATCTCCATGCTTTACTCTCTGTTTTTCTTCTTTCCCCCCATCTTCCAATTAGAGATGTTAAAGCTGCGGCATGTCATTCCTCATGAGTTTTAGATGTGTAGATCAATCCACATGGTCCAATGCTTGTTACTAGTTGTTGCTTTACTGCTGATGGGTTGCCGTTACACTGTCAATAGGGTCATGGGAAATTGAGAATCTTTTCTTTTCTTTTTTGATTCCTTCTTCTGAAACATTTCTATGACTGAATCTCTTTGCATCTGGTACGTATGTGTAATGAAGCCACTGACATAAAGGGAGAAAGTTTGTGCAAAGGATATCACTGTGATTATGGATTTTTCCTTTATTAGATCTTTTTACAAGCGGGGATGATCCATGTTTGAAATGGAATTCAGCTACTGGATTCCTTTGATGCATAATTGTTGCCACAAATTCGAATGTCTTTGAAAAGCTGCATTTGTTTGATTGTGTTAAATGATTTCTTTTTACTTAAATAGAAGAGAGAGAGAGAGAGAGAGAGAGAGAGAGAGAGAGAAGACGAGGGCTTACTTGGTGGACTGCCATTCAGCCACTTCTATTGTTCCACTCTTTGGCTTGACCCAGTTCTCCTTCCCTATATGTGCAAATGCTAATATGCTGTCTATGCAATAGGTGCTTGTCTTGTGAACTTAAAATTGGTGATTGGTGAGGGTTAAAAATTTCCTTCTTTCATGAATTCTGCGTGAGGGTTAAAAATTTGAAACTTGTTTATGTTTTTAATTGTCATTGAGCAAGGTGTTGTGTGTTATGTGATCGGTGATCCATTGATTTGGATAAGTCTTTTGTATCAAACGGCTTATATTACAGGCAAGGAATGCTCTTCTGCTGGCGTGTTGAGCTAGTGATCATCACGTTATGAACTTCATTTTCTAAATCCTTTTGAAATTCTGAATTGTAGTTAAGGGCTAATGACAAACTAAATGCCTTAATCTCTACTGTTTGGGGGCTGGCTATGTGAGTGACACTGCTCGGAATCAATATTTTTGTGGTTTTGTTTCTGCTGGGGAGTTATTGGTGTAATTTCTAAGCAGTGTCATTACAATCAAATTTATTCATATTTGCAATCTATCAAATTCATGTTTAAGCATGAATTGTCATTAAGAGTTTAGGGTCTAGTTCTATTAAGGCTGCTGTCTTTGAAAGGGCACGAGGAGGAGGAACGTTACTAGTTCAGAATTACAATAATACTTTCAACAAGTTCATGCAATCAAATAATCTTCGTGGGTTTTGGCTCTTAAACTCGTTGAATATTGAGGAACCTGGAATTTCTCCCTATAGTGCCTGAGTTTGGTGTAAATACCATTATCAGCTATTCATCTTTTCAGTTCTTTCATTTTTTCTGTTTCTGCATGTTGGTTCATCATAAGCTACTTTGATGGTGTATCCGTTGCCAAATTCTCTTTGATGTTGTAAGACAATGCATTTACTCTTCCGTGTATCATTACAGAACACATTGTGCACTATATATGCAGGCATGTTCTGTTAGATTTCACATGGTATTCATGGTGTAACTGTGAACTTTCAGATGGAAGAACAAAATACTCAGCATGCCCCCCCTGTCGAAACAAGCGTGGATATTCTTGATGGAGGGGATAGTGGAGCGAGTAACGTATGTGGGGAAGCACCTTGTGTATTTTCAGATACTGGAAATAACCTCAAGAATGCCAAAGAACGTTCAACTTCAATGCGTAAGCTCTGGATAGCCGTGGCACTTTGTGTAGTGTTCATGAGTGCTGAGGTAGCTGGTGGCATCAAAGCCAATAGTCTGGCAATCTTGACTGATGCTGCACATTTGCTTTCAGATGTTGCAGCCTTTGCTATCTCCTTGTTTTCATTTTGGGCAGCTGGCTGGGAAGCCACACCCCGTCAATCTTATGGATTTGTTAGGATTGAGGTTCTCGGTGCACTGGTTTCCATACAGCTCATCTGGTTGCTTGCAGGGATTTTGGTTTATGAAGCCATTGTTAGGCTCATCCATGATACAGGGGAGGTAGATGGGTTTCTTATGTTTCTTGTTGCTGCATTCGGTCTTCTAGTGAATATCGTCATGGCACTTGTGTTGGGACATGATCACAGGCATGACCATGATCACAATCATGGGACTGGCCACAGCCATGGAATGACAGTTACTACTCATCATGGTCATCATGACGAGCACCCAAAAGATGCGGGCAATCATCATAAGCACTCGAAAGATGAGCACCGTCATGCTCATGAAGAACATGTTGAGCCGCTGCTGGATAAAAAGGAAGCCAGGCATGAAAAGAAGCAAAGGAACATAAATGTACAAGGAGCTTATATCCATGTTCTTGGGGATTCCATCCAGAGTATCGGGGTCATGATAGGAGGTGCAATCATATGGTATAAGCCTGAGTGGAAGATAGTTGATGTGATCTGCACCCTATTCTTTTCAGTTATAGTCTTGGGTACAACAATCAAAATGCTTCGGAACATACTTGACGTCTTGATGGAGAGCACTCCAAGAGAGATAGATGCAACAAAGATTGAAAAGGGATTGTTTGAGATGGAGGACGTGGTGGCTATCCACGAACTGCATATATGGGCCATTACCGTGGGCAAGATTCTCCTGGCTTGTCATGTGAAAATCAGGCCTGAAGCAAATGCAGACATGGTGCTAGACAATTTGATAAACTATATCAGAAGCGAGTATAGTATCAGTCATGTAACCATCCAGATAGAACGTTAGCAGAGGCAAGGGAATTAGCTAGTTGAATCTGGGGCCTGATGTTTCCGAAAGTGATGATCTTTCATCACATGCACGCATATACTGTTCATAGGATATCTTTCACTATGTCCTTTACAATTGTTTTTTACGCACAGATAGAAATTGTCATCTTTAATTTTGTCGCGAGTGTTGTTTGGATTCTGGTATTGTGAATTTACAATTGTGGAGTTGATAAATATAGTTTCTTCAATCTTCTCTTTTGCTCCATTCCACACAAATTACAACAAAAAAATCCATATGCGTAGAGCATTCTTCTATAGGAAGAAGTTCCCGTCAGGCTTGGAAAGGGTATCGCTTTGTCTCCCGCTTTAGGCATGCATCAACTCACCCAGAGTGGGGGTCTACCACTGATAATAAGTGTCACAGGCACCAATTTGAGGCGGAGATGAAGCTTCTGTCCAGGTAACAGCTCGTTTGTTATATTACAGCTGGGAACATGATGCTGGGGTGTGGGGACGCTGGTGTCATCTAGTTGAGTGAAAAGATTCGTGACCTTCCTTCTTACGGTGAAATTCTGGCAGGTCTCTCGGTAAACTGACCTGGTGATGTACTTGATGCTAAAACAGATGTTGAAACAGGAATTACTGCAGAGAAATTTCTTGACCTTGTAAGACGAGAACAAGGATGACAGGTTTAACTTAACCAGAGTCAATGTTGGTGGGTTAATGCTAGAAAACATTTTGTTATTTATGGTCTCTGGATGGGTTAGAAATAATCAATCAGCTACAAGACAAGTTCAAATTGTTGCAGTTTCTTGAGAATGAAAATGACCCTTGTTGTGTGGCTAAAGTTGCACAATATATTTTATAGGAGTAAAAGGAACCACGACTTGGTTCAAAAAGATAAGGTTCATAGACATTATCAAGTGAAATCTGGGGTTTTCAAGAAGAGGTTTCAGTGGAAGTTGTGCATTTCATATACTATCGGTGTCTTCCATGGAAGCTGTGCTCTCACTAGTTCACATCTGCTGCTTAGAACTAGTAATAATGTTGAGCTGTTTGATAATTTGACTGCTTGCCTTGATGCAGAAAGGGGAAGCTGCCACATGCGAGATGGTCGTAGGAAATATCAAGGTACTAAAAATAGAAAAAATAAAAATAAAATAATGCCTTATAGGACAGGACAGGACAGGACAGGACATGATTGACGCTTAAAAGAAGAGATGATATCACATGGAAGGCCTTTAGGAACCCAGCGTTAATTTTAAAGATGGTTTTTTTCCCCCTAAAATGTAAGGTTGCCTTAACTTAGGATTCTCAATCTCTGAGAGTCAGAAGCATGGTGCCCCCCCTCCCCTTTATAAATTGTAGGCATTTTTTGTTAGGATTCTCAGAAATAACGTGAGACAGAGTGCCTTAATCATCAGGTAATCTACTATATAGTACACTGAAGCTGGGGACGCAGGTTTCCCATTTTCCTTATCTCTCTTGAAAATATCTGGAATTAGAACTCGGGTGGAGGCAGCTTCAAATAACATCAATTATATATATATATATATATAATTATCAATAGTTCAATTCCTTAAACTATATACTTCTTCATTTGGATATAGCCAGGGGAAAAAAACCCTTTATTTTGGCACCCTGCTTGAAATAAAGGGCAAGCAAAGGGATCTTACCTCATCAGTCTCCAGGCAAAAATTACAGTGGGACATTGATGGAGGAACTTCGAAGCATTTTGCGTTTCTGTCCGGAACATTATGCTACCGAGTTTCTACTCTTGGATCAGTCAAGTAACAAGCTCATAACTAGAGCTTGGAGCTCAGAATTATCAAAGGGACTATGGAATGGATTTACAGAGTAAGTTTCTGGGAACTTTACCTCTAATCAAACATCCATCGTATGTGCTCCCTTTCTAGAAAAAAAGTTGACTTTCAGACACAATTAATGCAGAGAATGCCCACAACTTCCCATCGAAGTAGGATTAATCCAAAAGACATTCAATTATTTAGGACGAAAGCAACTTCAACGCCCGACATTTTTCAAGCATGTCAAGGATGGAAGGGAGCAATGTAAGAAGTTAAAATTATTTTTTATAAATTTTTATATTTAGTTGGTGTTATAAATTTAATTTTTATTATAAATTAATCTGATATAAGATTTTTCTTTTTTAGTCTACAATTTAGTTTTTTCATGATGATTTTAATTTAAATAAAATAAAATTAATATTCTACAATTAGATAATCACGAATATAATACCATGTTAATAAATTATTTGATTAAAGAATTTAAATTATTAGATAAAATAACATTACTTAATTTTTATAAATTTCTAGCAAAATGGAAGACGAAATTAAGCAAAAGACTACATCCCACCAAAAGACATGCATAAACATCTCCATGCAGAAGAGTTAAAGATCATTTATTTTCATAGTTTCTTTATTTCTTATCTTTGAAAAATCTAAAATTAGGTTTCTTAAACTTTAAGGTTATATATCCCTTAATTGTAGAGAAAATTATGATACGTTTATTTCATTAATCTTCAATCCTTAAAAATAGTCTATTAAGCTGTTTAAATACAAGAAAAACACTCTAATCAGTAAATTATCAATTAAATTAAAAGTCTCAAATGAAATAAATAAAAAAAAGTCTAAATACAATAAGAAAAATAAAGAAAATTCTGAACACTAACTTCTAGATCTTATTTGAAGGTCTTCCAAAACTCTGATGAAAAATAAATTTTAACCCTATTGAAAACATGACCTTTAAAAATGTCCGTCAAAATTTAAGCTCGGTTTGACGGTTATATATTAAATTTATTCTCATTTTACTAGATTGCTCACTAGATTCTTATAGAACTTCTCAAAACCTAGAAAATCTTAATAATTAAGCAAATAATATAATAAAATTAATTATGTAAAAATAATGGAGAAAGCACCCCATATCAAATTATGATTTGTTTTTCTTTTCTTAGAATTTTAGTTATAATATCACTAGAAGAACGTTTTTATTTCAACATATACAAAAAAGTTTCTTGAAGTAATACAAAAGAAAATAAATGCGAATTAAGTGTGAAATGGTTAAAAAAAACATAAATGTAGCAATGTAAAGACTGGTAAGCTCTCCCTCTACGATAACAAAACGATCATAATCGTACGGTTGGATTCCCATGTGCATTGTGTTATGTATATGAACAGAACCATAAATGGAAATAGGATAATACTATATTTACCTTTCTATTAAAAACAAAAAATGGAAGGATTGAAAATAATGGTTAAAAAAGGGAGTGAATGTGTTATTTGTGTAGGGGGAGATAATCATAAATTCACTCCCTCTATTTCATCAAGATTTTTATATGGGTTTTTATAATTTTATATATAGTGTTTTTATACATCTATCACATAAATTCACTCCCTTTATTTCATGTTTTGTCTACGGTCTAGTTTTGGAAATATTTTGTGTTTTGAGCCTAAAAAGTTCATAAAATTATTATTTCAATTAATCTAAAATTTATTTTAATTTTAAGATTTTAGAGAGCTAAACATTTTATAATTTTAACAAGATTTGTACAGAGTTAACCCTATATATGAACTATATCGAAAACAATTTCTCATTTAAAAAGACTTGCAAAAAACCACAATAACCCCAATTAATAAATTCTAACTAAACTCAATAATTTCTTATATTTTATAACCATAAGTAGCCCCATAAATGGAAAAAATATATATATTTTAAATGAATAAAAAATAATTCATCCTATCTAATAATCAAGTAATCCCAAAAATATAAAAACATAAATTATCTATCTATTTACATCTACGTCATCTACTGGATGATTTATGCTCATCAAAAGCATAATTGGATTTAGCTCCTGCACCTGCCTGAGTGGCCTCGTCATCTACTATGACATCACCAAGAGTTAACCACTCTCTAAAGGTATCAAGTCTAGTATGACAAACATTTAACCACTAGGATGCAACAATATAAACTTTTCTTTATTCATCAGTATTACAAAGATAAGATGTGGATTCTCGACCCTCCTGTAACATGAAACCAATTTAATATTAATAAAAAATTAAAGTTAAATTAAAAGATCAATACATAGAACCTAAAATTTAACATTTCATAATTATGAAAAGATTTGATTACTTACGAGAATTTGAATTTGTTGGATATGTTGCTCGTACTGTAAGTATCTAGGTGGTAAAACATGCTCGGGATCTAGAGTAATGACTCGATGTGTGATATTTATGTACTAAATCATATACTTATCATTTGTAATCATAAGATTCATCTATGTAAATATGTCATTCATTCGTGTATCCCACTATAATACATAAGCTTAATCAGTCGTAATTATTATTTTTACCCCAACAAGTTATGGCGAGCAACACATCACTCGTGTCGATATCGACTGGAATGTGTTGTTTGTAGACAAACTGTTGCATTATTTGGTCTGGGCAATGTAGCTCGACCATCTCAAAAAATATATTAGCAGGACCATTGATGTCTTTAAGTTCATCTCGCTAGTGTAAATTGCTAGAGCAGCTGCTAATCTTCATCCGACTAAGGCGTTCACATTTCCTATAGAATATAATTTTTTAAATATTAAACATTAATAATTCGGTGAAGTGTAATGACTTTTATTAAACAAATGATTAAAAAATACTTGGATAATAAGCTACTTGTTTAGCTCGTTCTGATAAAATGTCAACTTATGTGTTGAATTATTTTCAAATACTCTACCAACGCACCACCTAGTATTAAAATTATGTCAGTTTAAATGTGTTTTTTAAAGTTACAATTGCATAATATAATTGCAAAATAACATCGCAATATTTGCATTTGAGTGGTAGATGGAGTGTAACCCTCACAGTTTAGATAGTCATAAATGGAAACTAGGGTAACTAGAGTCTGCCTACATGAAAATGTTCCCACGACCATAAGTGTTATTCATTAAAACACCTTTTGAATCAAATGTGTTAACAACAAACATTTAAAGTCTATATAGTATTTCTTACTTCATACCTGTAGAAGTAGCAAACATCTCCCAACTTGTTTGACCTCCTTCATGCATGTAAGACATGGATGTCTGTACAAGCATGCAAAAACAGCAAATCCCCAGCTATATGTGGGGATAATGTCAAAATCCTCCATGAACATCAGGTAAATTAAAGTCACATATCTTCCTGTTTGGTCAATGAATAATACACTATCAAATAGATGAAGTATATATGCTCTGACATACCTACATTACACATTAAAATTATCATAATAATTCATGCAAACTTAACAAATAATCAACACATTAGATTCATAATTTATTTTATACCTCTGTAGGACCTCCTCACTAGCATTGATTGATGGTGTCACAAATGTCTTCTCAATCTACTGAAGATGTATGCTAAGTCTCTTCAATTTAGAAGGAAAGGGTGCTAGTCCAAATGATCGCTTATATAACACAATTCTATTACGAACACCAAAAAATATGACTACTTATCCATCAATAGGCAATCCAAGCAAAACTACCATGTCTTGTAGTGTTGGTGTCATCTCTTCATGCCTAAGATGAAATGTGTGTGTCTTACATCTCCACTGTTTAATTAGGGCATTGATCAAGCCGTGGTCAAGCTTGATGTGGTCTAGACAACTTACGTATAAAAAATCTGCATGAAACACATATGGCTGGACCCACTCATCTAGTCTCATCCGTCTATGTGTATGATAATAAATAATGGTTTTATCCTGCATAACAATTTAAATTATAAGTACATGCATATATAATACTGTCATAACACAATTTTGACCCATTTACTTTCAAATTAATTTAAATTTTTTAAGGGGGTAAAATTTGGAATTAAAAGATTGGGGAATAATTTTAATTAAGAGAGTGATTTGTCAACTTGTGAAAAAACTAGGGACTATAATGTATTTTTATCCTTCTTTCTTAATATTCATTTTGAAAAAGATGATCATGATATCTTAGTTATTTATTTTCAAATTTAACTTTAAACTCTAATCAAGTTTAAATCTAAAAAAGATGATGAGTTTGTTTTGTACTTACAATTCCATATGCTCTAGGATTCTTGTATTTTAAATACAGATACAAATATATAGAAAATAGAGGAGGGAACATATCAAAATTTCTACATTAAAGGGAGATTAAAAAAATTCTATTTCGAGAGTAGACATAAAAGAAAAGCAAAGCAAAAGGCCAAAACTCCCACACAAAACCTAAAAATCTTTAATCGATGATCTGGCAAAAAACACTTACTCATCCCTCTCTCATTTTCTTTCTCCTGTCGCTGTCTTTTTAAAAATAAAAAAAACAAAAAAATCACCAACCGCCGACCACCCGCCATATCAACATCTTTACACAAACCTATATACCGAAGACAACCATCAACAACCCCTAAACACCACCACTTACGGTGGACCCATCGTCATACGAAACCTTTAACCTTTTGTAGCAACACCTTTTTACACTTAGTTGTTTCAGCCGAACTAGCCTTCAAAATAGTCGGCCTACACCAGCATCGTGAGTCACACTGATTAGTACTTAAAAATATATTTTTATCAAGCTTTTATATTATCATTTTGCACTTGAAGTATCAATATCTCCTTAACTAGAGCATGTTTTATAATAACATGTCTAACAATATAAGATACCTTTAATTTATGGTAAATGTTCATCTTAAATGCAAGCCTATCACATAAATTAAAGGATTGATTGATGAGTTTAACTACTAAAATTGAGAAGACAAAGAGAGGGCCAAGTTTAGAAAAGAGATGCTGGTTTAGTCCAAATTGGAACACCATTCGGTTATTGGATTATAACTGGAGCTGTAGAACTTGGATTTAGGTTGGTTTATATATATAGGAAGCTAAGACATAAGCCTAAAACTTTCATGAGAGTCCAAGATTCAAAAGGACTGTTTTCAAGTTCAAATTGTAGCAACAACAGAAAAGTCAGAATCTATCCTGCAGCCCAGACACTATTCAGTGTTCTGCCCATATCTCGAGTGCTAGAGATCCAAATACACCGATTCTTATTTTGTTGGAAAGCTGAGATAATTTCCCAGAACTTTTATGGGGACTATCTGCTCAAATTATGATCTTAGCAATGACGTTTTCTGCAAACAAGAAGATAAAGATTGTTACCAAGTCAAGAGGTGGCCGCCCACTCAACAATTAATTATCAAATCAATAGTTCTAAATTTTAGCCTATAAAAGGAGACATTTGTCATGCATTTAGGCATCTTGGTTTTCAGATCAAGATCATGTTCTTGCTCTCTTTCTTTATATTTTTGTAATGCTTAAGTTTTGCTTTCATTAATCTTTTATTTATGCCTTTCATTTCATTTACTATACTTATATAATCATGTTCACATCTTGTTTATTTATGTTTCTCTCTTTCATTATATTTAGTTAAGTTTATTATGTCAAGGTGAAAAGGTTACACTAATGGTGTAAGAATAAGTATATTGTAAACTCAACATGGACTTTAATGTTTGATACTAACATGTTTTGTATTTGTTATCTTATTCACTTTTAATACTTTGCTTGTTAAATGGTTAATCTAAATTTATGTTGTATAACCCTTGGTACAACAAATACTTGATCATTTCATAACCAACTATATGGTATAACCGACATTTGTGTTATGAAAGGAACTTGATTTGTTGTTAACATAAATTAACATTATGAATACCTGACAACATTTACAAGTATTAGCATTATTCAAATAAGATAACTAATGTAATCATGTTAACAATTTATAATCCGATTGGAACCTCCTTTGTGTGTGGTTTCCAGTTGAGTAATAAAAAGAGTTTATATTATACTTATTTGAAATACCAGTAGATCCTCTAACCTTGATAATTGTTTTATCCTTACATCAATATCCCATAAAATTCTCATAAACTTTTTGTTTTATTAAATATATATATTATTTGTAATTTAGTTTACCTCCCTGTGGTTCGATCTTGGTCTTATCGGGTCATTTATTACTTCGACACTCTTGCACTTGGGAGAAGACAACAAATCTTTTGATCGTGTCACACACGACCAACAACTCTTCTTACTCCAAATCACACCACCATCTTTTCCTCCCAAAATGATAGCATATATGTAAAGATATGAGGGGATTAAATTGATTTTGCTATGTGAATTTTTCTTATTTTTACATGTAATATTGATTCTCATCGCAAGCATAGACATGAAAAGGAAATGGGAAGCTACCCAATCTTCTTTTCCATGTTCAATCTAGGACTCTAGAGCATCATTCCACACGCCATCATCTATGGCAGCGCGTGACAAACACGTGTTGTTGGAAACCCACTGTTATTACAACATCTGGTTTTATTTTAGCAGTCTCATCCTATTTAGCAACACTGTTGAAGGTTGATTTATAAGCTAAGATTTGTGTTTTTACAAATTAATTGTTTGTATTTGTTGTGAGTATTTTTTTAGCATTGTAAAAGCGAGCGTGTGAGTAGATTAGTAAAAATAGGTGTGTGTGATGCATGATTTCATAATTTTTAGCATGTGTTAGAATAATAACATAAGAAAAAAAAATCATAAAGCATTTTTATTAACTATTTATAAAATTTGCATCATAGCCAAATCCTAAAAAAAATATGAAAAATGCATTTGCATTAACTTATGATTTCTTAGCATAAAAAACAGCTCAAAAATATTTTTACAAGTTTTAGTATTTTTATAAAATTGTTGTTTTATCACTTTTTGATATAAAAAATGTATTTTGTTTGCATATGGACTTTAAAATAAGTTTATAAAGCCCATTAGAACTCGGCCCAAATGAAATGGCCCATTGGGTCTACATACAAAATATCAAAAACTCATTCCTTTGAAAGGGTCCAAAGCATAGTTCTATCATTTTTACGGGTCCAATGACCATTTTAAAACTCAATCCAAAAGTGTTCGAGGCAAGTGAATTCACGATGAGTATCAATCTTGGTATTTTCGATTCTAGAGTCAGAAATATCAACTCTGATATTTATTGATGTTTGAGTAAAAAATTATCAATCCCAATATTTATTGAAGCTAGAGTCAGAAATATTATAGATAAATTATTGATAACATATCACAACAACCTCTAGTAATTTAAGACAAAACTAGCAATGCAACCTGTCTAAGGGAGGACGTTTTAAGGGTGATAATATCTTCCCTCTAGCATAACAAGTTCATTGCCATAGGATCTCTGAAAATCAGCTAGGGTTTCTAATAACCATAATACTAGGTGTCGACTTCTTAAATAAAATATATCCCATCTAATAACAAGATGTTATATATCTATTATTTTTTCTAGTTTTTAATGGTTGCCGCGACGTTTGGAATAACCTATTATTTGCATAAAAAACAACTTTATTCAATAACTTTTCATCATATCGCCTATATAAATATGTGTCATCAACACTGATAAATGGTCTACAATTCTTGAAACCTTTAATAGAAGGTTGAAATGACCAAAACACGGGTTTAAAAATCATTGTGCTATAATCAAGATTTCTTTTGTGTGTCCAATCAATGATTATTCTAGAATTTGATTCTTTTATTGTCAACAATAACAATAACCTAGATAATTTTTCAAAAGATTCCTCATGTGAACTAAAAAGATGTTTGATGACCTTCTGTTTTGCAACTCATGCTTTGTCATATGAAATTTTATACTTGTAATGCAATTTTATTTCATCTTGTATACTTGCAACCATCATTGAGAGCTTATTCATTATAAAGGTTGACATAGCATTGACATTAAAATTTTCATTAAGCTAATGATGGTCTTTTTTTGACAAAAGTCGAAACACATGTATGCTATCTTTTTAACTTTGCTATATAAAATGATTCTGACGTTTTATGATATCCCTCACACAAATACTACTTAAATTCAAGTTCTTACACACATTGTAATTGAACAAATATAGAGTTCGATCGTTGGACTCGGTATTCAAGTGAATATGCGATGTGTTATCGTTTAACAATATTAACCAATTCATTTTTACTGTTGAATATTTGTCCAACCTCTAACTCAGACCTTTCTGAAATATGTTTATGACTTTATACACAATCATTAGAAATAGCAAAACTAGACTCAAAAGCATCCCCAAATTCAGGATCAAAAGGTATGATTTCATCATCACATCATCATCAATATCATTATCAACGTCATCATTATCATTTACTATCACATTTGGGTCTAACGTTTCATCATCCTCATTATCACTAGGCTCAAAATAGTCAAATCTATGTTGATCATCAAATGGATTGTCAAACATAGTATCATCTATCCTTTGCAACAAATCAACCAACAATAAACTGTTTTTACCTCTACTAACTGAATTTGAATGACCAACAGAAGTTGAGAGACACACACTGATTTTGATCGACTAATTACATTATTAGTTAATCATACAACACCATTATATTCAACCACTTTGGGTGAAAGAGTTAATCATTGTTTTAAAACTACCATTACACGCAATTAGTACAAGATAATACTGGTGTTCACCAATCTGATACCACCAAGTGATTTCAACATCAATATCATTATAATTCCACTAAAGTCCATGATAAATGATTTCTTTTATTTTTGCATATGACTTGCCTAAATTACTATTTAATAACAAACTGTTCTCACCATTATATGTTATACTACTGTTTATATCATGAACAGTAGTGTCACCATAATGACACAACTTAAATATGTTACAAGATATTCTATTAAAAAAATCAGATTATGGTCAATTGGATGTAATTGTAATTATATTGCATTATGCTAACATTGTTCACATCATTCAAATCAAATACAATCAAATTTTCAAAATTTAACGTTAAAGCAAATTCACCATAAATTAAACATTATTCATGATATTTTAATGCTCAAATACATTAAATCAAACACAAATTAATATAATTAAGAAAATAACAAATTCATCAACTTATCAACAATTTAACGAAACATTAACTTCATCATAATTTTACTATGATCAAGCTCTCGTCCATGAAATCATCAAACGTAGTTAATTACATTATTAGTTGATTCCACCAATACATGTAAAATCCGTAATTCAAAAAACTTAACATCAATTAAACGCAACATATAATTAATTTAAAAAATTATTTTATAATTAATTTAACTTATTTTCATGTTCAACTATATCAAATCAACTCTAATTGATTATATTCTTAACTAATTTCATATTAATTCAACAAATCCTAAATTCACCATAAACTCTAAATTTAACCTAAACAATCATTTCATTTCAACAAAACAAAACATAAATTTATAGCAATTTAGTATATTTACCTTGCTTGTACGACTAGAAAAAAAGTTGGGGTGGTGCGCACAACAACAATAACAAATAGATCTATCAATTTTGCTCATAAAAACATTCAATAATGCTTAAAGACCTCTAATGAGTTTGATTTTTTGTTATTTTAAGGGTTAAATAAAGGTGTTTGGTGGGTTTTGTAGAGAGAAAGTGAGGGTGTCGGTTCGGGAGAGAGAACCGTGACCTTATATTTGTTCTATGTTTTTTGATATAGATTTAGATTTTAATTGATAACGCGATTCTTAAATATGATATTTATTTTTTTGCGATTCTAAAGTACAAGATTTTTTTGATTTAACGTTTTAAAAATATGATATTTCATTTTGAATTTTTTTAAAAAAGTACTATTCTCGAAAATTTTACATTTACTATCTTAATTTTACAAAATAAAAAATTCAAAGTTGAAAAAGGAGAGTGGGGAGGAAGAGTCCCCACAACTAGCTGTCCCCGCTGCTGGACAAAACTGCGAAATAATGCTATTGGGACCTTTCAAACCAGACAACTCCCTCTTCCCTTCTTCTTCTTCTTCCTCTCTCTCTCTCTCTGCTAAACCCTCACCAACTCTCAAATATTTTCACTTGTTACTCTAATTTACATCTTTCTAGCTGACTCGAGTGGTTTTAATTTTTCTACCCTTTGTTTGATTTTAAGTTTTACCCATCTTGATTAATTCTTCTTAGGCTCCATTTCTATAACTACTACTGCTACTGCTAGTAGCTAAGTTACTTTCTTTCTCTTTTCCTGTAGAGAATTTAATATCATTCTATATAAGAGTTTCACCAGCAGCAGAACACAAAGGAATATATTAATTTTTGAGGTTGTGTACATGGGGTCTCTCCTTCTGCTTCTTGAGGGTTACATTTATTACTATCGTTTTGTTAGAATCACAATGGAATGTTGGTGAGGAAGTGAGAGGTACAGAGAGAGAGAGAATTTAATTTCTGGCAACAACTACTGCTCATCAATGGAGAGGCTCGAAGGACCCATTAATCCTTGTGTATGTTACTCTTGTTCATTTTCTTTTTTTCACTCTTTCTTTCCTAGAGTACCTTAACTAGAATCAAAGAAATGGACTTGCATTTACTTATCCAAATGCTTGCATTTAATGCATTGCATTATTTTTCTAGAAATGCTAACGTTTACTGCACTGTTTCCTCCACTTTAACATTCTATTTTCCTTTCTTCGTTTGTTTCACTGTCTCTATTGAAACTGAACACCCATCAAATCCATGAAAGTTGGTTTTTCTCCACACCTCCTCAGAAGGTTAGGTGTAAGACCCCAACCAAGAGTTTCCCTCATTGCCTTTCTTTCTCTCAAGATTCTTTTCTTTTCTTATTAAGTTATTGTTTTCTTCTTGCAGTTCTTAGGGGAGCATAACTTGGATGAATGCTTAGACCAAGGATTTATCAATACAGAAAGCTTAAGATTTGGAGAAGAAAGACCATACTTTTCAAGCCCAATCTTTGATGAAAAAATGCCTTTTCTTCAAATGCTTCAAACAGTAGAAACCCCACCCACTTTTCCCTTCAAAGAACCCTGCTTTCAGACACTACTCAAACTCCAACACCTCAAAAAACCATGGAATATGAACAATTATTACATGCCTGAAACAGAAAGCCAAGTTCAACCACCGGAGCTTGAAAGTTGTGTCACCCATGACATATTTGATTTACACTCACCAGTCAAATCTGAAACCAGAGAACTCCCAAACCCACATTCAAATTCCTGCCTCGAAGGTGTAAGTCCTGAGCCCGCTGAACCCTATTCAGGTTCCTTAATTCCATTGGGTACTCAACCACAAACCGTACCTAATATTAAGACCCAGTTCTCCAAATCCACTACAATAATCACCAGAGAAAGAAGAAAGAGAAAGCGTACAAGGCCAACCAAGAACAAAGAAGAAGTAGAGAGCCAACGCATGAACCACATTGCCGTTGAACGCAAACGCCGTCGCCTAATGAACGACCATCTTAACTCTCTCCGTTCTTTCATGCCACCCTCTTATGTTCAAAGGGTAATCTTAAAATTACTAATATTAATTACTATCTACATTTTCAGTTTGCAATTATTGTTATTATTACTCTCAAGAATTCAATTTCAGACTCAAGTATTCAAAATCCTTTGTTTCCTTTTCCACTCTTTGCATCCACGACTCATTTTTATGTCTTGTAGACTTGAAAGTGACGGTGTCTTTCTTTTGTTGTTGAATAAAACAGGGTGATCAGGCATCTATAATAGGAGGTGCAATAGACTTTGTGAAGGAACTAGAGCAGCTTCTTCAATCTCTTGAAGCACAAAAAAGAATGAAAGAAATAGAAGCAGGCTCCACCATCGGCATTTCATCCAACCAATACTTTACTTCGCCGCCACAAAGTGACAATCTGGCGGAGAAAGGAGGCAAATGTGAAGAGAAAAGAACAGTGAAGAAGAAGTCGGAGGCGGCGGAGATAGAGGTGACTGCTGTACAAAACCATGTAAATTTGAAGATAAAGTGTCAAAGAAGTCTTGGGCAGTTGGTGAGAGCCATTGTTGCAATGGAGGAACTTAGCCTTACAGTTTTGCACCTTAACATTAGTTCTTCCCAAGCAACAATTCTTTACTCTTTCAATCTTAAGGTAATCCTACTTTGTTCCCTAAGTTAATTCATAGTTTCTTCTTTCAGGTCAAATATTTTTTACTAGCCAGCTAGCTTGGCTCTTGCCTAATCCAAAACCCTATTTTCATGTCAGTGTTTTTTTTTTTTTATGGGTTTTATTGTGGTGTTGTAATGACAGTTAGAGGATGATTGTGAGCTGGGATCCACAGATGAGGTAGCAGCAGCAGTTCATCAAATATTCAGCAGTTTCAACGGCTAGCTGATTGGTCTGTATGGTAGGAGTGCTCCTTGGCAAGAGAGACAGCAATTTTACAGCTGAATTTATAGGATTATTACAGTACTGCCTTGCCTTCTTTATGGAAAACAAGAAAAATGTAATTTTGGCTTTATGAGGATGGTAGATGAGGAGCAGACTAGGCAGAAGGGCACGACCATTTGTCTCCATTCTAAGCTCTTACTTTTAGTACCACAGAGAGGACTGCTGCCAGTACACAGAAGTGCACAGGAGCAGATGATGTTTACTGCTTAACCTGCTGAAAGAGTTTGCCTCGATCTGTCTTTTTTTTTTTTTTTTAATTTAGTTTTTAGGAGGAGGGGGGGATAAGAGTTGCTTGGATGAAGGGTTGCGTGGGTGGGCAACGCTGGGAGTTAGGGGCATATAGAACAGAAGTAACTAGTCCTGAAATCGGGATCAAATCCTTCCACAAAATAGCTAATTGAATAGTTCATTATCATTTGCATTCTTGGTGTGGATGTAATTTTCACTTGGGTTCTACTCTTTTTTTTTTTGGCATCTCAAGGCCGGTTGCTGCGAGGCAAATTATTATTTTTTTTTTTAAGAAAGAAAAAATGCAAACATTAGTAACATGTTTTGTAGTTTAAAAAAATAATTATAAATTAAAATCTTAATGTGTCTAATAAAATAAATTTATAATTATGCATACCAATAAATATTTTAAAAAATTATTAATCCATTTAAAAATTAAATTGGAAAGTTGAAAGACAAACATAAATTCAGATATTTGTTTATTAGACAACATTTTAATTATAAAAGCAAGTTTTAAATAAAAAATAATATCCTAATAATATAGAAGCTAATGTATTAGAAGAATATAAGAATATTACATTGCATGAATTTTTAATGGTGCATCACCTATTTATTTTTTTTATAAAATAAATGACACGTAGTCCGTATTCCAACCACTTCAAGTGGCTGAAAAATCCAGTCCCTACGCTTTAGATGAAGAAAATTCATTTTCAATGTTTTTTTTTCTCTTTAAAAAACATCACATAAACCTCAATAAAACCAATTTCTAACCTCAAAATAAATTTCAATCAATCCAAAAGGCAAAAATCATCCCAAGTGAAAATAATTTTCGAGCGCCAATCTATTTTTCTAGCAATATAAGGGGTCAAAAATACCTAAATAAAACTTCTTTTATAAAATAAAATCTATTAACATCAAAATTAATATTTTTTATTAATAGAATGAGAATAACCAATAACTTTTTATCCCCTCCCTTATTTTTTATCGACTCTCTCTCCTCACAAAATAAAAGGATTGAAACACAAAACAAATAAAGTATGGGACTGAAACATCAAAATCTTAATAAACAGGGATTGAAAATAAAAAATAAAAAATAAAAAAAAACTTTTGAAGAACAAAATTTTAAAATTCACACCACATGAATAGCAAGAAAAATAAAAAAAAAATTGTCTCGTTATCAAATTTAATTCACATAATTTTAATTTGTTCTGAACAATAAAATTGAATTCTATTCTATCAAATTGAGTATTAATTTAATGTTAGAATACTTTTTTGACACTATGTGAATCCCATAACAAGTCAAATAAAATAAATTATCAAACTTAATTTTTAATTACTTAATTACTGGAACATATATGAATGAAATAAGAAAAAAATATGATGACCGGTTAAAAAAATGCTTTGAAGGACAGGAAATAAATGGGGAAGCATTTTCCCAATTCGTAATGCTTTGTGTATGATATCAATGTTTTTGCCACCTCTTTTATTTTTGTTTTTTAATTGTAATTTAACATTAATAGCAATAATCTAATTTCTCATTATGAGAATTACAAATGATGTATTTCTTTTTATATTGACTTTCAAATGTCCGTACGTGTAGAAATGATTTATAAAGTTGCTATGGCACTTGCTTTTTCGTACCCTCCTTTTCGACGATGCTGGCTTTAGGATTTATTAGAATTTATGTAATGAATCTGATCAAATTTCTTTTACATAAAAAATAAAATTCAAATAATAATAATACTTTTTAAAAAACAAGAAAAATATAGATCGGATTATTGACTTAACAAAATTTAATAAAATTGGACAATTTAATAACATAATTAAAAACAAATTGCTAGTAAATAAAACCTATTTGATTAGTATTGATGACAATCACTTGTATGATAAATATAAGGTACAGTTGTTAATTGGAATTGCTTATTACATAAATAATGAACTATTATGTTTTGTTATTATCAATAAAGAAATTAACAATAATTAGAGATGCTTTTCGATTTGCTTTGTCGGTATATAGTTAGCGATCACTCCTAGTTATGTATTACATCAAATAGATATACAATGATTAAGAATTCAATGACATATATATTTCTCTAGTCTGTTAGGTATCATTGATATTGTTAAAACACTTTATTAGTAACTTTAGCACTAGATTAAAAAAAAATATTATCTTGAAAAATATATTATATATAATGTGTATAAATCCTTTAAAACAGGAGTTAGACAATTTATATAATGATCTAAATTAGACGGGTGACGTGATCAAAAAATGGTTAGAAATTGAACCTGAAGAAAAATGAACACTTTCATATGATTTTAGTGGTCTTGATTATAGAAATATAATGATTAAGTTGTTAGGGGTTTTTAATAATATATTGAAAAGTGTTTGTGGCTTACCTTTAATGGCTATAATGCAAATGGTCTTTTTTAATTGTAATAAATATTTTGTTTAACGAATAGATGTTGTTGAAGAATTTCTAAGACTTGATGTATTGTAACCTCCAGCTATTTTAACTAAATTACTTGCATGTGATAATATCTATAACATAAATGGCAAGTGTTTTAATCTTACAAAGGTGTTATTTCAGGTTAAAACAATGATAAATGTATCATTGATCATATTCACATCTCATTATATGTTGCATTTTATGAAATATTGACCACATGCAATTTATTGATCATTTCTTCTTTAACGAGTTGTATAAACATAAATATATTCTTTACTTTTAACCTTTACATCACATGCCACTACGGTCTACACACACACACATACACACACGTGGATGTCCAACTTGATGGAGAATGAAAAGGGATTGAAGGAGATCTACTCATCTGCATAACGAGATGAATGATAGAGAGGCAAACTCATAAAAAATTGTGGCATGTATTGTCAAAAGAATCATATGAAGAAAACATGTCAAAATAGACAATATATGTTAATAACTGCATTTGTTTCAAATTATTAACATATGTTATTGTTTTATAGTCACCTAATTTAAAATTTAATTGTATTACAATACTAGCAACTCTTTCTTATAGGATCTCAAGCCAAACATTATTTGAACTAGAGGAGGTTCATTTGCTTCTATTAACGCCGACTAACATGACCACTTAATTATGCAGCTAGGTCTAGATGACATGTCAGTTTTGTACATGCAGGACCAGTATTGCTATGAAGATATTGGAATGGAAAGGTCAGTCGACTTGACTTTTTTTTTTAACATGACCATTTAATTATGTAGCTAGGTCTAGATGACATGTCAGTTTTGTACATGCAGGACCAATATTGCTATGAAGATATTTGGAATGGAAAGGTCAGTTGACTTGACTTTTTTTTTAAAAAAAACTAAAATTCAACTAACAATATTGTTTAAATAATTATGTATAAATTGCTTGATTTTAGCAGCAGTAATCCTATGATACCTTGTCATCATGCCATTATAGATTTGCATGAGCATGTTTGCCTGTATGTTATCAACAGTAACTTTTATGAGATGACTCAACTACATAGCTACATCTTAACCCTAGATTGATTGCAATATTGGTTGAGCGATGAAGGTGTGAGACCTAGACGTTCCACCTGTATAATGGTGAGATGTACCCACATTGTAGGAAATTGTCACGTTAATTGGCCTTCCGATAAATAGAGCCCCAATAATAGGATGTGAAAGGTCGGTTGATAGAGATGATTTATGTGGTTGTCTACGAGGATGCGTGCCTTTGGCTAGTGCTTATAGAGGTGACAACACAAAATGATATGGTTGGATACTAATTTTAAGACCCCCTAGTTGATGTGATAGAGGATTGGTTTTGTATGCTTGAGCATACATAATGCATATGTTTGGGGGGCTCATTTTCATGAGTAATACAAGTAATCCAATGCCAATGTTTATCCTAACACTACTAGAGGACTTTTGAACCATTCTTAACCACAGCTAGAGGGCTATGATTGTGTGTGTGTGTGTGTGTGTTTATATAAATACTAGTAACTATGTAAAGCATGTCTGAAGAAGATGGTATAAATTGTTGGGTGTCTAATATTTTTCAAGGTATAATTTTTCAGCGAAGAATTTACTTTGTTTGTTAGAATTAATTCCATTTCAAATACTAACTTAGAATTGTAAATATAAATTAATATAGCTCTAGTCGTGGGACCATTTTCATATTGATCGTCTATAGAATTGGATGAGTAATATGTTTGATGCGACACCTAGAGGAAACTCTCTATAGGATATAAGTGATAATGAATTTTAATAAATTTTGATAACATGTTATTTATATAAACTAAATGCAAAAAATATACTAACTTTATGGCTTGTCATATTAAATAGTGTGGGCTATATATTTCACTTTAAATCTCATTCTTGTCCATAAGTTTTATCGGGATTAGTTAAATGTGTAACAACTTCACCAAGTATGAGTTATAAATTTATTTATTTTTTATTTGGTTGTTAATTTTTTAGTTTGATTTTTTTTTATAATATATCTTTTCATATCTTGATAGGTTATATAAACGTCACATACCAATGATTTGATATTATCAACTTTACATGTATGTTAGGAGGGATAAGTTTTATAGTTAGCATTAGTCATACTGCATTGCATTGATATAGTTGAGATGCATTGACATGATTAGGTAATGCAGTAGTTTGGCTTGTCTCAGCACATCCTGGATTATAAAAATACTGGTGGCGAGTTGTATACGATCAGTTGTCAAAGTAAGTGAAAAGGGAATTGGCTGGTGACAACTTATCTAGATCTTTGAGATGCTAATATGGAGTGACATCCGGTAATTGATCTAGAAACATACATGAGATGGTTTTTTTCTCATAAAACGCTAATTTATTACACCTACATGGTTGTATTTCCCGATGTGTCTATGTAATATGATGCATTATGAGCCTCAATATTCATTACCAAATTGATTGGTATGCAATATTTTTTTCTACTTAACATTTATTAAATATTATTAATGTTATTATAGATGACGAATGTTAATTGTTTTAAAATGTATTTATTAGATTTATTACTCATTATGGGAGGCTCAAAGAGCAGCAGTCGCTATCGTGAAAGCATCAATGATATGGGGTGTGCTCTTGACAACAATACGCTCAATTTATACCATGGTGGACTTCAGGAGGTCGGGGACACTAAAAATCTATAAACGGTCTTATTGGAAGATGAGACTATTTATTGTGAACAAGGACATATAGTTAGGTAGGAAGATTCATCCATGAGCATACCTAGCCCGTCTATGAGTTAGGATGATTATGGTGTCAAAGGAACTATAGGTTCGTCTTTGAGTTGGACAAGTTGGGGTGATGCAAACATGTCCATTAGCACTTTAAGCTCGTCCACGAGTTGGGTTGATTTTTAGATGCAGTTGGATTATATGCTTTAATGTTATAAGAATTATGAATTTATTTTAAATTTCATAAAATATTATATGAATCTTCATTGTGTTTATGAATTGTTAATTTTGATGAATTATGAAGTATGTTGATTTTTTAATTGTGTTAGAGAGATGGATTATGTTTCTGAATTTTATGAAATATTAGGTTGATTTTTTATGGTACGAAGTTGAGAGGTTGGAAAAACTACCCTGGCCATTATTTTTTGGCGAATCACAGATGAGACATGTGACTTCCAAACTGTGTTATTTCTGTAAATATTTTATGGATTATGGTATTTTACCATTTTTTCACCTTGCTAAATTTAAAAAAAAAAAAAAGAAACTCATAAAATTTGAAGGCATTTTAATAGCTAGAGACAACACAATAGAGAGGTGAAATGGCATAGAGCATGGGGTTTATTTGGAAAATGCCCGATAGATGTCGAGTCCTAACTTCCTATGGGTATTAAAAAAAACTGACCAACCGAGTAAACAAAAAAAAAAACTAACTAAAAAAACCAAACCGAGAGATAAAACTAATTAAAGAACTAGAAAAGTCACTCGGTCCTGTTCGATTTTGATTTAGAAGGTTAAAACCAATTGAACCGGACCAAACTGGATTGATTCAATTGAATTTGAATAGTCTAAAAAAAAAAACATAACCTAACCCTAAAAGAAATTAAGTTGCCCCTCCCTCTTATCTCTCATTCTCTTCTTCTCTCCTATGATTACCTAACCTTAAATCCCTTTAAGTTTTGACAGTAGCCACTAGCCATTAGTCGCAGCTCCCCACCTCCCTCGTTCTCTTTACCCTCTTATATCTGGTGAACCCTAAACCCCTTTAATTAACCAAACTTTGAATTTTCACTTGTTGATATGGTGTAAAGGAAGGATCAAATCTGTGATTAAGACTATCAAAACTTTAAAGGTACTTTTCGTCTCTTCATTTTTTAACTATTTTTAAAAAAACAATAATCATTAATACTTGGTTTGATTTTCAGATCTAGGCTTAAGACTACTTCCCTCCAAATGTACTTTTCATCTCTACATTCTTGATTTTTATAATAATGGTTTTCTGATTTTTCAAAATCTAATTTCGAGTTAGCAACTTATGAAACATCAATCTTTCATTTCCTTTTCGTTTTCGTTTTCGTTTTCCTTTAGTTATGATTGTTGTAAAAATACAATTTATGGCTTGGTTGATGTGGAACAATGGGAAATTAGCTTTTTGGAACTTGAAAAAATAAAAAACAAGAGAGAAACAAACAATAAATTTCTTTCATCTATTTTTTCCATTGGTTGAGGTTTTTTTTTTCAATGCTTGCCCATCAACTTTGTTCGTTGCATCTGCTGCTTTTAAACTCTTCATGCTATTTCATTCAAGGTTTTTTTCTTGACATATATTGTCAATTATGCCAGTCAGGATTAGACATGGTTGGATCAAATCTCCTACTAGGAGTTGCAGATCTTGTGACCTTTTCAGTATAAGGTGTGTGTATATATATATATATTTGATAAAGAATGAAAATATCTAATTGAATTCCTTTTAAATTTAATTTTCAATTTAGTAATTGAGTTGGGTTGCATTAAATAAAAAAGCCTAATAATTTTTTTTATATTAAAAGGTCCAGAGAAACAAAACTCAACAAGAAATTGTTAAACCTCAATTTAATATATAAGCTCATTTAAAA
>Ga0325404_1001305_pt1 | contig 26369 bp, 17 predicted proteins | sample PopdelMetagenome_18_FD_205664 | JGI IMG/M metagenome (GOLD analysis project Ga0325404, IMG submission 205664) | Populus deltoides microbial communities from Bellville, Georgia, United States - Xylem-Control-R1 | ecosystem: Host-associated > Plants > Phyllosphere > Stem > Wood/Secondary xylem...
TTTGCAGTTTACATCCTTTTTATTTATTTATATAATTTCTTGACATCTAACTTTTTCAACGAAACATTTCCAGAGAAGTAACGGGATTTCAGGAGTGGCTGAGCTTGCTAGCGGCCTCGGGATTTCTGAAGGTATCCATACAGAAGAAGAAACAAGTAATAGAACGAGTTGGTTGAAACCTGCATTTCTTATGAGAACACGTAGCGCCACAAACAGTGTAGTGCAGCAAATATTGGTCGGTACACACATGTTTCGTATTCGCAACCAGCATTATAATTATATTTTTTGTTAACATATTTCTTCATACTCTACACCTATTGACAGACTCTACACCTATTAACAATTTTATTAACATATTTCTTCATACCTGACAAATGAAACCGATCTGCCACCAAAGAATAAGTCTTATGTTGGCCAAAATATCCTGCAATCCCTCCCTCATGCAACTCTTCAATGATAAACTCTTGTAAAGGATTGTTGATCTATTTCCACAGTTTGGCTTCTTACAGACAAGTCATGAAATCTTTCAGTGGATTGATCCACAGTTGTGTTTAAGCCTTGTGCCCATCGTAACATGTCTTCATAGACCAACTGTTCATAATTGGCAGGTAAATACTTGACTTCCAACCATGCATGCCTTCATCTATGCCCAGTCTTGAATAAGAGGTTGTCGAGTGCGTCTCAGACGCTCCTCAATGTTGCCCCACCAGGCACGAGCAGATCATTTCAATTTCAGCTTTACAAATCTTACCCTCATATCTTCAGGCACTGTAAATCATTCGAAATAATCTTCCAGGGACATTAGCCAATCCTGAAAAGCATCAGGATTCAATCTCCTTAAAAATATACAGTAGTATGTTCGAATCTTTTCTGCAAGAGCACCTGTACCAACCTGCATTTTGGAAAATATAACAGAGGAAGCTTGCTTTAAGGACCTTCATGCATGATTAAATTCTTTAATAATGAATAACTAAAAGAGCAAATACCATTAGCAAAACAAGGGCTTTGGTTGAATGGATTACCTTAAACAAAAAAGAAGTTTTAAGTTTTTGAAATTACGAAAAAAAAAAGAGGATTTCTTGCCTAGAATAAAAAAAGACCTTAAAAAAACAAAAAAAAAATTGAAATGATTAATTAAGGTTTTTTTAAAAAAACCAAATGGACCACACACTAAATTAAATAATATTCTAATTAGATTATGACAGTAGAAAAGTCAATAAATTCAAAAAAAATAGATAGATGAACTGATTAATCTGAGTTACCATGGTAAACTAACAATCAGCTCGTGAAGTTAGGTTATCTTCACAGAAAGCAAATTGATAAAAATAAAATAACTAAATCTTTAAAAAAGATAATGTTAAATGATAAAATTGAAAATAAAATTAATTTTTTTTGAAAATCAATCCGGATTAACATCTCATACTTATTACTCGGGTCATGAAACTAGAATAACTACATTATAAAATATTATGAGGGTATGGTAGTAATGATACTATGCATAAAAAATTAATTGACAAAAAAAAAAAATTGTTCCATGGTAGTTTCAAAAAAACCTTTCCATGGAAGTTATTTTTTTCACTTCTTTTTAAGGGTATTATAGTATTTTTATTATTTATTTTTTTTTTGTGAAAAAATTAATATGGCCAACCAAAATAAAAAAAATAACAATAATCAATGTGTCCATGTAAAAAGACCATCCTACACCCAAAATCATGGCTAATGTTTTTTAAATGAAGGGGTAAAATGATGATTTCATTATAGCAATTTATAATAATATAAGACTACTACTATAATTTGATTACTTCTACAGTTAAAAAATCATGCCCTTTATATTATTATTATTATTTTTTGTTAATAATACTTTTTTATCGCTAAATGCTATCATATCCATTTAAAGATATAAACTTCAAATACTTCAGTGAAAATTTCAAATATTAAAAAACTAATTTTGTACAAAGAAATTAAAAGATTTGGCATTCATTATTCAACTATTGCAGTCTAAGTCTCAAGTGTATCATAGACTACACAATTCAATCTACAATTCAATTGTCAGGTGGAAAAAAATATGAGTTAGGCCCTTGAATTTTATGATTTTTTTTTTATATTTAGTCTATGTAGTTTTAGGGTTTTATACTTTGATTCAAAAATTTTATTCTTTTATATTTTAATCCATAAATATTGAAAGAGAAGAGAGAAAGTTATTAGAATAAAAAAAAAAACAATAAAAGTTTTGACTGACTACAAAAAAAGAGTGGTGTTTGTATCAAAGGAGTTGTCTTAGATAAGAGAGTTTTATGAATATGGATCTAAGCATTAATCTTATTGGAAAAGGTAAATTAAGGTTTAAAAATACTTTTTTTAATTTGGTTAGATTTTTAGTTTATAAACTGATTGTTTAGTATTTTAGAGTTGTCAATGGAGTTATTGAGATTTATAAGGTATTTTCAGGTATATATATATATTAAATTCAATTTAATTTTACCTGAAAACACCTTATAAATCTCAATAGTTTAAACACCCTAAAACCTGCTTTTCTAACTATCTTAGTAGATTTCTTGTTATGTATTCCATCAAATGATAAGTCATCCATTTTTTTTAAAGAAACTCAAGCGGATGACATGTCCATACATTAAGGTTTTTTTAAAAAAGGCATGCACGCCTAGCATTCTAGACACATAATTATTTCTTAAAAAATCACACATGATTTTCAATGAGATTAAAATATTGTTTTGTATTTTTTATTTTTAAATCTTTATATTGTTTCCACAAATTAATTACTCTTTTAATTTTTTTTCATACAATCATATATAAATAATTGAGATATTACTTTTTATATGTTGTTTTAAATTTATTTTAGAGATGATGATAACTTTTTTATATGAAAGAACATGTTTATGGTAAAAAAAATGTTTTTTTACCAAAATAAAAAAAAGAAATAAATAATTAAGGAAAATGTAGTTTTGCCAAAAGAAAATGCATTTTTCTCTCCTATATTTAAATCTTTTACATTCTTACAAAAATTTATCTTAAGTGCTTTAAGTTATTTTTCTTTTTTCCTTAAAACCATGTTGATGAAAATTTTATGCCTTTGTTAAATAAAAAAAATAAATTCATATATAAGAAGAGGAGGGGATTTAAGTTTTAAAAAATATATTTTCACTCTATAATTTAATTAATTAAAATTCCTTAAAATATTTATTAAAATTAAATAAAACTTTGAGATTTGCTTAATAACATCGCATGGGCAAAAAAATAGTAAATAGCTTAATAATTGAAACTAGATTTTCGCCCGCAACATATTATTGTATGTGTTACGCTACTGGTTGGATTAATTTTTTATGTAAAAAACTATCTAGGTGTTTTTAATGTGTTTTTTTAATAAAATAAAATAAAATAAAATTAAATTATATATGGGCACTGATCTGATTTGATCTGGTCAATTGTACATATTTAAAGACAGCCCGAATAATCGATAAAATGTAGTTCGACTTAAAAAAACCAGGACAACATCTTTTTTAAAAAATATTAAAATAAAATTTATTACCTAGGTTATGAGACTCTGATAACCCTATAAAAAGAAAATTAAAAAAAATATGAAATTCAATTCTTATTCAACATAATGTTGAATGATAAAATTGAAAATAAAATTCTACTAAAAAATAAGTCAAGTCAACACGGGTTAACTTGTTAAACATGAGTCATGAGACTAGACTAACTCCATAATAAGCAAATCTAGACTAATTATAAAACTCAATTTCCAATCAACTCAATGTTGAAGGGTAAAATTAAAAAAGAATACAACAAACTACTTAAGTCAACATGAGCAAACCCACCAAACCCATGACTCAGATCATGAGACCGGAATAACCTCATAAAATACAAATAAAAAAATTATTTGTTTTATAAAGAAATAAACGCCGATTTATTTATTCATTTATCCAGGACTGCTATAGAAATAATTAGTGTCATTATGAAGGGACAATATTAGTGGCCTTTTTCCAAACACGACTGAAAGCTTTTGTGACATGAATAAAATAAAGAGGAACTTTAAATGGAAGTGCAGCTTTGAGGAATAGTATAAAAATCATGCCACAGTATTACATGGCCAGAAAATATGCCAGCCTTCTGCTTGTCATTTCTTGATCCAATTTAGACAAATTAATCCCAAATTTTAGGTCAGATACTACTACTGGGTTCATACTAAAATCCAAACTTCTCTATAGAATTTAGTCATCGGCAAAAGACATACACAACATTCGATCATAAACATTAAGATGCTGACTGTCTCAGTGAGGGAAAAAAAGTAAGACAAAAACAAAAGGGAAAAGATACTCGAGCCCACTTTTTATCTCTTCAAAAATCTGTAGAAAACCATCTAGGAGGTGGTTTAGTGATAAGAATTTGGGATTAAAAGATTTATTTTTCTTATGGTTACAGGTTCGAGCCTTTTTATTGCTAATATAATAGCCAGTAAAGACTTACATGGTCATTAATTTCATTGTCTATGAAATTAGTCGAGGTGCATACAAGCTGACCCGAACACTCATGTTAATAAAAAAAAAAACCCTGTAAAAAGGAGGAATGAACATAGAAATGAGCACTCTTTTTTAAATCCCAACTCGACCCCATTTGATATAGCACTCATGTGACCTGGAATCTAGGTGGAGCTGAGTCTTTTTTTTAAAATAAATAAATAAATAGAAGGAGAGTTGAATTAGTTAAAAACTTGAATTTACCTATAACTCAGTTAATCCAAGAAAAGTTTAGTCAATTTTTTTTTAAAATAAAAGGTTTTTTATATAAAACAAAAAATTAAATTATCTTGAATTAACATCACCTTCAAAACTAGCCCTGAAAATTAGTAAATTATAGAAAAAAAAAGAGAGTTTATAGACAATATTTTAACCACTGGAATAGTGGATCATCATTATCAGCACGTCGTGCAATCTTAAGTAATGATTAATCCAACAGTCATTAGAATTCATACATAACTACAGTAGATGTTCTCACCGACACAAATATAATTCAAGCTAATGTTTTGTATAAAATTATACATGTGATATTTTAAAATATTTTAAAATTATTTTATTATTATTATTTATTTATGTATATAAGTGGTGTCTTAAGTAATTTTATTTTTATATTTGGAGTTTTTTTGTTAAGTGGTAGAAATTTTCAATTTATAAAATATAATTAATAAATATAATTTATTTATTTATTGAGGTTCTTGTTAAGTGAAGGTCTTGAACTATTGATCAATTGGCCCTTAAGCTCTAGCCTGCTCTAATATTAAGTTGAGTAAAATTAAAAAGAAATAAAAACTATAAAAAAATTGAAATAAAAAAATGTGTTTAAAATATAATGGTAATAATTAGCTTTTTTAAAGCTATAAATATTATAATGAGATGCACTGGGTTTTATCTACAAAAGTAATCCGTTGAAAAAAAAAAGCAGTATTCAAAACTTACAAAAAAGGAAATGGGTTTCATATATAGATATGGGTTCTCTCATAGCATCTTCAATAAAAAATACTATTTTTAATAGATAAATTGATAAAATAACATTTTAAATAATATAAATATAGTTTTTTTTACCATGCATATTCCAATAAAAAAAAACCATTTGAAAAGCCAATTCTATTAAAGTGGAATAAATAAGTATTTTATTTTTTTTAATGATTTTGATGTTATTTTTTTCCACATGGTTAGATTTAATTGGTTTATTTTTTTGTTGGCCCAACTTTGTTAGTTTTGGTTCTTTTGAAAGATATGTAGTATTACATTTGTGGGAAAGAAAAGACATTTTAATATTTTGTTTGGTTTTTTCTTTAGAGAATGAAAAATAAATAAAGAAAAGTTAAAATATTAGTTTTTTATTTTTGGCTATCCATTTAGATTCACCATTAAAGATGCTCTGACCTCCTATTTGACATGTGATATGGTATCATCATTTAACAACTCATCCTCTTAAATTCATTTACATATAGCTCTTTGTTTTGATTTATTAAGGCAATGAATGCTTTTTGTAACGTAAATCCTGTGATGACATCTTTGTTTTAATGGCTTTTTTATTTTTTTATGTTACTGATATATGTATTAATGACAATAATAAAATATAAATTTTTTTTATGCAAGAGTAGTTGTTGTTGGTATTCAAGAGAAATAGATAAAGATATGAAATAATGAGTTTCAACATGCCGAGCAAGAAAAATAAGAATTATTTAAGGATATAACCTGATAAATAAAACCAAGTTTTGATATCAACAGATAAGAATCTCATAATAATGTAACTCACATGCTAGAAAGAAAAATCTCATAAAGTTAAAGAATCAAGTTTGATAGAAATGTAACACAAAGATTACATGAATCAAAGCCATAATACTATTAGAATAAATCTCCACCCAACGAATACCAATTTGTAAATGAAATATATAAGGAAGACGTCATGAAGACAATTATTATTTTATAAGTCAAATAAGTTCTAGAGAACCAAAGAATACGAGAATACTTCACATCCACATACAATTTTATTCTCAAATCAAGGTCCGTAAAAACACCTCAATACAAGCTATAAATCAAGATCCAAATAGAAGCTTAGTAGCTTAGGGATCTTATTTCAAAACCTTTTCGATGTTCGATTGACTAAAAATTTTATCTACTTATAAAACAAGATCTCTGAAAATTTCTGGTAAAAGTTCAGTCTAATTCATCAGTCAGAACAAAACCTATATTTGTTAGTGTAAATCTGTGCAATAGAAAAAAAAAATCATGCCTGTTAGTTTCTTTACAGAATATGAAAAGTCCCAAAATATTCTTATAATATTAGGATTAATTGTTCAAACAAGGCTACCATCATAAGGACAACCTTAAACCAATGTTGTGGAAGAATTGGGCTTTTCCTGCACTTGGGTCATGTTGATCATAGGCTGAACCATATGTGTTGTAGCCTCTTTGAAATCAATCTTGGTCCAAATATGTTAAACAAGCTCATTTAATGCTTCCATAACTTTATGGCCCTTGAACTTGTGACTGACTCAAATTACAACCCTTTATAATAACCTTAATTTACACTATATTTCATGTATATATATATTGTATTATCATTGAAAGTACAATAATTTTTTTTTCAATCTCTATCGAAAATCCGGTAGAGTTTCCTTTAATTTTTCAATACCAAGTTATTGACTTAACTAATTTTCATAACCTGCAAATAAAAATTTCAATGTTTTCCCATCATTTGGGACTTCCTTGTTTATATTAAACCTAACATAAGAACAACTTTTTTTTTTTATTCAATATATACTCAAATGAATCAATTATTATATTATTCAAGAAATATTACAAATAATAAGATAATTAATTTAATTACGACATAATTCAAGACTCATATTCATTTTAAAACAAATAAATCTAAAAATGAGCCCCACATAATTACAATCATTTGTTTTCAAAGCAAAACTAATTTAAATATATTATTCATACTTAATTTATATTCATATACTTTTTTGGATACATAATTACATCACATAGAAAAATATACATTTAATTAAACAAAAATTACAAATACATGATCTATTACTCGACATGACGCTGCCAGGTACATAAAAATTTATATAATACCCAATACAATTAGCTTATACACAATGAGTATTTATTATTACTTCTTCTAAACATATATAACTAATACAATTTTGCATAGTTTAAGGACATACAAATGTCCTCTCTAGCCCAAACTAGGCTTTCGTCTCATTACTACATTAATAGATTTCTCCAATTGCCTATTAGCCGAGACACTAATCTTATTAATCTAGGAGCTAGTTTCTGTAATTACTCATTTATCAAGGCATTATCCCATTATCAAGGGAACTATTATCTTGATTTGCCTATTAACTAAGGCAACCAGGGTAACTAGTTTCTTCAATTGCCCATTCATCAAACCACTAGTTCCATTTATCAGGGTAATTAGTTTCTCCAACAATTTAATATTTTTATAAAAAAGATTAAGATACTTTTAAGGAAAATTACATTCACAGTTAAATAATACTTTAGTTTTAAGTTGTCGAGCATGTATCTGATGTCTGAGCGTGTGAAATAATCCCTTGCTGTTGAGTGGGTCTTGCAACATTTCCTATGCCAACAAGAACAATATCATTTACTATTCAATCCTCAACTTATTTTAAAATTTAATTCCATAGACAATCGTTTTATTATTGATTTAAAAATGACTTAATATGATTTTAATTAATCATCATTAACCATTTAACCCATATTACCAATTTCAATCTTATAATTCCTATCATTTAAATATTACATTAAGAGCAACCCTAAACAATTTTTAAAGTTAGCTACTTTTAACCAACTTAACTTGAATGCTCAAAAACACTAATCAATATTTTAACCTTATTTGAAGTTATATCATTTAGTTTCATGTATAGTTTGTTTCTTCCAAAAGCTAGATATATGGCTGCAATTTTATTGAAAGGAAGACAACCTAGTTCTGCCATCAATACATCAAAAACTATTTGTTATTGCAACATCTAAAAACTGTCTAACAAGATTTAATCTGATCCTCCCTTAGTTCTTAACTCGAATATGGAGTTTCATAACTCTAATTTAAACGAGATAAGACTTGTTGGAAAACTAACATCCCTAACTTTAACTTTTATGAGAAACTTAATCCAATATTCATCATTTTCAAGCCCTAAACCTAGGTGCAATGTTCGTAATTCAAAGCATAACCAATCTTTTCATTACAAATTAAACATAAGATTTCTATCTATTTTCCGTTCACTCTTCACTTTTCAATCCATGCTATAATAATCACAACTAAACAATATTCATGCATTATTTTAATTTTTTTTTTCCAAATTTTCCCCTTTATGGCCGACACCGCCACCCTTAACAACACTAGATTTTTTTTTCAATTGTTCATTATTCTAAGCTGTTTTCATCCATTTTCATTCCAACTACATCAAAAAATGAAATTTTTTTCATCTCCCCTAATTTTTCTCATGATTCTTAACCTCTATTTACAATTCATATATCAATTCTTAATTGTATTCAATTTAACTTATGTAATAGAGTCTAAAATCCTTACCTGGTGATAAAGTGAGCTTCAATTATTAACCAGTCAAAATGTTTTGATGCTCCTTCTGTCTCCCTCCTGACTGACTTCTTCCCTCTCTAAATCCCTAATTTCTTTCACTTATTCTCCTTTAATTCTTGCCTTGATGTTGTTTCCTTGACCACTTAACTTAAATCTTACCCAAACCCCTTCAATTTGTAGGATTTCATTTTAATTTTTGTAGATAAGCTTGAAAATATTCTCCATCTCTTCTTTATTGTTGTCAACTTTAGAGAAGAAAAAAAAGGGGTATTTATAGTCCAATCTCTTAATGTTTACATATTGATCCTATCTTGTTTAGTTATTTCATTTTGTCCCCATTTGTTTATATTTTATAACAATTAGTGCTATATTTTATTTTATTTCTTTTAATTTTATCTATTGTCATTTGATTCTATATCTATTAATTTAATTTAATATTTCAAAAAACAATTAACCAAGGTTTCACACCTTCAATGGATCCTTTGTGTTGTTGGGTTGGTTTGTATCATCTCTCCTAAAAAATATTTGACCTTGAATCATCACCTACATCTAACAAAGAGAGATTATAAATATTGAAAGTAGCATTAACACCATACTCATATGGTAGATTTACTTTGTATGCATTATCATTCATCCTTTTAAAGATTTTGAATGACTTATCTCTTCGCGGATGAAAATTTGATTTCTAATAGGTTGGAAATCTCTCTTTACGTATATACATCCAAACTAAATAACTGGGTTGAAAGACAACTTATTTGTGCCCTTTATTCATTTAGGATGCATAAACATCATTGTTTTTCTCTATTTGTTGTTGTACATTTTTATGGAGTGCTTTCACTACCTATGCTTTATGATTACCATCCAAACTAGCCATTTTTTCATCAAGCAAAGGAACCAAATCCATAAGAGTTAAAGGGTTAAAGCTATAAACAATCTCAAATGGTGAAAATCTAGTAGTAGAAGCACATTACAATTTATAAGCAAACTCAATGAATGACAAATTGTGTTCCCAATTATTCAAGTTTTTTTGTATGATAGTACATCAAAGTATGGTTAATGTCTTATTAATTACTTCAGTTTGTCCATCTATTTGGGGATGACATGCAATAGAAAACAACAATTTAGTTTCCAATTTTCCCACAATACCTTCCAAAAGTATAATCTTAGGGACCCTATGAAGCCCTACTATCTCGCTAAAGAGCAAATAAGCTATGGTAGTTATATCATCGATTTTATATGTTATGAAATGCACCATATTTAAAACCTATCAACAACTATAAGTAATGAGTCCTTCACCCTTTTTGACCTAGACAAACCTAATACAAAGTCCATACAAATATCTACCTAATGTTTCTTAGGTATAGGAAAAGGAGTATACAAACCATGTGGTTGGATTTTAGACTTTACTTTCCTACATGTAATGTAGTTATCACATATACGTTGCGTATCCTTTTTCATTTTAGACTAATAAAATATTCATGCAACATATTCAAAGTCTTAGCAACACCAAAATTACCCCATTAAACCACTCACATGTGTTTTACATACAAGTCATTCACGCATAGAACTCAATAATACACACAAATGATTTTCTTTGAATAAATATCTATCAAGTTTATAAAATATATCGAAAGATAGATTCTCCCATGCATTAAAAATATTAGTAAAATCATCACCATTCATATACAATTCCTTTACATATTCAAATCCTAGCATTATAACATTCAGAGTAGATAAAAGAATATACCTCCACGACAACACGTCAACCATAATATTTTTATTTTCTTGCTTGTATTTAATCACACATAGAAAGGTTTCAATAAACTCCACCCATTTGGCATGTCATCGACTTAACTTACCTTGTCCATTTAAATGTTTTAAGTACTCATTATCAAAATAAATGATGAATTCCTTGGGCCAAAGGTAGTGCTGCCATATTTCCAATGTCCTCACTAATATGTCAAACTCTTTGTTATATATAGGGTGGTTCAAGGCCCCATTGAGCTTTTCACTAAAATAGACAATTAGCTTTTTATCTAGCATTAAAATGGCTACCTTTATATCATACATCACATTCAATCTTATAAGTTTTTGTAAAGTCAAATAAAACTAAAATCAATGTAGAATATAATTTTGATTTTCATAATTTAAAAGCATCTTCTTACTCATCATCCCATTTAAAACCAACTGATTTTTTCACAATTTCAATTAATGGAACGACTAGCGTGCTAAAGTCTTTAATAAAATGTTTATAAGAGTTAGCCATACCATAAAAGCTTCTTACCTTGTCATAAATTTTGGAGTTGGCCAATCCCAAATGACCTTAACCTTCTCTTTAACCATCTCAATACCCTGTTCAACTACAACATATTCGAGAAACACATTTTTCTCTATGCAAAAGTTTCACTTCTTAAGATTAACATACAATTGTTCTTCATGCAACATATCAAGTAAATATGTAAATGATCGTTATGCTTATTCAAGTTCTTGCTATAGATCAGGATATTATTAAAATATGCAACTATGAATTTACCTATGAACACATACAACACATGATTCATCAAGCCCTTAAATGTACTAAGTGTATTTGTAAGTCCAAAAAGCATAACTAACCATTCATACAAACCATACTTAGTCTTAAACATATTTTTCCATTCATCACATTATTTTATCTTAATATAATGATATCCACTTTTCAAATCTATTTTAGAGAAAATACAAGCTTCATGTAACTTATCTAACATATTATCAGGCCTAATGATAAGATGTCTATACTTTACTGTTATGTTGTTGATGGCATGAAAGTTAACACACATCCTTAAAGTTTTATCCTTCTTAGGCACAAGTAAAACTAAAACAACACATGAACTCATGCTCTTGTGAATGTACTTCTTCGTCATCAACTCTTCCACTTGCTTTTGAAATTTTTGTTAGTTGGTTAGGAATTGCAACTTTAGGTATAAGATTTATTTAATGTTCTATTCTTTTCAATAGTGGTAAAACAATAGGAATATATTTGAGAAAGACATCATCAAATTTATGCAACAAAGAAACAACCCCATTAGGAACAACATAATTGAGATCGTTAGCATTAAAATCCTTTTTATACACAAGTACAATCATTGGCTTATTAGCATAAAAGCATATTTAATCTCACATTCTCTTGCAAAACATTTTATTGTTTCTTTAATTTTTCCACATAGTCCGTACTTTGCAGACTTAATTTTTTCTCTTCTATTTTCTTACCTCCACTACCAATAGAAAAGCAAATCAAGACCTGCTTAGTTACTTTCACTTTACCACATTCATTCAACCATTAGAATTGATAAGTTTTATAAAGTATATCTCTCAATAATGCTTTATAATACTCAAATTCAACTTCCTAATAGGAGTAGTTATAGCTGTATTGGTACAACTGTCTTTATCAATTATCATGCTATATATCTTATTTTGGATGTGACATCGTATGAAAGATGTTCTTCCTTTGCTAGTCAATATCATCCTCTTTAACTTGCATATTAAGCATGCGCCTTATAACCAAGACCTCCCTTTTAATTGGGTATGTAATCTCAACATCACTACAATCCTTCAAAGGTGGCAACTTATCATCATCAGATTTGTCACTTTCACACTCTATCTCTCTATGGTCTTTCAAAATCATCTCTCTACTGTTTGGACACTAAGAAGTAATATGTCAAGTCCCCAAGCACCTAAAACATTTTATACCACGGTTACGAGTAGGCTGAGTTTTAGGATTACTTTTAGCATCCATATGAGTATTTTTTAGCTTTAGTATGCACCAAGGGTTTAGATTAAGTAACCACTTCTCTCTTCATATTGAGCCTCTAAGTAGAGAAAGATGAAACTGGATTAAACTGTGGCTGTGAGCTACTCCTCATTTTAATCTGTCTCTCTAAATTTATTGCCACATGAACCATGTTCTCCAATTTAATATAATATTGTAACTCTACTACATTAACAATACCACTATTCAACTCATAAAAAGACCTGGCCATAGTGGTCTCCTTAACTTCCATTACATTAATTTGAATCATCAATATCTCTATCTCTTTGTGGTAATCCTCCACTGACTTTGAAACCTAATTCAAACCCTGTAGTTTCTAACAAAGCTCCCTATAATAATGATTATGAACAAATTGCTTTCTCATCAAATCCTTGATATCATTCCCTAAATAAATAAGTCTCTCATTAATCCTCCTCCTAGAAGTCACGATATGATCTCATCAAATAATCATGTAATCAACAAATTCAACCACTATATGTTTCACATTTTCTGCTTAGAATAATTTTGGCAATAAAAAATCCAACTCACCTTCTTTTCCGACTCCAAATAAACCTCGAGATCATTTTTACCTTGAAAACTAGAATTTTTTTGTTTAATAAAGTCCAAATCATCATCCATATCATCACAATTTCCATAGTTTTAGAAATCCCTTTTATGGCTGAATTGGTTCCTATGTCTAAACCCATCATCCTTTTGGCCTTTAGGCTACCAAAAATCATCCCTAATGACCTACGATGTCATGCTCAAAATCATATCTCCCATAACATCATCTTCATCTCAAAATCATCCCAAGTTATAGTTTGTATGTCGTTTAGGTCTCTTGTTATGGTTACCCCTCTGATCAACTTCGTTCTTTTGTCCATCATTATTGTTATCTTACCTCTCTACCCTATCCAATCTATCTTGAATATTACCAACCACCAAGTTAAACCTCTCCAACATCTGTGTTATATCTTGAATTTAAAGTTTTATGTTGTTATTCTCTGTAGGAGGTGGTGCATATCCATTTTCTTTAAACATTTTGAATCTACAAAAAGGTTTTTAGTAGAGAAAATATCCTTATGCCTTTTGCGTTTCACACAAATTATAGGCTAATATGCTTGCTACATCTTTTTCCTCTTATCTTACCTTTTTTTTCAGCTTTTGCGAAACTAAAATCAACATAAACTAAGAGAACACCTTAGTAGCACAAGTAATAAATATATAAAAACAAGCAAAGATAAAACTTTGATTATAATTTTGCGAGTAACAAGTGAATTCATACGAGATATGAATTTTTTTAGGACACAAAAAAATGCAGAAGTAAATATTATTAAAATGACTTGTTTAACACCTAAATATTCCAAATAACACTTTAATATACTATGCAAGTTAATTTAAATAGTAGCAAAGCAAATTTCAATATTTGACACAAATGAAACCCGTTTTATACAAACTAAACCCGAATCACCTTAACCAAACAATGTCCAAGTGATCTCAAATTTGATATATAGTGAGATTAGACTCTAAATAACCAAAATATTAATTTTCAAGTAATCTTAATATGGTTTGATCTAATTTCACCTTTAGTTACTGTGACAAAATTTATAACGTCTTTGTTTGAACGACTTTCTTTGTTTTTTTTATACTTTTTATGTTATTGATATATGTAGTGAAAATAACAAAACAAAATAACACTTTTTTTTTTTTGTAAATTAGTTGTTGCTACAATTCAAGAGGAATAGATGAAGATTGAAAATAAAAAGTATTGGAAATAATGAGTTTCAACACGTGAGACAAGAAAAAGAAAAATTATAGAAGGATATAACCTAATAAATGAAGCCAAGATTTGTTACCAAATGATACAAACCCCATGATCACATAATCTACACACAAGATTTGTTACCAAATGATAAATCTTGCAAAGCTAAAGAATCAAGTTTGATAAGAGTGTGACACAAATATTATCTAAACCAAATCACCAACACTATTGGAATGAACCCCTACCCAATAAACACCAATTCATGAATGGAAAGTATAAGAAAGACGCTACGGAGATAATTATTATTTGATACGTCAAATCAGTTTTTTAGACAACCAAATAATACGAGAATACCTTACATACACAAACAATATTATTTTTCAAATCAAAGTTTGTAAAAAAAAATATTAATCCAAACTAACCCTATTTATAATAGGTAAAACATATCATAAACAAGTCTCGAAAAATAATAAATGAGTACTAGTCCAAATAGAAAAAAAATCTAAATCATTTAAGAAAATAATGATTTTCTCGCATAGTAATTTGTAGACCTTATTTGAAGACCTTTCTGATGTCCGATTGACTTAAAATTTTATCCGCATATACAACAGGACCTCTGAAAACTTCTAGTAAAATTTCAGCTCAATCCATTACTCGGTTAAAAAATTATATTTGTTAGCGTAAAACTATGTAATTGGAAAACAAATAAACCAAAAACCCACTTTAACCTCCTAAAAATTAAAACATGAAAATCTTTGTATTATCTCATGCATCTTAGTTTCCTTGTAGAATATAAAAACTTCCAAAATATTCTGCCAAATTATCCTTATAGATTAATTGTTTAAACAAGGCTATCATCATGATGCCAACCTTAAGCTATGTTATGCAAAAATTGGACTCTTTTTACACTTGAATTAGGGTGATTATAGGCTGACCCATATGTTTTTTAGCCTCCTTGAAGTCAGCATGGCTCAAATATATTCAACAAGTTCAACTTCTTGGCCCTTAACTTTGTGATTGATGCAATTTGCATCTCTAATATATCCTTGGTTTTGTTAGGCTGTTCATATCATTTTAGTAACCATGAGCCTCGAATGTCCAAACTGTAATGCTCAAACTAGGAAGGATTTTTTTTTTTTTGTGTATGATTTGTGAGCACTCGTAAAACATACTCTCTCACAAAAGAAGCTAAAATAGGAAACACTAATCCCCCATGAAAAAAACAGCTTAAGTTGGGGGTAATGTGCTTCTCATTATAACATGCTATCCAACTCATCATCTTAATTTCCACTTTAGTAAGCTTTACACATAATATAGAATTAAATTAAGCTAATCTTTAATGCGGGTAGCTTTCACTAGCCATGATTACACCCCCTAAAAGCATTGCAATCCTTCAGGATTCCTGCAGATTTTTCAAACAAAAACCATGTAAGAAAAAGGCCACACCTCACCGCCTTTCTCCGAAAAGTGCAGTCACACACCTACAAAATTCTTGACTTTAGATTAAGCACATCATAAACACTCATTAAAGTATATATCAAAAGTCTCCTTGAAGAAAAGTTCACCGTTCATATATACTAGTTTGTAGGTCAAAATATTTTCATATAACATGTAAGGGTTTTTTTTTTTTTTAATCAAATGATTGTGAGTTTAAATTTTACCATGACTTTCACCTCACTCTAGCTTTCCTTTTCTAAATAGAACTAAAGGAAGAGGTGTCCTTTAAACAGCTTTCACCAGAAGAATAACAACTCCTATTCTGGTTTGTAACAAACAAGAGATCATGGATTGTTAAAAACAGTTAGATTCTTGAAAGAGAGACACTTGTTAGTGGGGTTGGTGGTGCAGAACTTTCAGAGTGAAATCTAAGACTGAATTCCCAGGTTTCTTTTTTCTAATAAGGAGAATATGGGTGTGGTTACAGTAGGTGAATTGAAGCCAAGTATATCAGGGAAGAGAGCATTTCGTCCAAGCTCAAGTATAAGGCATGCTACTGAATGGTAATCTTGTCTTTCCCAGTAAACTACTTTCTAACGAGCTTTATCTCATGCTAGTCTTCATGTCACTAGCTATTACCTCTAATTTTCTGTTTTGTGAGGTTTGTTTCAATGTCCATTGCATGATTCAGGAAGAAACTTCTCTGATGCTTGCTATGAGTTTTCAGTTGCACAACCTAGCTAGCATATAATGCTTGAGAGAGTTTTTGTTATTAGAGAATCATTGGAAGTTCAAGATTGTAACAATGTGATTTTAATCTCAGGGGAAAGTGCAATTTTTCTTGATTAACAAGGAAATAAAAAAAAAAAATTAATGCAGACTGCTGGAAATAGAAAGTGTATCCCCGGAAAGAGGCCAATAATTTTTTTTTTTTTTCTGATGAAAATTCTCTTAAATCTGAAAAACAGCAACTTGAATCACTGTCTTGACTATTTGGTTATTCACCTTTGTTTTTTACTTCAACTGAAGAAAAGACTATTTTATAACCTGAAATGTAGAGCTTTGCGCAATTCAGTAGTGTCTTCTGTCTGTCCTGCAATTTTGTAAACTCAGAATTTTGAATTTTAATCAGTCCAAAAAAGAATCTGGTGGATAGATTATAGATTGAAAAAATCAACAAAAAAATAAAATAAAACGATAAGAAAAGCTTTATTGATGAGAATTTATTAGACATCCCTTGAAACACCCGACAACAAGCCTTCTGTAGGTCCAAGTAATCCTATGAGCTTGAGTAGCTGATGACCCCTAGCCATTAAGAGAAGAAAACAACAGTTCATAATACAACTTCAAAAAAGTAAGCATAGAGAATGATAGATCAAACATATGATCTTGACTTTGCATATGTTCTGCTCGAATTGAACTACAGAGGCATGAGGCTGCAGATCCATTCACATGCTCCATCTTCAAGTCTATGAATGCAATTAATGTTTTATCACTCAAAAGATTAGTTTTCTCTCTCTCTTTTAGATAAGGCCTCAAACATGTGCCAATAAGCCATACAGTAGTTCATTGAGTATGACAACTTGAGACAAACACAGCTATCTCATAACTCAGAGGTCACCCTTTTGCATCTGTCAGATCTATGTAGGTTGGTAAAATTTCCAAATTGTTTCCATTGCATAAGAACAACCCATTCTGCACTCTGCAGTTCAGGTTTTTTACAGTTAAGAAATATAACCTAATTGCCTACTGCAGTAGACTGCTTGGGCAGTCCCCCTCATCGTGTAATAATTGAGCTCTTGGTTTTTCTATCTGGGCCATCATTGTCGATTCAGACAATCAAGATGGATCACACAATCCATAGATATGAGGTGGTTCCTTCATGCTTAATTTGCCCCTGAAACACTTAATCTACTCTCTGGTCATGTGAATCTGTTTGAAATTTATGGTTTCAAAAATGGGAGTTCAGGTCTATGGTAGAAGCTCCTATATGGTCTCTAAATTAATGGCACTGACTAACGTGTAGGAATCATTTATTTTTTTCTATTTTGGAAATTTTTTTTTTTGTCTAGGCTTTAATCATTCAACCATTTTGCAGGCCAATTTCGGATGTTTCTAGTGATCTTACAATCGAAGTAGGAGCATCAAACTTTGCACTTCACAAGGTAAGAAAAATTTAGTTCATGCAAATGTGCATGCATATAGAACAAGAGTTTAGGATCTAAAACAGCTTCCTGATCTTCTCACCTCTGATACCTTGACATCAATTGTGGTGTTCGGTACCAAAAATAATTTCTACCTGTAAATGTTAAATAAATGGACTGCCCTACGGTGAGAAGAAAAGGAAAAAGATAGAGAAAACTTTACTGGAAACATTAAATTTATGATTCAAATTCTATGCAGTTTCCTCTAGTTTCTCGAAGTGGAAGAATTCGTAAACTGTTGCAGGAAGCGAAAGATTCAAAGATCTCACGCATAAATATCCCTGCTGTACCGGGTGGACCAGAGGGTTTCGAGCTCGCTGCAAAGTTCTGCTATGGAGTAAATTTCGAGATTACACAATCAAATGTTGCTATGTTATGTTGCACAGCCCGTTTTCTGGAAATGACAGAAGATTTTGCAGAGAAGAACTTGGAAGCCCGGGCTGAAGCGTATCTAAAGGAGATGGTGCTTCCAAACATATCAATTTCAATTTCTGTTCTTCACCGATGTGAAACTTTATTGCCCATCTCGGAAGAGATCAATCTGGTCAATAGGCTTATCAATGCAATTGCAAACAATGCATGCAAAGAGCAACTAACCTCTGGCTTGTTAAAGCTTGACCACAACTACCCCGCAAAAACTATGCCACTTATGGAACCAGAAACACCATCAGACTGGTGGGGAAAATCACTCGCAATGCTGCATCTTGATTTCTTCCAAAGAGTATTAACTGCAGTTAAATCAAAGGGTCTAAAACAGGATATGATTAGCAAAATTTTGATAAATTATGCCCATAATTCTCTTCAAGGACTTGTTGTCAGGGACCCTCATTTGGTTAAAGGAAGTCTCTTGGACTTGGAGTCGCAGAAGAAACAAAGAGTCATCGTCGAGGCAATAGTTAGTTTACTACCAACCCAATCAAGAAAGTGTCCAGTTCCAATGGTTTTTCTTTCAAGCTTATTAAAAACCGCTATAGCGTCATCAGCAACTACTTCTTGCAGATCTGATTTGGAGAGGAGGATTGGTATTCAACTTGATCAGGCTATTCTTGAGGACATCCTAATACCAGCAAATTCACATGGAAACAACCACTGCTCCATGTATGATACTGATTCGGTCTTGAGGATCTTCTCTATCTTTCTAAACCTGGATGAGGACGATGATGATGATAACAACTTGCGGGATGAGAGTGAGATGGTTTATGATTTTGACAGTCCCGGTTCTCCTAAACAGAGCTCAATTCTAAAGGTATCAAAATTACTGGACAATTTTCTTGCAGAAGTTGCGCTAGACCCAAACTTACTGCCATCAAAGTTTATAGCACTGGCAGAACTACTTCCAGACCATGCTCGTACAGTTAGCGATGGATTGTACAGAGCTGTGGATATCTTCCTCAAAGTTAGTAACTCTTCCTCTACTATTCTCTCTTTGTGTTCACAAAAACAATATGCAGCTCCACCTCCCACTTCATCTTCATGCCTCTAGATTTTTCATTTACAAGATTCAAACACCAGTTTGTGTTTTGTTCATGCTCTATTTACAGGTTCACCCAAACATTAAAGATTCAGAACGCTCCCGACTCTGCAAGACCATCGATTGCCAGAAATTATCTCAAGAAGCCTGCAGCCATGCTGCACAAGATGAAAGGTTGCCAGTACAGATGGCAGTCCAAGTGCTATACTTTGAACAGATCAGGCTCCGAAATGCAATGAATGGGGGACACAACCAGTTCTTCTTCGGTGCATTAAACGGTCAATTCCCTCAACGTTCAGGCAGTGGCGCAGGAAGTGGGGCCATTTCTCCAAGAGATAATTATGCATCGGTTAGAAGGGAGAATCGAGAGCTGAAGCTTGAAGTAGCAAGAATGAGAATGAGGATGACTGACCTTGAAAAGGATCATGTGTCCATGAAACAGGAGCTGGTAAGGTCTCATCCTGCTAATAAATTCTTCAAATCATTCACCAAAAAATTAAGCAAGCTTAACGCCCTGTTCCGAATCAACGGGCTCAAACCCATAGGGGGGAAGGCTAATTCAGAAACAAGGCTCTTATTTCAGAAGAGAAGACGTCACTCGGTTTCATGACCGTAGATGCGTGCGAACAACTTCAAGTTAAAAAAAAAAAAAAATGTACAGTAAATATAGTGTGATTTCGTCTAATATCAGCTTGGTGGTTTTGGAGTGTTGATGCTGAGTAGCCATGTTTAGTGAGATCGTCAGCTGCTTTTAACTTTTTGTTTGATGGACACTCGAAGGCAGCAGCCGGAACTCAATCAGATTTGTATTCCAAGGTGATGCCTGGAAAATATGTAATGTAATGCGTTTCAAGCAACTCTTTACATCATCTACTTTTAAGAGATTTCTGAGGAGATGAATGATTTCATTACGTACATGCATGAATTACATCATCAGATACTATGGCTAAATGAGCTAATTAAACAATGTGCAACTTTATGTTTGCTTCAGCACAAGCTCGATATTGATTAAAAATAATCTTATTCTCATTTTTATTAAAATACAAAAATTCTATATAAATTGAATATATGTAAATTAAAGTAGTTTGACTGTTGGTGCAATAAGCACCAATCTTGTAATCAATTCATGGGCTTCATTAACATAAACCAATCAATTACCAAATATGTAAAATAAAAAGCAAAAATCATTAGCTTTTTTTTTTTCTTGTTAAAATCCACTTAACCGCGATATATAGTAGAGTTGTTTGTATTAGCCCAATTATATCAATGGAATTCATTATTGCTAAGCCCATAGCTCTACTGTCCAAATCCCTTAAAATTGATAAAAGCCCAATTGGCCTGGCTCGCATGCATTCCTAGACCAATATTTTTATTATTATTATAAGGGGCAAACAATTGTTAATTCCATTCCAGCTAATTCTAGCCATACATTTTGGTTTTTAGAGCATTTCAGCATTTTAATTTAAAGCTAAATTAACTTAAATTTATACAATTCAATCATAATGTCAATTATCTAAATATAATTTAAACATTCAAATTTAATAACTACTAGATCATTGGTTTGTATTATATTGCAGGTCGGATCAATTTTCTTAACATAAAAAGAAACATCCATGCATAACTAATGTTTTTCAAGTAGAAAAAAAATTAAATCATATAAGAGTTGATTCTATGTGACCCGATTGACTTGACAGATCCAATGACAACTTGAATGATTGGTAAAAACGTAGTTTGACTAAAAAAAGTCAAGACAACATCTTTTTTTTTCAATATTAAGATGAATAAAATTGGATCGACCTGGATCGATCATGGTTAACCTTTCAAATATGCGATTTAGGTCCAAGACAACTTGGATGAAACAAATTATAAAGATCGATTCTCAATCAACATAATGTTGAAGGATGAAATTGAAAAAAATTAAAGGGAAAGCAAATGATCCAAGCCAACCTGCCAAATCCATGATTCAGGTTATAAGACTTGGATAACTCCATAGAAAGTAAATCAAAATAAATTTTAAAGCCTAATTCTCAATCAATCCAATGTTGAAGTGTCGTCACGTGCATGACATCGAATGGCGGGGCTGCCTCCTAAAATGAAGGGTGGTTGGGTTTAATCATAAAGTTATGATTAGAGGGAGTCGCCACTTAGTATTATAGTTAATAGGAAACCTATGGTCTGCGAGAGTTTGGGTAAGAGGACTAGTTGTGCATGGGGGAGATGGATTACCCCCAGTATACCTTATCTATGGTAAGTTGTATTGTTAATTGATTGTTATTTTAAGTCATGTTTCATTTTGTTGGTCTTATCTAAAATTTAAGGTATATTTCATTTCACGAGAAAGTTTCTATCTTATTGGGTAAAATTCTAACCGCTCTAAGGCCCAAATTTTAACATCACATTTATTTTCTATTTTCTATTTTAATACTTGAGGGTATACTTTACAATATAATTTTATACTCTGAATATTAAAATCTACAACTAAATTCTAACACTCTGAATACTAATTAAATAAATTAATTGTTGTGGGATTTTTGATACTTACCCTAATGAATAATCATAAACTAGTTATGATATTAATTCTGTATTTTTAAAACATGATAGAAATGTATTTGTTTAAGAAAATATGCATGAAAAACTTTTGAAATTTGGACATATGCAATTAAAACATTTGGTTAATTAATTTTTTATATTTATCTTTTTCCTTTTTTTACCATCTATTCATCACAAAAAAAGTAATAAGAAAATGCAACACACACACACACACACATACATTCTCTTTTTTACTATATTTTTTACTCCACAATTACATGTTTACAAACCACCAAAATTCAAAATTGTAACAATAATTTAAACACACACATTAAACATTTAAAATGAAAAAAATCAACTTTTCACAAGTTGAAATAATTCGGAGAAGTTGCTGGAAACTCAAGTTTCATGTCGGAAAACCTCTGAAATTGCAAAAATAGTCCATGTGCCGCCTTTGGTGATGATGAAAAATAGGTGGATTGGAAACACCTCTTTCTTCTCTTTCTTCTTATACTAGCGGTGAGGGATACTACCACTTGCAAAACTAAGAAAAATCCACAAAAAGCAGTTCATTTTATTTTGATTTTTAGTTTCACTTTTTTCTTTTCTCTTATAGGTGGCTAACTTGGAGAAGAAAGAGAGTTGCTGGTCATTGGAGAGATAGAGTTATAGATGGCTTGGATAAGAGAGGAGAAGTCGTTTGCGATGGTACTCACAACAATTATTCTGCTGGAGTTGGCATTGTTGGATCTGCTATTGGCAGGGGTTGCTTTGATGTTAAGGAGCTGGTGCTTGATGATGAAGGGATGTGGTTAGTGGTGATGGTGTTTGGCTAGTGGTGATGTCGGCTGTGAGGAAATGGCTAGACACAAGGGCTTTTCACAATATTGGTGAGTTGATTTTTATGGTGGCTTCAGGTGGATGGATGAGAGGGGGACATCGTGAGGTAGAGGATTGCATAGTAAAGGGTTACTCATGATTGTTGTGAGCTGTGGTGAAGAGGAGAAAGGTTGGTGTGAAAGTTGGTTTTGTGACTAACCATCGATGAGAGGTTGATAGCCGTGGGTAGAGAGGAGGCAGGTGTTTTGAGCAATGGTGGTTCATGGATGGTGGCTGACTTACGGATGAAAGGTGTGGCTAGTGTTTATGGAGAAATGAAAGGTGAAGAGAGGAAAGACTTTGATATTTTTATTTATGTGTTTGTTTTTTCTTTTTATAGTAAAGGGATGAGGGAGAGATCTGGTTCTTTGGTTTTAGTTTTTTTAGGTTGGCAGCTGGTTTAGGTTTATTAGGGGCTTAAGTTTTTTTCTTTTGTGTGTGTGTGGAAGATTTGAAGAGAAAAGTGTGGGAAAAATGTTTTTGGTTTTTATTTATTTATTTATTTTCTTTGGCCTCCCCCACTTGTGTGACATTCCTCCACCATTTTATAGGTAAATTTCTTTGTCTTCTTCCTCTCAATTGCTTGGTCCCAAGCAACCTAAGTTTTTTGGTCTTATTTTCTTCCTTTGCACTATTGATCCCTTTGCTAATTTATTATTATTTTTATTAATTTTTGTATTTTGAAAAAAGCAACATCAATGTTGACTCAACAAGAAAAATTAATTAGTGATTTTTTTATTAATACTTGAACGTGTTGAAAATAGATTTTTGAATTCTTTTGAAAAGTTGTTGAAATTCTGAAAATGATGAAAATACATAAAGAACATATTTTTTTTTGTATTTTGAAAATATTTTCAAAATTTGTTTATGATAGTTGTCACTCTCTTTATAATACTTATGATAAAAAGTCTCATAAGAGACATTTGATAGTAAGCTTGTAAGGAAAAAAAGATAAAAGGATATGGATATTACCAAACAAGAAGTTATTGATCCTTTCAAAAGTCTTAGAAGTGAAAGCTTGAAAGCGCACTAAAAAAATACGAGATATGGCTAGAAAGCACATAATTTGAAAGGTGAAGGCTTGAAATCACACTTTGAAAAAAAAAAGATAGGGCTAAAAAGCACATTATGTAGTGGGTAGGGGCTAGAAAACATACTCAGAAAGGAGATAAATAGGGCTAGAAAGCGCACTTAAAAGAAAATGGATAGGGCTAGAAAGCGCATTATCCAATATACGAGGGTTAGAAAGTACACTCAAAAGAAAAGAAATAGGGCTATAAAGCATACTATCTAATGGGTGAGGGCTATAAAGCTCACTCAAAGAAAATAAATAGGGCTAAAAAGCGCATTATTCAGTATGTGAGAGATAAAAATTGCACTCAAAAGAGAAGAGATAGGGTTAGAAAGTGCATTTAAAAGAAAAATGATAGGGTTAAAAAGCGCATTATTCAGTATGCGATGGCTAGAAAATGCACTCAAAAGAAAAGAGATGGGGCTAAAAAATGCACTATCTAATGGGTGAGAGCTAGAAAGTGCACTTAAAAGAAAATGGATAGAGGTAGAAAGCACAATATTCGATATGTGAGGGCTAGAAAGCACACTCAAAAGAAAAGAGATAGGTCTACGAAGCACCTTATCTGATGTGTGACGGTGGGAAAACACACTCAAAACAAAATGGATAAGGTTAGAAAGCACAATATTAGGTATGCAAGGGCTAGAAAATGTACTTGAAAAAAAAAAAGATAGGGCTAGAAAGCGCTATATGATATGTGAGAGCTAGAAAGTGTAGTTAAAATAAAATGGATATGGCTATAAAGTGCACTGACACGACCAAAAGATTGATGTCTTTTCCTAAGTGTAGGAGTGTCGAAGTAATAAATAACCCGGTAAGACCGGGGTCGAACTACAGGGAGGTTAACTATATAAATTATAAATAATAATAACAATAACAATAACAACAACAATAACTATAACAACAATAATAATAAGTTAAAGAGAGCTTTGAGATGTGATATTGATGTAAGGATTAAACAAGGATAAAATAATTGTCAAGGTTAGAGGATCCACTAATGGTATTTCAAACAAGTATAGTATAAACTCTTTTTATTACTCAACTGGAAACCACACACAAAGAAGGTTCCAATCGGATTATAAATTGTTACCATGATTACATTGGTTATCTTATTTGAATAATGCTAATACTTGTAAATGTTGTCAGGAATTCATGATTATAACTTATGTTAACAATAAATCAAGTTCCTTTCATAGCACAGGTGTCGATTATACCATACGGTTGGGCTATGAAGGTGCCATGTATTTGTTGTACCAAGGGTTATACAACATAAATCTAGATTAACCATTTAATAAGCAAAGTATTGAAAGTGAACAAGATAACAAATATAAAACATGTTAGTATCAAACATTAAGGTTCATGTTGAGTTTATATTATACTTATTCTTACACCATTAATGCAACCTTTTTGCCTTGACATAATAAACTTAGCTAAACATAATGAAAGAGAGAAACATAAATAAACAAGGAAAGGAAATGAAAAGCATAAGCAAGAGATTAATATAAGCAAAACTTAAGCATTACAAAATATAAAGAGAGAGCAAGAGCATGATCTTGATCTGAAAACCAAGATGCCTAAATACATGGCAAATGCCTCCTTTTATAGGTCAAAATTCAGAACTATTGATTTGTTAACTAATTGTTGAGTGGGTGGCCACATCTTGACTTGGTAACAATCCTTATCTTCTTGTCTGCCAAAAATGTCATTGATAACGTTATAATTTGAATAGACTTAAATCATGAAAGTTCTACGAAATTGTTTCAGCTTTCCAGAAAAAAAAAAAAAGAGTTGAGGTCATTTGGACTTCTGAAACTCGAGATATGGGCTGAACACTGAACAGTGTCTGGGCTGCAGGACAGATTCAGACTTTTTCGTTGTTTCTATAATTTGGACTTGAAAAAGGCCTTTGTAAATCTTAGACTCCTATGAAAGTTTTAAGCCTATGTCTTAGCTTTCTATCCATATAAGGCAAACCTAAATCCAAGATCTACAGCTCCAGATATGACCCAATGACCGAATATTGTTCCAGTTTGGACTGAATGACACGACCAAAAGATTGATGTCTTCTCCCAAGTGCAGGAGTGTCGAAGTAATAAATAACCCGGCAAAACCGGGGTCGAACCACA
>Ga0325404_1001306_pt1 | contig 26360 bp, 26 predicted proteins | sample PopdelMetagenome_18_FD_205664 | JGI IMG/M metagenome (GOLD analysis project Ga0325404, IMG submission 205664) | Populus deltoides microbial communities from Bellville, Georgia, United States - Xylem-Control-R1 | ecosystem: Host-associated > Plants > Phyllosphere > Stem > Wood/Secondary xylem...
AGAGCACTTAATTCCCCATTAAGAACATTTGTTGCTGGAGCCGAAATTCTAAGTGTGTATGATTCGGGAATAGAAACTTTTTTCACCTTTTTTGTTTTTGTTATTATCAACTCAAACAATTGGTGCCTCAAGTTGCTTCTCCTTTACCTTAAAAGCTTTGGATTCGACTTCCATTTTCAAAGATACAGGCGCATAATTCCCACTATCTTTATTAACTTCATACAAATTATCTCTACTAGTACCTGCAGATACCACTAAAAACTGTTGAATATTAAACTACATGCATCCAGATATACTATATGACAATAAATCTCATCTATATATTTTTCAATGGAAATACTTTATATATATGGGCTGCTCTTATATCTCCTACATTTTTAATCCATATGATTTTATATGGTTTGAGATGTGCTTCTATTAGCAATTTTATTTTTTTTAGAAATACCACTATCAATAATAAAATCAAACATGATATTATTTATATTACATTGGGTATAAAATAATCTGTTTCGCTGTGAATCCTCAGCAATCTTTGATGCATCTTCATCATCTCCTTCAGGTTTGCACAAATTATCTTTGTTATCAGAAGGTTTTAGCTTATAGTGACCTTTAATCACATTAATTGATTTTTGTCTTTTAGATCGTGGTGGTCTATTTTGGTTTGATAGAGTTCTACGCTTCTCATTAAATTTGTCATCACCAACACCCTTTATATAGAAACTTGGTTACTGAGTGGATTTTTCAAGAATATATATGTGTTAGATTTGTCTTGAAATAAGTGTCCAAGCAAGTCTCTCCCCTTTTCACAATTCCTGTTTGTGCCTACCCATCGCAGTTGATCCACTTGCTCAGTTAACAATGTGTTTGGCAGTGTGATGTAGTTGTGGATGTTTTTTAAATAATTTTTTATGCTAAAATATATGTTAATGATGTTTTTTTATTTTTTAAAAATCATTTTTGATATTAGCACATCAAAACGATTCAAAATATGCAAATCATAAGTCTTTTACAATATATTCCTGTCAATCAGATTTATATGGTATGGTTTTTCATGTTGCTTTTTGAGCTCTCAAAATGCCCTAGATGACCTTCACTCTTGCATCACGAAATGAGAAATGAGTTGTTACCATTTTTATCGATCAAGCAAGCCAACTTGTTCTAATATCAATTAACGTTGTATATAGCATAGAAAAAAATTAAGGTTCTTGAGCCTCAAGCCTACTTATCTAAGTTGCGGGGGGTTTAGAAAAACTTTATAGTATTTTATAAAATCTGAACAATAGTCTTAATGTGAATATCAAAATAAAATAAACATTTTTATTTGTATTAATTCTAGATCTAGAATCATTTATAAGAAAAGATTCACAGCTAAAACTAAAATATTTTATAAGAAGTGATTCATAATTAAAATTTATTTAATTAATAGAATCCAACCAGTATTAGAATTTTCAAAATAAACAAATCCATAAATCTCAACAATTAAATAAATATTACAATAAGAATAATCCTGCTATAAAAATAATAAATAGTGTCCTGCATTAAAATATTATCTTGGGTGAATTTCGTTTATTATATTGAAAAATAAAAGATTTTTTATATAGAATATAAATGACAACTTAGATATAAATGACAAAATATAATAATTTAGTAGGCTGAATTTATACAATAATAAAAAAATGATATTTTATTAAAAAAAATCTTTCAAACACAACAACTTCAAATTAACAGGAATTTTTTATTAAAAAACAATTACAATAAAACAAATAATGAACCAAATACTATTTTAATTCAAGAGGTTGTTTTATATTCTTATTTAAAACCTAACCTTAATCCAATTTGTTTTTTTAAAATCAATTTTTAATTTATTGATTTAACTTATAAAATGCTCATTCTTTAAAAAACATTCTTAAAGTCATTTAAACATTACATGAAAATTTCAAAATTGAAAATTTGATAGAGCCTCTTACTGTTTAATAAATTAAGAATTATTTTTTTTATCTAAAATTTTCTCAATATTTTAAAATCACTCCAATCTATTTTAAGTTACAAAACAGATTAATTTATGCAATATTTTTCAAAATCTCGAGGGTTATTGTATTAATTTACACTGCATAAAAAGTAACCTTAAGAATCTCCAGATCAAAATCTCCTTCTTGCCCTTCCTTCGCATCCAACTCGGAGACAACAACCCGTTCAACTCGTAAATATAAACAAATCCAATGGCATGTCTTAAAATGAAAGATCCTCTTCATATTTACCTTTTATTTTTTAAATATTTTTCTTGATATATTAATTATTTATTTCTCTAAAAAAAAAAAAATCCCTCAAGTCTCTCTTTGCCTGTCCTGAAGCAAAGCAAAAACAGAGACAGAGAGATTCACCGCGTCTCTTACTCTGTCCCTCTCCCTGACACTAAAGCACCAAATGGCTTTCACTTCATTTCTTGGACGAGTCCTCTTTGCCTCTGTTTTCATACTCTCCGCTTACCAAGAGTAACTCTCTTTTCCTTTCCATTTTTGTACAATCTTGATAAATTTTCTGCTCTACTCCTCTCATCATCATCATCAATTCGATTTGGATCTGTTTAGCCTTAGGTTTTAAATCTAACACTAAATAGATAGATCTGTACTTTCATTACCTCTTAAACTTCTTTTGTAATTTTAGTAGTTTGCAGCTAACTAAGAAACTTAATTTGAATTACTAATGAGTTGAAGCATTTATATGTAACTTATTTGAATTAATAACTTTTTTTTTGTTTACTAAATATGTACTATTAGTGAAGGAAAAAGTTGTGTGGTCTTTGGATATATTAGTAAATGCATCGAAAAATAAAATCACTGCTGAAATCATGACCGGAATAGAATTGAGGTTTTGGGTGGATGCTAATTAGTTTATGCATTTGCCCTGTCTTTTTATTTTTCTTGTGCGGGTCAGCATTTTGTGCTAGCCCACTTACTTTTTTGGAGACACGGCATAAGTTGGATATTGACAAGATTTGTTATTTGGCTTGGCATTAGTTTTCTGTTAAGAATTTTATTCTTTTCTTTTATGATGCAAGATTGAGAAATTTAATTACAGTTTTCTTGGATATATTGATTTGAAGAACCAGCATTAAGCTTTTGATTCCTTGAATGTGGCATTGTATCTTCCTTTTGTTTGGGAAAAAAAATTATAACAAAGCATTTGATGCTGTTGAAGCAGTTACTATCTTTTGTTTGTGAAATGATGGGTACCTCATTTTCTTGTTTTTGGTAAAAGGATTCTTCGGATGATATGTTTTTATAATCTTTCCTTGATTTCAGGTTCAATGAATTTGGGGTTGATGGAGGACCGGCTGCGAAGGCACTGAAACCAAAGTTTGGTGTGTTTACCAGTCATGTGCAATCTCACGCCGGCATACAAGTACCGGAAATTGAAGTGAGGATCTCTCATATGCACATGCCATTGAAAGATTTCAGAGAAAGATAATAGATGTATTAGCAAGATAACAAATTTTGAAAAATAAAAACCGAAATGAGAGGCTGGGACTTATCTTGAAGTTTAGTGTTTAATGATTGCTTTTCTCTTCTTTTTTGTGAGCTTTCTTTTGTTATGGCAATGGGTCAGTTGGCATCTTGTATTTCAAGGTGGAATATCATGAGCATGCTGTATGGTGAAGCAGAGTCTCTCTGTCACAACACACCATATGACAAAACCCTGCTTATTAGAACACAAAAACTTTGCTTGTTAGAACATTTTGGTGGTATTTCAAGCAAGTTCAAAATCAAGGTTGTAAAGAGAGCTGTCAAAATAACTAATACTAAATTCTTAGCATACCTCCTGTGTGTTTGCATGCACACATCTCAAACTGGTCTAGTGATTGGAAGGCAATGATTAAATGGCTTAAATTAATGGTGACCTGTTGAATTCTTAGGACTGTTTTGCATTATCGAACAATGGGCGTCCGTTTTGGCACACTGGAAAATCATTATATACTGGATACCTGAGGAATAGGACTTGTACGGGCAACCTGTGTAGCCATGCAAAGATACACACCCATGATTAATGATTTTGACTTGCAACTAGAATGTCCCACACTCTCAGTTTGTATCTGTATATCGATTTATTGTTTTGTAATCTTAATTGATATATTTATATGCAGATCAAACATTTAGTCAGCACTGCTATATTTCTCAAGGGCATTGGAGGCATCCTTTTTATCATTGGCAGCTCTCTTGGAGCCTACCTGCTGGTGGGTACAAGAAACATGCTGTGTATTTGACTTTTTGGTTTTCTTATGGTTATAGCTATTAGAAATGGTGTATCACATACTCTTGTAGTGAATATTGAGGTCCTTTCTTGTTCCAGATTATACATCAGTTGATTGCAATTCCAATCCTATATGATTTCTACAACTATGACAGTGAGGAGAAAGAGTTTAATCAACTTTTCATCAAATTTACACAGGTTAGATTTAGCTGATTCTGTACAATGTTTCTGTTCTGTATGATAGTCACTATTGTTTTGTTTTCTGCATGGTTTTAACAGTTTTAAATTACTTTTCATTCTTTCTATGTAGAATATGGCTCTTTATGGAGCACTACTGTTTTTCATTGGGATGAAGAACTCATTTCCCAGGAGACAGCACAAGAAGAGGGTTCCTAAAACTAAAACTGGTTAGAAACAATTGGCTATCAGTTGGTAGGTATCTCTTTTTCAGTAAGGAGCTAATAGGAGCTATTGTTGTTTTGTTCATTAAACATTATGTACTTATCTATTTATTTTAGAAGAAAAAGAACCTGTGTGGTGTTTTTCTCCCTTGTATTTCATGGGGATATTTAGAGGTGTTATTTTATGCTTGTCATTTTTAAGTTGTTCCTAGTATGATATTTAGTGGTGTTTATATACCATATCGAAGGAGGTCATGGGACCAGTCTATGTTTGATGAGGTCAAACGTGCATGTGTTAGCCCGTGGTCCATGATAGTACTGGTCCTGTGTGACATGATAATAACTCCTGCTATTTAGTGAAAGAAAGGACTATGAGATAAACAAAAGTGGTACCAAGATATCGTTGGAGCCATATGAATGGGACTTGACTTTCTTATTTTCACGAATTTCTCCTCCAATGTTATTCCAGCGTTTATTTAGTGGCTTCCGAAGAAGATTGTTATTTTTACTACTTGGCTTGGCTTGGCTTGGCTTGGGCTATTTTATTTTTTTGAATAGTGAAAGAATAGCTGTGGAAAAGGTTAGTAGTTTTGAGTATAATAAGTGTCACTGCAATCGACTTCTAAGGTCACAGTTGTTAGTATAATCATATCCTGTAGTTAGATACACTGAAATCCATTACAAACTACATGTTAAGTTGTTAACTATTCAGATCTCTTCGGGCTTTGGAATTTTGGGCGATTATCACTCATTGTGCCCGACTTTTTTCTTGGTGTTGGTTTTGAAATGCATTGGTCGCCGTGTCAGGTTGATAAGAAATGGTCAATTTGCTGAAAAAGTACCGCTCCTGTGTTCCTCTGTTTCCTCATGGATGGCTGGTTCTTTTCCCTGTTGTCCTGTGGAAGGCTAGTATGCTGATGTTTGTGAGTTTGGCCCTTTGTTAGCGAGGAAGCCGTTGTTTCGTTTTCATTTTACCTGTTTTGTTGTTGCCATTGCCCTTCAAATGGTTGTTTTTATTCTGAGTTTGTCCAGGTGTAGCGGTGCATGTTCTATGGAGATCCTGTGATATTTTGGCCCCTGAACACAATAATCTCCAGAAACCAAACGAGGGGATTGCCAGTTTCCTTCATATCTTCTCCCTTGTTTGTCTGCTTGTTCAAGTCGCTTTTTAATAATGCCTTGTATGTTAGAGCAGCCTCCCCCCAATAATTTGCATCGAATGAATGCCACCATCGTGCTGCTACGATTTTCGACATGGCAAAATGTTTGTCCCAGTTCTTTATCCATATATTGTCAGAGCTCATCAAATCTTTTCGAAATCCTTTGCTTGGTTTTTAATAGGATTTGTCAGCAATAATTTAGCTCCAATGGAAAACGCGTGCTCAGGGAGCGTTTTATGACTAGCTGCTACGTATATGCTTGACAATTGATATGTAAATCTGGTATGTACTGTAAACTGGAATCTGCAAAAAGAGATGTGAGACGTGGTCCATGCTTCATCATAAGGTCATTTTCCTGTTGCTATGCTTTTCTTAAATGGTTTTTCAGAGTTTAGTTTAACTGTGTTTTTTTAAAATTTTAATTTTTTGTGTCAAATTAATTATTTTTTTGAGTGTTTTTAGATCGTTTTGATATGTTGATGTTAAAAATAAAATTTTAAAAATAAAAAAAATTATTTTGATGTATTTTTAAGTGAAAACATTTTGAAAATCAATTTTATTGTTGTCCCAAAGACCTTGTCTTTGAGCCCGTTTGGCATTGTGGTAATGGTAGCTATTTAAAGTGTTTTTTTTTTTATAAATGTATTGAAATAATATTTTTTTTATTTTTTTAAAAAAATATTTTTGATATCAACACAGGTCTAAAAATACTAAAAAAATTATTTAAAAAAATTATTTTTAAAAAAATAAAAATACTTTTAAAGGGTACTTAGATCTATTTGGGTTTGTGGTTGGAATTGTATTCGGTTAAACCTCATCTATCACATATCTACATAGGTCCCATTGAGATTTTTTTGTTCTTGAATCTATAAAACTATAAAAGCTATTACAAAACCAAATACTTACTTAACACTAGAGTTATATGCCATGAATATGCTGAAGATAACAGGATTTGTTATTCGCATTCTTTGCGCACGGCTTGTTTATTAAAATCTAATCTTGAGATCGGAGGTTGCCCTCAGGTGTTAGGAGAGGTGGTGTGGAGCTGGGCATACCTTGATTTTGATTTATACAAAGAGATTTGCTCCCAAGCTTGCCATGTTTTGGGAGGTCTACAACTGATTTTTTCCTTCTTTTTTTTTGTGTATAGGTTTCCCGTGAGGTGAATGTATTGAGTGTTTTAAGTAATTTCGCACATTATCCTGGCTTTAACATGAAAATCCTAGCTCTGACCTAGGTTCAATTATTGGGCATGGATTTCTTGTTTATTTTTGTTGAAAACTAGAGATCTAACAAGGGCAGATATTCCAAAGAAAGATGCATCGCTATCGGCATTTTGAGGCCAACAGTGAGGGAAAGGACGTGTCTTCCTACATGTGTTGTTACTTCTCAAGAATAAGATTTCAAAAAGAAATGTCAAAAAAGGGTTGTCTTGGTATGGAGGCCTCTTGTCACATTTGCTTGCTTACACAAACGCATCACTCTACCATTTCCTCCATTCAGCATGAGCATCATTTTCTTTATTCTTGAATTGCCACCACTAAGTGCTCTATTTAGACGCAAGTTCCTCTCGCCAATAACCACCCATTGTTGCTCAAAACATGGAACTCCTGATTCCAGTAGCTGCAGATTCCTTTCTCCAAGATGAGTCCAGCTATGACAAGGGTAAGGCAGTGAAGGCATTTGATGAAACAAAGGCAGGTGTTAAGGGACTAGTAGACTCTGGAGTAACAAAAATCCCCAGGTTTTTTATCCACCCACCAGAGGATGTGGAAAAGTCATCATCCGACAGTATCCATCTGGGACTTCAGGTTCCAGTTATAAACTTCGAGCACTTTGAAAGTTGCCGACGATCAGAGGTGGTCAATGAGATTCGCAAAGCGTCAGAAATATGGGGATTCTTTCAAATGGTTAACCACGGGATTCCTGTTAGTGTCTTGGATGATATGTTAGCTGGTGTGAGACGATTCCACGAGCAACACCGAGATGTGAAGATGGAGTTTTATTCACGTGACCGTAAGCAGCCAGTGAGGTTCTTCTGCAATGGCGATCTCCTTGTCAACAGAGCACCAGCAAATTGGAGGGATACAATAGCATTTGATTTCCAAGATGGTAAACTGGACCCTGAACTCTTTCCTGAAACTTTCAGGTACTGTATATGTGCAACATAACCCGAAACTGTCTTGTCTATAAATTCATTTCTTATAAGGAAACTTTTACTATCGGATTGAAATAAATTGTCTTGCAGAGAAGAAGTCAGTCAATACATCAGACACGTGATCCAAATGAAGAAGACACTATCTGAACTAATATCAGAGGCACTCGGACTTCCTAGCGATTACCTCTCAAGCATAGAATGCATGGAAACTGAATCGTTAGTGTGCCACTATTACCCGGCTTGCCCCGAGCCAGACCTGACGTTGGGTGCCACCAAGCATAGAGACCCATCTTTAATGACTGTTCTCCTGCAAGACAACACGGGTGGCCTCCAAGTTCGCAACCAAACTCAATGGGTCGATGTCCCTCCTTTACAGGGAGCTCTAGTAGTAAATATTGGGGACTTCATGCAGGTAAAATACTTTGTTTTTTTAACTCTTTTTTTTTCTTGCGTGGCTACATTTGCAATTGAGACAATCAGAGGCGAACTAGAAGGAACAGAAATGCTAGGGGGGAAAAACTAGTCTTGATAGGGTTCTGTAGCATTTTGAAAAGAGCAATTAATTTCCTACAAATTAAGACTTGAACCTACCTCCATTCACATGCACGCACCCGATAATTCTTTGTCGTATAAGCACAAGCAACCCATTTAAAACCCAAAATAACTGAGAAATGAACAGATTTGTCCATTCCAAAATATAATTTGACAGTTCATAAGAAAATGCATGACCTTAAATCTGCTTTCTTGCTATTGTATGTAGCTGATCACCAATAACAGGTTCAAGAGTGTGGAGCATAGGGTTCTTGTTGGGCAGGAGGGATCCCGAACATCAGTAGCATGCTTTTTCTATCCAAGCACAGCAAATAAATTTAAACCTTATGGAGCAATAAAGGAGCTTGTGTCTGATGACAATGTGCCCATGTACAGGGAAACTCATATTGCTGAGTTCCTGGCTTTCTTCAGGTCCAAAGGATTAGATGGTACTCCGACCCTTTGCCATTTCAAACTGGCATGAATGACCCCGTGCCTGTTGCCTCACAAATTTGCTCAAACTTAAGTCCATCTTTTTTGTAATAACCAATCGAATTAATTTCCATGAAGATTATCTCCAATATCTTCTTTTATTTTCATCACCAGATCATTTTATGGCTGTTTTTTATGGTACTTTTGGTTGAGCGACAATTAAAGATGATCAACATCTGGTTACTGTCCCTTAATCAAAGGTTTTACAGTTGAATATTAATCACAATAGCTGACTGATTATTGAACTTAACAGTGTGTTTATAAGCCAGCTGGCTGGCAAATTTTCTTTCTTTTCTTTCTCCAGAATTTAACAAAATTAAAGAATGAAACACAGGCCAGAACCCTCCAGATTTGCAGACCCTCTAACTATGACTAACAGGAGTTTCCTAGCTCAAATCCCACAAGCTACTTAAGCTCGAAACCCATTTTTAAACGTTTGTGTTTGAAACCCACAAAGATTTGTCAAAACTCAAACTTCTTTCTAATCATGTAAATGGAGCTGCTCAGCTGCAAATGTTTAAAAATGGTCTCGTGGTGACCAATGAGCAAGCACCAAGGGCTTGACTTGGAACAGCAGGCAGCGTGCGTGGGCCGGTGGATAATGATTCTTGAAGTTAGGGATGGTAATTCAATGAGTTGATGACATGATTGTTACCAAACTTCCATTATCGAATACTCAAGTTCTCAACGTAATCATAGTTTCGATTGTTGAAGGAAAAACTTTTGGATGTTGAGAGTGTTGTTGTACTGTTACAGAGACTTCCAACAGGGAGAGATGGCGTGGAGACTTGTTTCCTTTCAGGTTTGAGGAAACGAAGAGGAAAATTGGCCTTTTGAATTTTGTTACCATGTAATGAATGCTGTGCTAATAGACAAAATACTGAGCCATTTACCTCTCTGTTATTTTCATTACATCATTTTATGGGTATTTTCTATCGTGTAGTCTCCAGTTTGACCAAAAGGATGATTGATATTTGGCAGTGCGCGCGCGCTTTGCTTTAAAAAAATATATTAAACTCATATTTTATTTATATAATTTTAATGTAGTGAAATTTAAAATATATATATTTTTAATTATTTTTAAGTAAAAAATATCTTTTTTTTAAATACCTTCGATTCAATGGTTTAGTATAAATCTCAAACTATTTTTTAAAAAAAATATTAAAATAACCACCATTGGTTAGGTTAGGTTTTAATTTTTAAAAACAAAATAAGTTTAATTTAATACAAAACCTTTTAGTTGGATTATTTTTTACAGACGTAGACTTTGATTGAAGAGGTCTTTAGTTTATAATGGATTTTTTTTTAAATAGAAAATCAAAACCAAACCTACTTAATTTTTTTTAATTTTCTAATCAAAATTATCTAAAAATCTTGAAAAATAGTTCAGTTTAGTTAATTGTAAATCAAGTTTTATAGATATTTGTTAAGGTGGTGTATGATAATGTGATTTTAGTTGTTTTTTAAAATATTTTTCGCTCAGAAATATATTAAAATAATATTTTTTTATTTTTAAAAATTATTTTTGACATTAGTATATTATAATGATTCAAAACATAAAAAAATTAATTTTAAATAAAAAAATATTTTTTTATAAAACGCCGTTTGGAACATGATTCCACCTAAATCTTGAATATAAGTGATAGTTAGTCTTTTTATCAAGATATTTTTTATTGTTAAAAAATTAATTTTGACATTAATATATCTAAACGATTCAAAACATAAATAAATTAATTTTTAACAAAAAAAATTGATTTTTTTATAAAATACCATTTGGAACACTATTCTATCTAAATCTTGAATCTAAGTGATAGTTAGTCCCTTTATTGAGGCTTCTTCGATCCTGTTTACTTTTACGTTGCAACAGTATTTCTAAAAAATTTAAATTTTTTTTATTTTAAATTAATATTTTTTTGGTGTTTTTAGATCATTTTAATGCGCTGATATCAAAAATAATTTTTAAAAAATAAAAAATATATATTATTTTGATACAGTTCTGAGTGAAAAATACTTTAAAAAACAATCAAAACCATACTCCCAAACTGACTTTTCTTTCATTTCATGATCTTAAGTTACCATTATTTTGATGAAATACCTCTTTCTCTCTTTTAGAATATTTCATTCCAATTCTTTTCTTATACTGAGGTATATAGTTTTTGTATGTTATGTATTTTTAGTACAATTGATTTTTGTGTTTGAAATTATATTTAGAGACGTTATAAAAATGTGTTTAACTTAAAAAAAATTAAAATTAATATTTTTTATGATTTTGATATATGGATATCAATTAAAAAAATTATTTTTAAAAAAATATTTTAATAAATATTTAAAAAAAATTATCAAACCAAAATTTCCGCACGTTCATTAGATTTGATCAACTGGTACTGAAGATAAAAATATTTTATCTCTGATTCCTTGGATGTTACGACAACTAGTATATTATCTTTCTTTACCCATCGCATCATACGATCGATTACTGTCACCTCTGTCGTTTTCTTTGAAGTGTAAACAAAATTTTCCTCAACTGTCAACTTTTCATAGTCCATACATGTCTTGTCGCAACAGCTCAGAAATCTATCCTGTAATCCTTAATAATATTAATTTGTCTGCAATAATTAGGTTAGCACTATGATATTATATTTAATGAAAAGGGCTTCACTAGGTGTAAGCATCTGCAAGATTTGTTGCAGAGCATATGTTTGACTTGTAAATCTCTGAAATGCTGTAAAATGGGAACGGAAAAGGGTATAGAATGCTTCGTTTTTTGAGATCAACTTGAAAAGATCATGGCGCAGTTTGCCATCAGGGTTCTCCGATAGCCATGTAGCTTTCCCACCAGGAATGCAACCTTCCTGCATTATAAGTGAGATCATGACTAAATATAAACCAAATTAACATAATATTTCTCGCTCGCATTCCCAGAAATTTGAGATTCTAGACAAACCAAACACAAAATTGTTTGGAATCTTAAATCTCAGGATATAAAACACCCAACACTTCTCATATCAAATGCCACCATAAGGTCTTCTTCCGTAATATTTATCTTTCCCCAGTCTGTCCTATTCAAATTTAGGAGTCATGTGCCATCAGGATGATGACCCTGCAGAAGGGAATGGAATTGTTTACTTGTTTGTTTTGCAGATGTGGTTTATCATTTGAATGTCAGTAATATCAGGCTGGGCAAGCTAGCTAGCTTGAGCTGAAGTTTTTGGAAGATTGTTTTAATGCTCAGGTTGTGGGCATTTTTCAGGTTTTGATTTCCACGCTTATTAATGTGAAAGGAGAACATCAGACTAACCTCAACCCAATAAAAATTCCTAGCTCCTTCTTGATTCAATTGTTGGGTCAGGATGTCTTGTTTTGTTTCTGACGAGAAAAATTCGACTCTCAACCCTTGAACAGTAAAACTCGTTCTAAATAACAAGGACAGGCCACCAAATATACAAGCGAAAGATGCTTTCTGTATAGGTCTAACAGGTCGAGGAAATCAATGATATATTTGCTCATGCTACAGCCTACATGTGTTGCTCTATCTCAAGAACAAGTCGTTAGTGAAAGGTCATGAAAAGTTGGCACACTATATCTTTGCCTCTGGACTGTCTAAAAGCTCCTTCATAATTTTTCTTCCTTTATTCTTGAACACCCACTAGGTCCTAAGTGCTCTATTTAGAAGCCTCTCGGCTCGGTTCTCGCTGGTATTCACAACCCAATATTGTTGCCAGAATGGAAGTTGTGTTTCCTAATGCTGTGAATTCATAACCTGAAGATCATTGGCCCAGCTACGATAGGGCTAAGGAAGTGAAGGCATTTAGCGAAACAAAAGCCGGTGTTACAAGGACTAGTTGAAGCTGGTGTGACAATAAAATCACCAGGCTTTTTGTCCATCCACCAGAGAATGTGCAAAATCCATCATCCGAGCTGACTAGCATTATTACCGGCCTTCAGATCCCAGTAATAGTCCAAGACTGGAGGTAGAGAATGAGATTCGAAAAGCATCAGAAACATGGTTTTTTTTTTTTTTTCAAATTTTCAATCATGAAATTGGATCAGATGTTAGCCAGTGTGAAAAGATTCCACCAGTAACCGCAGGATCTGAAGATGGAGCTATACACGCATGACCGTCAGTGCCCAGTGAGGTTCTACTCCAATGGAGATCTCCTAGTGAACAGAGGACCAGCTTGCTGGAGAGATACAGTAGCATTCAACTGCGAAGAATGTAATCTGAATCATCTACTGTTTCCTGAAATATTCAGGTATATATTATACAAACTGTGTATCTATATTAAATTCAATTCTTTAAGAGATTTTTGTTGGGTTGATTTAAATTGTCTTGCAGAAAAGAAGTGAGTAATTACATCAGACAGACGATCAAAATGAGGAAGCCACTATCTGAACTACTATCAGAGGCAATTCAGCATAGAATTCATGGAACACAGAGATTCTGTTGTGCCACTATTACCCAACTTGTCCCTAGCCAGACTTGATGTTGGGCACACCCATGCATTCAGACCCATGTTTTCTGACTATAGGCCTGCAAGACTTCATGGGTGGCCTCCAATTTCGCGTTCAAAACCAATGGGTAGATATCCCCCTCAGCAGGGAGGAGCTCTTGAATATTGTGGAACAATTACGACCTTAATGTTGTTTCATGCATTTTGTAGCTTATCAGCAATGACAGGTTCAAAAGTGTGGTTGTTGTCGGACAAGTTGGATCCCAGGCATCAGTTGCACGTCTTTTCTATCCAAGCACTGCAAATTATAATTCCAAACCATACGGGCCAATATATAGGGAAACTAATATAGCTGAATAAATGGCCCATGTCAGGTCCAGGGCATTAGATGGCAGCTCAAACCTTTCTCGTTTTAAATTGGCATGAGACCCCTTGTCCATGCTTGCCGCAAATTCTCAATTTCATGAATTTTAATCCATCTTCTCTGTAATGAACATAATAGAAGCCATTTACGTCTAAAAAACCTAGATCCTATGAAGGCCTTTAGTTTTTAGCTGATTTTTATTGCTTATCCAACTACTGTTCACTACACTTGCTTGGACAAGTTCATGAAAATCCTTTCATAGATTAGTTGGAAACATTCCACCATTCTCTTCTGTTAATTTCTAGCAGTTCCACGAGTCCTCCCTCGGCAAGTAAAATATACAGCCGAGGACACTCTGCTTGGTTTGGCTGGAAAGCTCCGGTTCTCTCAGCTGTCGATTATAGAGGCTTCACTGATTTATCACTTGTAAAGTCAATGCTACTGCCTCTAAACAAACTGCTCTTTTTTTCTTCTATAGTTTTCTTAACTGTGAACTAGGTATCAAAACACAAAGTGTTTGGTTAATGTTTCAGAACATAGAAGATAGATACAGAAAAAACCAGAAACAATTTAGGTTGAAGAGACCACGATGGAAACATAAAATAAATGAAAATAGCCAAACACTAAGATTTGTGATGTATTTAATTTTGTTTTGCAAGGAGGCAGTTAGTGACTGTATCAAACACAAGTTCAGACTGCCTAAAGACACTACCTTTCAAGCATGGATGCATGGAAACTCAATCCTTGGTGTGCCACTATTACCAGCTTCCCCTGAGCCGATCTTGACACTAGGCACACCTAAGCATTCGAACCCGTCTTTCTTGACTACTCCTGCAAGACAACATGGGTGACCTTCAAGATGTTGCTGATCAAAATGAATGGATTGACGTTCCCCTATACATGGAGCTCTTGCAGTCAATATGGGAGACATGAGCAGGTAAATTTAATTTCTCTAATCGTTATGAATAGTTAGAGCAATATCTCTGTCTGAGTCAGATCAAAGATTCAACACTCTGACAAGTAGGAATGGCATCATCTGGATATTAGTCCAGACAATCCTCACTTGTATTATAAAATGCACTTAAAACCTAAAAGCTCAAAATGAAACACATCACTCGTGACAAACTTAGCTCTTCCATTATTTTCTTCTCCCAGAAAAATAATTGTAGCCTTCATTTGAACGGAGTATGCAGTGGTGATCATAGTATGCGGCAAATTCACAGCGCAGGATAAATTTGTGGTTAAACAAAAATAATCAACCCTACAAGAAAACGTGCTCATGTAGGCTCTCCTATCTTTTTAATGATTTTTAGCTCATTTGTTCACGAAGATTATCAGCAATGAGAAATTCAAAAATGCGGAGCAGAGAGTACAGGTTGGAGGGGTAGGAGCCCGGGCATCACTTCCATGTTTTCTCTATCCAAGCAGAACGGCTAAATATAAACCAGAAAAGGCGATTAAGGAGCTTCTATCTGCCAAGCAGACCAAGTACAGGGAAATTCAATTTGCTGAATTTATGTATGACTACAAGTCCAAAGGATCAGATGGAAAGCCCGCCCTACCGCATTTTAAACGAGCATAAGCACTGCGGTTGCTTCACAATTTCCATAGAAGAAAAGGGCTTGGAAACTAGATCCATCTTGTAATATTTTGAATGGGAGGAGGACCTTGTACGTTGGCACATCCACCATTCAGCAGAGTGGCTCCAAATTATTATATGACCAGAGCAGATCCATCTATAAAGTCATACAATCACCATACCGTTATTAACATCAATTAGTCTGTTCATTTATCTGTTGTCTACTCCTTTTAACAAGCTCTTTTACGGCAATACAATGACTACAGCAAAATTTTCAAATGTTTTGACGATTAAAGAATGAGATAGCTGAGACTTGGAAAGAACGAGAGAAAACACTGCTAATTGCTCACCAAATAAATTATTACACGACGGAATTTGCAAACAAATAATAGGTTTGTGCGCACTGGAAATAAGAAAACCCACAAATTCTCAACAAGGCTACTCCAGAAATAATAGCTTTCCTTTTCCTCCTCCCCACTTTTCATTTTTGATAGTGGAGATACAAATGGGAATCAAACACATGCAAAAAACAATGTCAATCAAAGATCACAAATCACTCACTATTTTACACAGAAGCAATACAACAAGCTGCAAGAGCTGACCAGCCTTTGTTCTTGATTAGTTTGTTGTCTTGGGCTGCAATATTTGCACGAGTGACCATAGGATATCCATTCTATGCATAATTTTGTTGTTCTGCCCCTGAATGATTCAAAATGCAAAACTGATTAAAAAACAAAAAAATAAACAACACTGCAGTCTGTTGGATAGAGAAGGCTCAGATCTATAATTGTTAGAACTCATCGCTTTGATATATAATTCAGATGTACTGAAAGAAATCATTGTTCCCCTTGTAACAGATAATTCATCCAGAAGATTCAAATATACCTCAACCACGAAACATATCCATGTCTTCTCACCCTGCACTTCTGTAATTCCTTTCAATATTGTCAGACCTAAACTTCTGATAGCCTCTGCTATCTCAAGAAAATGACTGCATTCCTCGCATAACATCTGCATGGATCAAATGGATACTTCTAAATATTCAGAAATAAACAAAACCAATGACAAATACATGGCTGCAAGCCTGAAACAATAATGGACCTAGCTTGAAATTTACAGATCCAACATGTATTTACCTCTACAAGCATCTGTCCATTTTTGTTTAGATTTTCTACTATTATTGATGAGACCTTTAGATGGCCTCCCACTTCCACTGCCCAGCTCGAACCCTGTTCATAATTGGAGGCATCTGTTCCCTTCTGATGCATCTGCAAATTCAGCCATTCAGATACATGTAAGCAGTAAAACAATAATAGAACAGAATAACATGATATGCTCTCCCCATGAAATTGTATAGTTTAAGTTGCTGATTATTAAACATTAAGTTGATAAAAAACACCTGGCAACAAAGACTCCAGACTGAAGCATGGTACTCAACAGTGAACCATAATTATACTATCAACTGATAGCTAGAATAACAGAATTTACAAATTTGCATTTATTGGTGTAAATTCCTTACAGAAAGCAAACATGAATGGAGGATTGAGAATTTTAAATTTCCATGAGTAAACATATGAAGGAGGTTGAGCAAGTCGCTGAGCACATAAACAGAAACAGGGCCCTTGCAGGGAACATTTGTCAGCCCCTACCTTCGGTTCTGCACATTTATTGAGCTTGTCAGCATGCTTTGTAATGTTTTCTAGAAAGAGCATGTGCTTGATTGTGCGCTCCAGCAACGAATCTATACTGCACTGCACAATTTATAACAAAATATTCAGAACATGCCATGCAAAAGATTTTCCTGAATAGGAAATGTGACTGCTAAACTGTCAAAAATTAAGCTAGACCATGGAAAAGTTACCTTTGATCCATTGGGCACAAGCTCTCTCAGCTCCTTGATGCGATCTTGGATCAGTTGTCTGTCCCTTGGCCGAGGCCTGCAATTTTCACCAGGTTTAGCCCTTTTTTTGTTGTTCTTAGCTGATTCTGAACGCTTATCCAACTGCTCACTATAGGTACTTGGACAAGTTGATGAAAATCCTTTGGAAGACATTCCACCACACGCTTCTGTTGAGTTAGATAAATTATGTACATCCTCTTCAACAACAGAGGACTGATTAATTGAATAACCTGCTGAATTCATGATATGCTTAGTCTGGATAGAGGGCTCAGGCAATTTCTCAGCTGTTAACAGAGACTGCACTGATTTACAACCTGATTTCTCACTTTTAACATCACTGCCACTATGGCAAACATTGCCTACTACTGCTTCTAAAAGATTCCCTGAGCCAAAGTCAAATGTCATCTGGCTACTACTCATCCCCTCTGGCATCTCAAAAATATTCCCGGCTTCACTCTTCCCTGTTTGATAATCAAAGGGCATACACCTGTTCAAGAAAGATGGTCCTAGCGCTTCAAGCAATTCGCAGCCAGCAGAGAACTTAAAAAATGTGTCCGACGAGTTGAAGTGAGTTGATTCAGCTGGATGGTCCAGTTTCTTCTCCAAATCCCTTTTGAATGCTATGTCTGAAGATTCAGGTGCATTCAACACCACATTTGGACAAAGATTAATGCTATCTGACTTATCTCTATCACAAATGGTAGAGTCAAAGAGGTCTGCAGGGAAGCCTGCAAGATCAGCTCCAAGCTTTTCATTTGGAAGTATAAGATCAGATAGACTAACATTCTCCTTCATAAAACTATTTGAATGCATTGTCGTATTGTGCTCTGATCCCCGACCTAGATCTTTCCAAACACTAGTCTCCCCTCCAAACATCCGATCACTAATTATATTCATCCCTAGTTGACTCCGGTGATCCAAATAGGAGGCATTTGATTTCAGATTAAGTAAATCGATGCTTTCATCATTTGTTGGTGTTGATATTTCAAGCACTTCTTGTTTATTTTTCAATTCAGCTGCTGTTTTCTGATGAATACCAGGAAGAGAAGAAATGTAAGAAGAGATATAACTTTGTTTTTGTCAATAATACAACACAGGCAACAAGTCATTTGGTTCTTTCTTTTTTCTTCATTTATAACTGCATAAACCATCAGGAAAACCTTGAAGTCAAATAGGTAAATCTGGCTGAGAAAGGGAGCGTTTTAGTATTACCAAAACCTCTTACATTCAATCTGTCGAGACAGTTCTACTTCAAGAAGTGAGTGCACACACACCTATCCGCATGCACACACGCGCGCGCACAGAGAGACAGACACACACCCACACCCACAGAGAGAGAGAGAGAGAGAGTTACCAGACATAATGCGTTCTTCATACTATGTTGTGATGGACTAGAAACATGTGAGACTGTGGAATCTTGAAGGGCAAAAAAGACATCTTTAATATGTGTCACCAAATTCACATCCTCAATAACCTGCTCAACCCAAATGTGAATAGAAAAGCAAATTTAGATGGCAATGATGTGTGTATGAAAAAATTATAAAAATTGGAGCAGAATTTAACACATTAGCATGCAATTACATCAACCATGTGATGATTAAAAAAACTTCAAGAAACTCAATTTTGCAAGATACTTTTAAATGTAACACACCCCAAGTCCAATAACAATTAAGAGTGCAAGCTAGCAATCTTGGATGATGGGCTTATGACATTACAAATAGTAACAGAGCCAGTTACACATGGCTAGCTAGCATGGTTTGTGGGCATCCCCATGTCTTAGGGGAGTGTTAAACTGGAATGCAAGCAGCTCAGGCTAATGGGTGCATTAATTTTTGGGTGGGGCAGTCATGCTCCAAATCAAATATTAGGGGCATGGGAGAGAGGTCTTGAGTACATAAATCAAATTTGATAATCCCAAAAACATCTCTTGCTACAACTTCGACAAATATTAGCCTGGGCATTATTGGGCAATCGAGTCATAACTAGACCCTCTGTTGATTTCTTATCTTGAGAAAACCTTGAACAAGAAAATAAATGCCACCCCTTGGTCTCTGCAAAACAATTACATGTCATCCTATGACTCTGATTGTGACTGCTTCCAACAGCCTAGTAGAATCTAAAAATGAGGATCTCAACCAGGGCAGAATTACATTGTATATTTCAATGGATCTCGTAGAAAACACTGCTAACATCAATTTAGTTCAAGTAATCAATAAACATGCATGTGCTCGATAGTGAATAACAAGTTAATCAGAAATTTTCTTACTTTATTCAAAGAGCCAAGCTGTACAACTCCATACGGAACAACAGCCACAACAACAATGGTCTGTGGAGAAAAACAAAAACAATCCCATTAATATAAAGCAATCTCATTAATATAACAACAACAGTAAGGAAGCAAAAACACAAGTGCTGGAAACCCAACTATTCAGCATATAGAAATCAATCCACAGTCACCATAGGACAAGAAAACCTCAATTATATCTAACATTACCAGGTCAGAATTCAATAGAAATTACAGGTTTTGTCCACTTATATCAATCTCAACAAAATGAGCCAGGCAATCATGACTCATGAGTGAACAAGGCCAAACAATCCATCAGAGTATATCTCATTCACGCATATGATGTAATATTAGTTTAGTGATCACTTTTTATGGTCAATATGGAAATATTTAAAGCAGTGGATTCAGTATCCTGTCCCTGGAGTCTTGCTTACAGACAAGAACCATAAAACTAGCAATGTGACAAAGAAATTAGATGAATTTATATTGTTATTCAGTCCCCGCAAAGCCTTTCATCCCATGTCATTATGAACAATAAAACATAAAAAGAAAAATAACGCAAGCATACCCTGATCCCTGCAGAAAACTGATTTTGCCAGCCATCAGAGAACTGAAAATCCCACTCACAAAAAAGAAAGAGTAAGAGCAAGATTTGATAACAGAGAGATGTTAAACCAAAAGAATGATGCTTAAGTGAAAAGACATTGTTTCATTTTCCAAAGGGAATGTACAAAATAGCATATCTACTATTTCATTTCAAGGATAACCCTCACCTCATATGATGAGAAGGAATTAGTAACATGTTTATCTGCAAAGATCCACTGATGTTTTCCACTGACTGCCACCTGTCCAACAATCCTGCAAAACCAAGCATGAATCCAACTCAAACATGCCGACATGCACAGGAATATTTCAAAAGTCACAGACCAAACGTTTCCAAATTAAATTTGCTTTATTAATTGTTTACATGCGGATAAAAAATAAAGCATGCTGAATTTGAAAGGAGAGCAACTAAAATGAAGCATGCTTGAATAAAACCTCCACTAACACAGCATTGACAATTAAAAATACAAAGGAAAAGAGTCTATCAGTGAAATAACTCATACCCCTCCCCGAGAGAGTATACATGGTAAGACATCTTTGCCACAGCCAATCCAAGCGGGTCACGTGGATAATGCCCACCATGCAAATTTTCTTGTGTCTGCCTGAAGCACTTGTTCTCTAAAGCATCATGTTGCTCACAATTATCATAGTAGCCATCTTCCCAAGTTAACACCCTATTAAATATATTTTTTTTAAAAAAAAAGAATGAGATTCAAGGAACAATCTTAATCATAAGCTCTCCCCTCAAACAAGTGACCAATAAAAAACAAATGCTAAACATCACTAAATTATAAACTAACTGCATAAAATCACAATCACTACAGGTAACTAAAATGGAACAAAATTGAAGCAAAATTCGAAGTAACATACATGCGAGCACGATGTTTAAGCTTCCAAAAAACAGCATAATTCCAATCAGTATTGAAGCAGAGGCTCCTCAAAGTATTATGCAAGTCAGTACCCATCCCCATCCTTCCCCCTCCCCTCTCAAAATTCCTAACTCAAAGGCTCCTCGGTGCAAATTCCACCACCAAGAACCCAACTTTGTTAGTGAAACAAAATCCTCACCCTCAAAACAAAAACCCTAATTTCACCTTACCTAGCTTCCTCTGTAAGATCCTCTTCCTGCCTGTTTTCTCCTTAACCCAGCTCTTGCTTTTATCGGTGGTCCTACTGTAGCCAAAAGCAGACGATCTCTACCCATTCCCTCACTCATACACCACCCTCTTTTCACTCACTAACACCCAATTCAGCAAAAATAGAAACCCTTAAAAAGCTCACAAGTTGAAACAGCAGAAGCAATAAAGCTCGAAACTTTCAAGATCAGAAACAAAGATTTCAAAAGAGCAACATTCAGTGAATTTAGCCATGAAATTAGTAAAACAGAATTCAATCTCTCTCAAAAATCAAGCCAAATGAAAGTGGGAAGTTTGAAGAAAAGGACTAGCTTATATCGGACGACATGGATCACACTCAAATCCTGACCTTAATTTTGAAAAACCACTCACTGAATTGGAAAATGATTTTCTGATTTTCACACACAGAATTTGATCCCAATGAACCCTAGACAGCAGAGGAAAGGAACAGGGAAATCAAGGGTTTGTTTCAGATTCTTGAAAAAAAGAGTAAAGTTGGAATCTTTTAAGCTAGGAGAAATAAGAATTGATGAGGTTAAGAAATTCAAAGCTTTTTCATTGCAAAGATATATAAAGGTGTAAAGAGTTTTTCTTTCCCCTTTTATAACTCCTTTCTTTTCTTGGAAACAAATTCTAGAGATAAAGGGGGGCGAGAGAGAGAGGGGCTTCAAAGGCTTTAGTATTTCTTTTCTGGTGTTGAGATTTTTATATATATATATATAGTAAAACTAGCAGCAGCCGCTATTTGGCGCACCACCCTGTTCACTTTAGCTTTCTTGACAGGAGAATGAAAGAGTGCAAAACGATGACACCTAGGCGTCGTTTCACGCCTTGGTGCTGTGCGCAAGGGCATCATCATCTCTTATCCTACGCATCATGATGCGCACTTCAAACCTCTCCTTACTCCTTAGTGGTTGCTGCCATTGTTTTTCACACACAGGGGAGATTAGAGTTCGGAGGGTTTTGAGGGGTAATATTTATGGATGGAAGATCAACCAAAAATGGGTAATGCTATGAGTACACTTTCTAGGTAGTATCATTTTATGGCCAACAAAATGATGCCCAAGTGAAGAAAATGCTTCTTATCTTTCTATACAATTTCATGTTTTTGGAGGAAGGTCTTCTCTTTCTTTCCTCCCCCCATACATCTCTCGATCACCCTTTTTAAACCCAATGAACTTACCCCTCTCATGGCCCTTTTCAACAATCATTTTATTGCCAAAAAAGTTGGGACACCTACCGCACCCCTCCCTTGCCGTTGTCCCCATTCACATTGTATGAGTTTCAACAACAAAATAAATAAAGATTGGGATTGAATTTCGATTCTCAGATTGATTGAGGGCTCTTCTTTTTATTCCACCACTCCCCTGTTGTTGCTCAACTGCTCGTTGAAGAACTAGTTTAGTGATCCTGTATTTACTGTTTCTTTTTTATTATAACAAGAAATCAAACCGGGTTTTTTATCCGGTCGACGCATTAATAAACTCTAAATAGATTTCCTCTAACATCAGGTTGGGGTCAAGGATAAATCAGCCGAATCCTAGATCAATTCACGAGATGAAGTCAGGTTAATTTCCTTTAATATCAGGTTGGAGTCAAGGACGAGTAGGCCGAATCCTAGATCAATCCGCGAGATCAGGTCAAGTGGATTTTCTTTAACATCATATTGGGGTTAAGGATGAGTCGACTGAGTTCTAGATCAATCCACGAGATCAAATCGGGTTGATTTCCTTTAACATCAGGTTGGGGTTAAGGACGAGTCAGCCGAATCTTAGATCAATTCGCTACACCAAGTCGGGTTGATTTCCTTTAACATCATGTTGAGGTTAAAAACAAGTTGGTTAAATTCTACATCAATCCATGAGATAAAGCGTAGTTTTTATAGTGAAATATGAAAAAATTATACAAATTCACGATTTATTAAATCATTCACTAAATAACCCCAGCAATCTATAGGGAAAAAAAAGGAAAAAGAAGAAGAAGAAGCATTCATCCAATTTTGTCCAGGCGGCTCCGTTGTGATTTTAATTGTTTATAATGATCTCATGACATATTCATGAGATAATGTTTCCTGCGCCATACCAGCTCAACATCATTGTCCGAATCCCATGATTTTGTGTTCTAACAGTGGGATCTATGAGTGATTATTATTGCCATTGATTTCTAATCATTTTCTATTATTTATTTATTTCTTTTTTCACGTCGTTCTAGTTATTAGGGATTGGAGCTGGGGGCCATATATTTGTTGATCATGAACAGCAAAAATACAAAAAAATAAAAAATCACCCCATGATCAATAATCCAAAACAATCACCTACCGTTGTTCTTACTTTGATCTTAAAGATTTTATTTGTCGGAAGCATATCAAGAGAGTTCACCCTATTTCACTAGCAAGTTTATTAGGCATAATCATGGTTTTACTCTACTGTGTACAGCTCTATCTTTTATGGTTACTTGTCATTTCATTAAATTGAATTCATTAAATTGATTTTCTTGCGTGGAATAAATTAAAGTTTTGAATTCGTAATCTTTTTGGTTCAACATGAATAATAATGGCCTATGAACAACTTGGTTCGAAATGTCCAGCAGAGATTCAAAGAAGACTGTCTGTTCACCACTCATCTCTTTCTTTCCTGAGAAACTCCATCTGGGTCAATACTGCAACTTATCTAAATCATGATGTAAATTTTTGACCATTGTCTTTCCTAATTTGACAGCGAAAAGATTCATGAAATGCTTTGAACAGTTCATAATTTTTCACTGGAGCTGCGTAGGCTTTCCTTTTCTTTTTTTTCTTTTTCACTCAAAGATGCTTATAGAATAAAGTCAACTGGAATTCTCCATGAATAAGCTGAGTTTTATAGTGATGCAAAATGATATGTCATTTTCCCATGTATATAGAACAGTGAAGAAATGAGTGGTATCATGAATACTAAAGGACAAACAAGAATGATTCAACCTTATTTACAGGTGTGTGTTTTTGTAATTTTTTTATAAAAGTATTTTTTTATTAAAAAAAACATGTTAAAATATTGTTTTTTATATTTTTTTAAAAATTTAATATTAAAACATGAAAATTATATAAAAAAACATTTAAAAATATCAATTCAAACAAAAAAAATATGAGAAGCGGGTTGAACCATAAAAACAAACACATCTTAATGTGTTTTGTTGAATTTCCTATTAAAGGCTTATTTGAAATTATAGTAGTGTTTGCGGTTTAAAATGTTCTTCACTTAGAAATACATCAAAATGATATTTTTATTTATTTTTTAAAAGTTATTTTTGATATCAGCACATCAAAATAATATGAAAATATAAAGAAAATTAACAAAAAATAAATAAAATTTGAGAAAACACAGTTTGCATTGTGTTTCCGAAACAAACTATTAGGTAAAATCAGCCCACAACCCTGAAGAGTAACTCAACTAGTCAGGTTTTAAGTTTTTTTCTTAATTATCATGAGCTTGAATTTCTTTATAATTATTGGAGACTTATGTTAATTTTAGAATTTATAAAATTAATCGAGTGCACGAACATCTACATTAATTAAAAAAATAAAAAATAATAAAAAGTAAAGCCAGCCCACTACATGGTCTCATTCCCAAATGAGGTAAATATTATGTAACGGTGCAAATAATGGAGTTGAGCAATTAATGGCGTTGCAGGTTTTAATTGGTTGTTTCTATTTGAACTGCAAGGTCACCTTTTTATCATTTCTACCATCCCATCCCTTTCCTTTCTCTACTCTCTATCAGAGGAGGATTGGGAACCAAATCATCCCAAGTAGATCTTGTAGCTTAGCTTTTCACTAACATGTAATCCAGGAGGGTGACTCGCTGGTCTTCGAACTCATGAGTGCTGGGTTGATATCTTTCTCACTTTGCATGATCTCCCAGTCAATATAGTCGGGCGTGAAAATGGAAGACCCATTTTCAAGTACATTGTTCCTGCATATGATGCATATGTGACACTAGTGGCCATTACCTGAATAAACTAGTCCTTCCTTGTTAGGAAACAAGGATTGTAAAGAAGAAAAGTTGCAACCTTTCACCAAGAGTCAACTTGCCCTCAACTATGGCGGATTCAATTTTTTGCGCCACCCCTTCTTAACCCAGTTCATTACTGACTAACAGTGGCCCCGAGAAATCTAATGGAGGGAATCTAATGATCATTAGCACCAAAAGGGATTCTAGCCAGTAAAGCCCCTTTCACTACTGCTTCTATAAAATATATGCAGGTTCATGATTAGTCTGATAGAATTGAATTCCTCAGGCAAATGCAAATTATCTTGGTTAATGAAAAGATTAAGAAATTAAGATGTGCGTATGTGATCGAGAATCACAGATGGTTTCTTGGCTGCAAGCCATTAACATCATTGACTACGTTTCAATGGTTCTGATCTGGGGTAAAAAGCCATCGGCTTTTTCTAGATTAAGTACATAGAACCGGAGGTATAAGCCAGAAGCTATGTAGCTAGCCTGTCGTCCTCTACTTGTTCAACTTTTGTTTCATGTGATGTGATCATCGTAATTAACGGGGCAATACCAGTCCAAGCCCTTGTGTGTTCTTGTCGTTAAAAAGGTTAATCTTTGAGTGAATGTTAAGATCATGAAATCAATGCAATCTATTCAAGTTTATTGGCCGAATCAGGCCATGATCTTGAGCGATAAAGTTGTCAGGAAAAATCCAAAGCTCAAAGTTGTTTCAAGGAATCAAGCCTGCATGCTATATTCATGGAAAGATGAAAGGAGGCTAAACCCAAAAAAAAAAAAAAAAACATCTAGTTTGTGTAGAATAATCAGCCTAACGAAATACATCTATAACTTTCGATCTGATTAATTATTTATTGTTTCTAAACTTTAATAAAATATTTTAAAAGCCTAGTTTTATAAAAAGATTAACTCACTATAACTAGATAAAGTCCAAAAAAAACCTTTAATTTAGACTTAAAAGATATTATTTAAGCTAATTTCGTTACTTTTTTTTGGGATTTTCTAATTTGTTAGGGATTTTCATTGTTTCTTCTTTTATTTCTTGAATTTTTAATTTG
>Ga0325404_1001308_pt1 | contig 26348 bp, 14 predicted proteins | sample PopdelMetagenome_18_FD_205664 | JGI IMG/M metagenome (GOLD analysis project Ga0325404, IMG submission 205664) | Populus deltoides microbial communities from Bellville, Georgia, United States - Xylem-Control-R1 | ecosystem: Host-associated > Plants > Phyllosphere > Stem > Wood/Secondary xylem...
TCAACTGTTGCCCCTTCCCAAAGATTCAGTTACAAAGAAAGGCAGAGTCATCGATCAAGTCAAAGGAGCGCTCCACTACATGTGGGATCAAAATTCCAACAAAAAACATGATAATTGATCAAGCATGGGGAAGTAAGAAATTTTGATACGCAGAAGAAATGCCTGGATGGAGATGAAAAACAGAACGCGGTACTCCAGTCGTTTATGATGATAGCCACACAGAAACCATCAAAAGAGGAAGCATCAATATCAATCCGTAATTCACCAAGGAGTCAGGATGTTCAATTCTTTCCACCTTGTCAAAAAATGTGTTCATTGTCCGTGTAAAGGGGCAATTTTGATCCTGCAGCAAGTGTTCCTTAGACTTTTAATTGTACATGGGAAATCTATAAATGGTAAGTAATAGAAATTGCCTCTATAACAAACTATATAGTTCAAGAAAACCTGGAAGCAATAGTAATTACCTTTGTCTTCATATGACTAGTTGGGTCCTGAACATTTGAATCTATCAAAGTTCTTCTATCATCATGTTGAACTGATTTTTCAACAGCCATATTGATTCCAGCCCTTTTGGACATTTTCCTAGGGACAGCTCTATAGGCAGAATCTGTATGTATTGTTTCCATTACTGAGCCAAAAAAGTTCGTTACAGGTACCTATAAGAGAGACAAGAGAGAGAATGAAACAGTCAGCTAGAACTTACCCCAGCCTGCACATAACATTCAGGTAAAAGCATTAAAGGGCACTTCTGACTTAAAAAGAAATTTTATTCAGAAAGAAAAAATGGTAATGGCTTCGATCTCACAAAAAAGATTGCTATACAACAGAATACAAGGTGAATTTACAAGGCTAAGCCATAAATGTAATTATCATTCTTCTAGATGACCATAGGAATACATAAAGAGTTCATGAGAAACATGGAAAGTAGAATTCCAAGGTCTTTGGTTTGGGTAAGGAGAAGATGCAGGCTGTGTATCTGCTTATGGAGAAGACAACCAGATTCAGCTTACAGCCCTAGAATTTTTATTACAAATGGACAAAAAAATTTCTTAAGAATTGGAATTGAAAATAAAATGCACATTTGAATCCTTGGGAAACACCATATACTAAATGGAAAAATATAGAACATCCAAAAGTGCAACACAAATATGCAATAGTAGAAAACCATAGGCTAAACAGCTATATTCATGGAAAGCCAGTTACTACCACCCATTGAAGGGTGATGGCGAAAAGCGATTACTAGCATTGGTACAAGCAAGTGCTAACAAAACATCTGAAAGACAAAATAAGAAAAAATTGACATCTAGAACTTCAGTACCTCATCCAAATGTCGTCGGTATAAATCTGTTCGGTAATATGCTGTTGACATCAATGTATTTGGATCATATGAAGTAAAAAGACTGCAAAAGGAGCAAAAAAGTCACAGTTCATGGCCAAATTAGATATTGATTGGGATGTTACAGATTTATACAAGCACTCTATGCAACCATATGCACTAATGAAATAAAACAGTTCAAAACTAGTTCCCCCCTATTACAAAAGATCAGGAGAAATTTTGGCCGCTTTAGGCTCTTTTCCCTTTACAATTGAATTAAATCATCCATTTTATGATTACATCTAATAAGATGGACCAGTTCAGTTATGCTTTGACCAGTTATGACTTATGAATTAAGAATTGCCAAAACTGATGGTGAATAAAACATGCATAGACAAGCCCATGAGATCCAGCTGGTACTAGTTATGAGGAGGGGGCGGCGGCTAGGTATTCTGAATTGATATGAATATAAAGGTTGCGATGACACCATAAAACATAAAGGAAACATGCTACAAGCTGCTCATTTTAATGGTGCGAAGTCCTATTACAAGTGTACCTGCTCAATGAGGCGTTGTCATACATATTTAGCCTCTCAAAAAAGGCAAGTGTATAGAATGTAAAACGATCCACAACAGAAACACCAACCTGTGATACATCACAACAAGACATTATAGCGTTTTGTACACTAAAATCTGAAAAAGAAGTGAACTTTAATAACATGGCACCAAATATATACAACTGAAGGGAGTGAAAAACAGTCAAGGCCATCAATTGCCACTTACATCAGAGTCCAAGTGATGTGAGTACGAGTTCTCTCCTTTCATGCTACTGCCAATGGCCAAAACACCAGGTGAATGGAGCTGAAAAGGGGAGAAAATGTCCTTGCATCAGTATCATTATCAATTAGCTTATATATTTGCCTCCATCCATTAGCGAAAGACATGGATTATAACAACAAGGTTATGGATCCACTGATAAAATATTTCCTGGAACAATCGAATATTGTACTTGAGAGACAATCCATGATTGTGTAATTTGCTCCCTTTTTGCTCTTCAATTGACAAATTTACCAATGTATTGAAATTGGAAATTTAATTGCACAAACAAAACATGATTTCTCGTCAAACTATGACATTCACGGAAGGAACATATTCTTCTTTTAACTGTTGAAAGATTTTGGATATTTCTATAAATTCAACTACATGAAATTAATTGGTGCTCAAATCAATATACAATTCAGGCATGTAATAACTTGTCCCCTTTTGTCCTCAATCTGCATAACCATTCAATACATCAAAGATAGGGACTGCAGTTAATTTCCATATCATTCATCACTTGACCCAACTTAATTGATAAACACGACAACAAAGTTATGAAAATTATGTTAAAGAATCTCATTCTCATTGGCAGCAACTAATCTACATATATTGACATCAAAATTTTGGATTTAGATGTTCATAATTCATTGTTAACAAAATTTGCTAAATGACATTACATCAAGTTACTATGAATAGCAACAAAATAAAGGTAAGCCTTAACACAATATTCATAAGATTCCCATCAAAAGCAGATAAAATACCTGATTGAATAGAGTGGCAGCTTGGCAAGTGTCCACCATTATCAGCAATTCCTTGAATCTAGGTTTGTCACATTAAGCACAATTATCAGCCCGTGGTTCTTTAGGGATCACAACAGTAACAGTAAAGGAAGTAGCAAATAATGATCTAATTTTAAAAATATTGTATATTATTAGATAATTTATCTTTTCAGAGAAAGTTCATTTAAAAGTGTGAAATTTTCATCCTGAACTGTCCAATTATCAAAAAGGTTGACATAAGTGTCAGAACCAGATGTTATTCAAGCACCCACAAAGTATTTCATTATGATTTGATGACTAAGATTTCAAGCATTCGTCAAAGGTCAAAGTTAGAATGAGCAAAGCAAGTAGTCTCACCTACGTTTCTCCTTCATTTGCTTTACAGCATCAGCTAAATCATGACTCTGGAGCTCTTCGGAGTCCTGGAATTTTAAGAATTCATCTCCTCCATGCCCTGTCATGTACAGAAGAATGTGGCTTCCTTCATCACTTAAGAGTCGCTTTGATCTTGGAACAGCAGTTTCATGGCGACCAGTCAGAACACGTAAAAAATTTTCAACTGTTACTTCATAACCTCGATAGTCCACCTGAGTGTTAGTGGCTCAATATAATCAGGGTCTGCTCAGGAAAGCACATTCTCCAAAATCCCTTCAACTATCTTTCTATTTAAAAAAATGTTCTTTTACAATATATAATACAATGGGAATATAAAGAATATCATCAGAACAAAGATATCTTTGCATGCTGAGATGACCAAATGGTTACGAATTCGAATCTCATCACCCCCATTTTATTTGATAAAATTAAGCACAAGGCAGTGATGCATCTGGTCAAGTTTCAAGTCCAAAAAGCTTTCATTTGAAGGGACATGTTAGAGAATAATATAAATCATATTTTGAGGCCTCACAACATGTGTTTATATATGAACAACTATTATCCTCTCATCAGATCAAACAAACTCAAAACTTAAGTTTTTGGATTGAGATGGTTCTTTTATTACTCACAACAGAATAAATAGATGAACAACTCATTTGGTGTGTCAATCAGATCTTTAGATCTAAAAATTAATGGCAAGTTGAAAGCCATAAATAGCTGAAGTTGAGCACTCCATGGATTTTATAGTTATTGAATGCTACAATTACAAACCTTGACCTTACAAGATGTACCAATTTTCAAGTACATGAACTGATCAAATTTCTGAACATTTAACAAGTACAACTTCACACTAATTTGAAGGATGAGATTATAACAAAAGATTGCTGATTGAAAAGGACCATAATAGACCTACGAAAGTTGCAAATCATTTTATCTTCTAAAATATAGTAGAGGGAGTGGAAAGCTCATGAAGTGAAAGTAGACTCTAAAATACATTCATCAGAGTTGCAACCAATAATGTGCAACCTATGAATAATAATGGTCAAGTGCAGCTACTTTTCCTTAAAATTCTAAAGAAATAGCCCCTTCTTAAATGAGTTCCATTATTCACAAGTTGTCTTCGCAACTTTTTGACCCAAAAACATTGGTAAGGAGTAAATATGCTTTTCAAAAGGGTAGGAGAGCTAAACAGAAACCAGAAACTGACCTCCACATTGTCTCCATATAAGTTAAGTCTATGGTTTTCATTGTTGAAGACTTGTGCAGGGTACTTGTTCCTAGCATTACAAGCCATATCATCTGCCAACATCAGTATTATCCTCTCATCAGGTATACCTAATCGCTTAACTGTCCTGGAAACACACAAGAACTAAGACAGTACAGAAAAGGCTAAACAACAAGAAAAAGAAATGACGAGGTGATCAAAGCAACAAATTCAACATACTGGAATGCTCACCTATACAATGACAAAGTGTTAGCCATGTGCCGATAATTAAACCTGAAAGAAGGAAGGATAAAAAATAATCAATTCCACCAATACCTCCAAACTACAAAAAATCAAAAACCATAGAAAGGAACAGCCTTTCACTGGAAAAGAAAAAATTAACTAACTCTTACTTTATATATAAATGACTCAGTTCTCTATCATTTTCTTTATCAGTATATACCTAATTAGATCACAAGCTCAAAACCAATCATTGACACCATATAAAACACATAAAAATGCAATCTTTTTACATCAAAAAACACAATTCTAACATGGGTATCATAACATAACTACAAAGTACGTAATTCCTAGTACTTAGAGCATATAAAATTCTAACATAGGTGTATCACATAGCACGTAAACATGTTACCTATACTAAAAACAACCTAAATTCTAGCATGGGTATGATTAAACTATTCCAACAACAGCATAAATAAATCAAAAGGATTAAAACTTTGAAAAGAAATGAAGCTGAAACTTAATTACCAGAAACGAGAGGTGCAAACCAAGACAGCCCAGTTGTTAGTATGCATAGTGGTGTCAGCTGAAGAAGAATGAGAACTGTATGCAATTGCATTGTGAAGAAACAAAAACAGAAATATAGACATTTTAAAACTGAACAAGCTGTAAATCTTGAACCCCATCATCATGCACAAACAAAAATTCAATCTTGGCAACTTCTCAAAGATTTGTTTTTTCTTGATTCTAAACTACAGGCTACTCCCCCCTCTCTCTCTCACAAGGGACCGTGAAATGCCTTGTGCAGATCAAACAACCAATGGTTTGAATAAGATACCCAGAACGACTTGTCGTTAAAATTGCAGAGAATGATGGGCTCGCTTGATCTCGTAGATTCAAAGAATAGCTCAGCCCATAGTACTAAAGTAGTTTCAAGCTTAGCCCAACAACTCCTAACTCCTATTTTTATTTTTCCATTTCTGTAACTTCAATTCTTTCTCCCTCTCTTTCAGTGTTTAGAAATGCGGTGGTTTTTACTTCTACATGCGTTTTAAAAAAGTATTTTATTTAAAAAATATTAAATTAATATTTTTTTAATATTTTATATAATATGCTATGCTAAAAATTAAAAAAATTATTTTAATATATTATCAAATGAAAAATATTTTTTTAAAATATTAACTTGTAAAATTACACATACAATACTATAATTTATTACATGATTATAAAAACTCCTTTGAAAATTGAGTTAAATACAGGTTTGGTGAATTCAATTATGAATTAGAATTAGCTAGAAAATCTAATTTTAAAAAAATCATTAAAAAGATTTAATTTAATTTTTTTAAAAAAATTAAATAATATTATTTTAATAAAAATATTAAGTATTTACATTGATCAAAATTTTACTCGGATTAGTAGGTAACCTAATTGATTTAACCAAACAAACAAGTTTTATAACTAGGATTTATTGGTGGGAAGTCTCTTGCATTTACAAGGGTTAATGAAAAGGTTACAAATTTAAAAGTTATTGTTGAATAATTTTTTTTAAAAAAAAGTATTATAAAAAAAGTCAGAGTAACCCTTTTTATCTGCAATGATGATTAAAATTATATTAATTAAAGTAGAAGGGAAAAAAAAAAGAAAGAAAATGTATATTTATTTTGAAAAATAAAAATTGTTCTTGAAACCAAAAAAAAGCATATAATTATAAAGACTAGTTGTTTTTGTTTATTTTTTAAAAATAATTATTTTTAATTGTGTTAAAAATAACATAAAAAATTTAATTTAATTTCTTTTAAAATATATATATTAAAATAATATTTTTTATTTTTTAAAAATTATTTTTGAGCATAAAAACATATAAAAAATAATTTTAAATAAATTTTTGTTAAAAAAATATTTTAAAAATGCATTTTGGAAAGTAATTCTAAACAACTTGCAGCGGTGACTTCTGCCATCACACTTCTCAATTCCCACTCTCTCTCTGTCTCTCTGCTTCTTCTGCCTCACCGCATGCATCACTGCTACAGGTTCTTCTTTCTCTCTACCATTCGCATGCGCTTGTGTGTTCTCTGTCTCTCTGTCACTTTGTTTTTTTATTTTTTCTTCTGGTTAATGATAAAGATTCATTTTTTCACTTCATTTTCTCAGCCACCAAACATTTTTTTTTTAAATAAACCTTTTTTTGACAAGATGAGCTTGATGGCTTCGATGGGGTCTTTATTTATTGATTCCTACTTTTTTTTTTAATATATTAGCTTATTGGGTTATGTGATTTCTGTTTTGAGCAGGTTTTTGCAGTTTTATTTTTTCGCATAAAGCTTTTTCCTTTTCAGGTAATTCTGATGTAGGTTGATTTTTCTATGAAGTTTTTCCCTTATTAGTCTGTATCAATGAGATATTTATTGGTCATGAATCCTCTTTGAAACCCATTTTGTGGGTTTCTTGATTTTTATAAGTTTTGTGTTTGGATCATTTACTCATTTTGCTTTACTTAGTCAGTGATTTCAACAGCTAGAATTGAAGTTCGGCCAAAAGGGTAAAGACCTTCAAAGGTTTTTTTTGTGTGTTTATAAGCTATTCATTAGCATTAATTCATAAATGAGGTTCTTGTTAGCTTTCTCCTTGATTGAGTGATGGAATAAGCTTATTGGATGATGTAGTTTTTACATGCCCTTTTAGCAGGATATTCTTCTTCTTGTGATCATATGAAGAAGAAAAAGAAGATGAGGAGTGGTATTGATGGTGTAAATGCTGCATTGAGCTCTGATGACATCCTATGCGAGATCCTCCTTCGGGTGCCACCAGAAACTGTTTTTAGTTTAATCATAGTATCGAAGAGGTGGCTTCATGTTATCTGCAGCTCTGTTTTTTGTCAACATTATCTGAGACGATGGCCACTGGCTTTTCGCATGTTGGGCTTCTTTGTGTGCAATAATTTGTACCTTGGGAGAGGTCAAAATGGCGTGCGCCGACCACGAACAGAACCTGCTATGCCATTATTGTCAACTTGTAAAGAGGGTGATGACTTGAAGTTCTCTAAGACCCTCAAGCAGTTTGGCTACTTCATTGACTCTTCCAATGGCCTTCTTCTTTGCGGTCGCCACCCAAAGAGATATTTTGTTTGGAATCCCATTACCAAACAACACTACAAAATTCCTAAGCCTCGGGTATACTTTGAAGACTTGTGCATGGCATTCCTTGCCGAGGACCATCCTAGTGTCGATATGTGCTACAAGGTCATTCGTGCAAAATGTGATTTCAGTCTTGATGAAGAAATGAAAACTGTCCCCATTGAGACTTTCAATTCCAAGACTAGTACATGGAATTTTTCCACGTTGACCTGTGTTCCATCTTTGTCACTATGTCCTTGGTCAGTAGCCACTGTGGTGAAAGGTGTTGTTCACTGGTATGCAGCACAGAGAAACTTAGCAATCTATGATCCTCATAATGGTGAGAGGCGCTTATCTTCGATTAAACTACCAGGCTCAATTGATTTTGAGGAGCGTGTTCTGGGGGAGTCCTTGGACGGGCGGTTGCAGTATGGTTGGAGCTGTAAGTCAGGGTTAGAGATATGGGTTCTTGAAAAGGAAGAAGCTGGCCATGCAACGACTCCCTCAGATGATGGATATCCAAACAAAGGCTGGAACTTGAGATATAGATTGAACTTCAAAACAATGTGGAAGAAGAATCCCACATTCATGACAAAATCTTGCTTGCGAGACAAAGAAACTCAGATATTGTCATTTCTTCACCGAAACTCCAAATCAGTCTGCATCAGATCTGGTCCAGACATATTTCTCTTGCACCTTGGGAACCAGAAGGTTGAAGCTGTTCTTTATAATGGTCGTGGCTCTTCCATTTCATGGGATTTCAGCAGAGTGGCACCATACTTTCGGCCAGATTGGCCTCATTCTTCCTTGTGCCTCCCTGGAAAGAGCATGACATGATCAGGTACTTCTTTGACAAAGTAGCTTGTAAATATGGTATATGTAATACCTAGAGGCAGTTTTGTCTATCTAGCAGCTGCATGTATTTAACCAATGATTGCATAGGTAGTGCAGACTTGAGGGTTTTCTTTTGTTATCGTCCTTCTATGTGTGCCTGTGACTGTTTCTGTGGATGTTATGTGCATCTATCTTACCACACTGGTAGCTGTGGTTCCATTTCCTTTTCAATGCTTAGCAATTTGCTATACTGTTGTTTGATGTAGTGTTTCCCCAAGCATTGCTTGAGAGGATGTGCTCGTATTTCCCGTATCATGTGCAGGGTTTCTTCTGAACTTTGGACTGGTCCTTCCCTATTTTGTTTTGGTTTCGCAGTAGTTGAAGACGCAACCATGTTCCTTCTCATGCTTAGTGTTTACAGAATGATGCAAACTCAGCAACTCTCCAGGCTTAAAATAGTGATTAGAGAATGATGCAGTATGTGTTTGGCATTGCGGAAGTTACAAAGAAGGTTAAAAAAAAACTTAGTTGCCATTTTTAAAAAATAGTTTTAAAAAATAGGTTTAAAAAACTTAGTTGCCATTTTTAAAAAATAGGTTTAAAAAATAATTAAAATAAATTTAATTTTTTTAAATATTTTTAAAACGTATAATAGTTTTCCAGCACATGCTTGTGCCCGGCTCCTACTCTGCCTGATGGATCTCATATGATTTCTATTTCTTTGATCAACGAAAAGCTTATCATTTTTTTATAAAAGTTTTTCCATTAATAAGGGGAAGAGGAAGACCAATGAAAAATAACCATACAGTTGATCCTCAGACTGTGGCTTGATTCCATGACAGGAGGCTCACACAAGCAGAACCTCTTTGCCCCTTCTTTTTAATATGTTAGAAAATTGGATAAAAATATATTTACACTATTTTTTTATTTATACCATCTCTCTCATAATTGTTTTTTTGTTTGTCATCGTTCAATCCCATTTTTCATCATTTTTGGTTCAAATTAATTAAAATTAATAATCCGGATCTGAATATAAAAATAAAATAAAAATTATGAGATGTTTAAATGGATATTAGTGGAGAAAAAAACCGAGTTTTGGCTTTGTGACTGAAAAAAAAAATTCAATTTTATCCATAAATTAAACACTGTTCAGTATTGTGTTCTATATAGGAATTGCTTAAAATTTGAATTTTTTATTTAAAATTAATTTTTTAAATATTTTAGAATGTTTTGATTTATCGATATAAAAATTAATTTTTTTAAAAATAAAAAATATTATTTTAAAAATAACTACTGCTACAAAAACAATCAGACACAGCGCACCAAAAGCTGCGTAAACGCACTTGCCTGCAAATTTTTAAGGCAAACGAGGATCAGCACGCCTTGGAATTAATAACTTGAACAGAATAGCTGCGCGATCCTCCATCAGCAGCAGCAAAGGTGACGCTAACCCTGAACCACAGTTGAGGATTAGCATTATCTACCACCAATGTAGGATCCATTAAAGGAGAGAATCAGAGAGTTTTTGTAACTTCAATGATTACCAACAAAGAATGATAAGGATTAAGTGCTGTATATTCATATGAACACTAATCCTTATGCCGCACCATCAAAATTTTACCAGGACTGGATTGATTACAGAATTATAGAGAAAAAAGAGTAAATTGTCACTCAGTCCCGGTGTTTTTACCAGAATAATTAGGTAGTCCTTTTGCTGGAAAATCCTAATGTCGCATCCCTATCGCAAATTCTTCAAATCCCAATCCTCTTTCACAAGCATTATTTTTTCTCCCTTCAAAAATGTCAGCTAGTTGTACAACAAAATGAAGAAATGTCACTACATTGATATGGGAGCAATGGCATCCCTTTTTGTAGCAATGGACTACCTATAGAAAAGAATTTCAAAGGAATTGTCGTAATGTCTAGTGTAAGGCAAAATCTCTGAAAATGAATAACCTCCAAGGAGACCATCTACAGTTGAGGAGCTTGAGGGTTGAATTTACATCTTTCAGTAATGAGAGACCAACGAATAGAAATCAATCCATTTCTGCAGTGTGAGGATGTTTATTCGATGCGCGGCAGCAAGAAACTAAAGCCTGAGTTCTCGCGAATCAGAGGTGGTGGTTCAATGTCAGCAATGTCAATTTGTTCCATGGACTTTGATAAGTCATCAACTGAAAATGGAATGCTGCAAACATGAAAAATTTTGTAATAGGTCAGCGACAGCCTCAAGGTTAGGTTACATGCAAAGCTGGTTGAGGAGATGCCTCTTCTTTTGCCAAAGAAACATTCATAAGCTTCTGTCCATTAGTAAGATTTTTAGCTGATTTCAATGCAAGTGGAGAGCACTGGTTTCTTGATGAAAGTTTCCAGCTAATTAGAATTCTAGTTGGGTATAAGAAAATGTGCATCACAAGTTGAAATTAATAAAAGAAAAAAAGGTTCAATGATGCAGAAGGTAAAGGAGAAGCTAATATTGTTTGCTGACCTTGAATCATCATCCAGCAGGAAAGAACTACTAACTGCATTATTCGAATCTTCCGTCATCAGCACCCTCATATTCGATATAACCTGCAGCACAAAAGCATACACATGGGAAAACTCAACTGGATCAGTTTTTCCTCAAACGACGGAAATGGTTACTAATGTTCCCATGTGACAAAGATGACTATAACCTAGTGTAGTAATGGCATCGATAAGAACTTACATCGGTGGACACACTGTGTGTGCCGTACTTGTCATCCCAGTACATGGTACTGATACGGTATAGCTGCTGGATACTTAGAACCTGCATATAGAGTTTAATTTGGTTATGGCATATAGTGAAGATGACAACATAAGAAAAGAGTATATCTAGGCACTCTTAGATAAGAATTCATCACTCACCGGGCACAGGTCATGGCTTATCTCATCCAAAGTTTTCTTCGGCTTCTGATGAATAACCTACATCAGAAAAGGATCAAATGGAACATGTCATTTGCTTTTCTTATTCATTATCTTGACGTGTAATTGTGATCTAGTGGAAGAACTGGTAAATTAATAAAGAACAAAAAGATACCAGAAACCCGATAGCCTGTCTAATATGCTTGAGCTCATCCCAGGATGAACCTGCATACTGCGTTTATATATTTTCGTTTTTGTTAGTGTTTCTTATAGGTTATGATCACAGAATGTGAGCAAATGAATCCCAGGTACCTCATCTGTTGCGTTGTAACACCAGTGCTCCAATTCGGCCAACCCAGTTTTAACATATTCACCATTGCTGAATGAACAGCATTCTCTTCTTAATAGAAGGCTGCCAAAAAAAGGTTCATAAATAACCAAAATTATGGCCACAGTAGAAGACAAACGAAAATGGGAGAATAGACTGAATACCTGTTGAATAGTTGAACATTGATGAAGGAAAATATCTGCGTGAACACCTTACGAACTAAAAATGGGGGTACCTAGAAAAAGAATCATAGGAAAATTAATTTACATTTCACATGATGTTAAAAAGTTCTGAAAATCTATTAAAAACAAATGACAGCCGATCCCTACTAGATTCCAATGTTCCCTCAGAGGTCATCTTCCTGTCATCTCTACCCTTCACAAATAGGTCGAGATGACTATAAAACAGCTGATCCATACTACATAAGCGATGCAGAAAGTAGGGACACTCTGATAACAAAGCACAGAAAAAGGGAGGTCTCTTACATGATTAGATTTCAAAGTGCTTAAGAAGTTTCCAAGGCTCTTCACAATCCCTTGCCAGTGAGCAATCAGGGCTTGCTGGGCTGCAGTGTTGGCTACTGAGCGTGCCCCCTTCACTAAGCTTGCTCTGGATGTTCTTGGTGCCTATGTAAATTGTGTTCAAACAAATGCTATCTAAGAAATTTACAAAAAATAATTTAAACATGTTCGTGGAAGCATAATTGCATAGAAAATATACCTGGATGCATAATCCAAGCAAAGGAGAAATTTCTTTCTTCAGATTATCCCGAATCATTCCATAAATTTTTTCTACATATGCTGTAAGCTGCTGCTTGAAAAGCAAAGCGGGGTACTTGGCTTCAACTTGCCGCAAAGTGTCCACTCCACCATTATTGATCAAGGATAGATTGACTCCTTGTGGAGCTCCACGGAAACTCTAAAGGAACATAACATAGACACCTGAATTTAGTAAAGAAAATAAATTTTCCAGTTGGCTTTTGGTGATTTCAATCAGAATTGTGCATACCTGTGTCATTCTTCCAAATATAGTAGCTGATGATGATCGTCGACGCTGTGGAGCCATTCCTGCTGCACCACTTGCTTTCAATGTACGTTGAAGCAGTAAGAGAAGTGTTGAGGCATTGGATAACCAATAGGCCAAGCTATCATTGTTATCCTGGGTCTGATGTTCAAATTAAAATAACTTGTGAAAAGGGATGACTTATGGTGGAAAAGAATGGTAATAAATAAAAACTTTAATGCCTAAGATTTGGCATTTCAAACCTCAATAGCATGGCCTATGGTCTGGATGATCCGATCAAACACACTTGTTCGCTCAACTTCAAATGATCTCCACTGCAAAAGGCACTTGTATATGATACAAGCAGCTATAGGTCTATGCCCTGCAAAGCCTAGGTGTTGTGCGACGCAACGAATGAGCAACTCCTGGTTCTCCTGTTGTTTCTCATTTAATGACTTTTGTGGTTTATCATCTACTTCAGAGTGCTCCCTGTGGTTCATTGAAGGGCTCTGCAGATCCTAATCCATTTGATCAGGTTCATTGAAAAGAGTCAAGAAAGAACATTACAGGAACTCAAAAAACTGAAGATGGATTATTATGTGATCAATGCTTACCAAACTTGTTCTTGCAGCATCAACTGGAATATGACTTTCAACCCTCTGCAAAATATCAGAAAATGAAAAAAGCTCTAACTCGTTCTGTAACAGAAAATTCAAAGTCTAATACGAAACTATAAGCAAGTACCTGCATTACTGATCTGGAGCGTCCTGAGAGGAACTTGTTGGGTGCCATGGACAGAGCCTGTTGCCGTAGGACTTTATTCTCTGACTCTAAATTAGTAAGTTTCTCTTCTAGCCTGATAATAAGAAGTACAGATTAATATTTTCCATGGGACAGATAATAATTAGAACCTCGAAAGTCTGTTGTGCAGGAGAATTATAGTTTTCGGCATGCAAGTGGTTTCTACAATATTAAAATAAAGCAGTCAAGAGAAACTATTCTTGACGTCCTACCTTTGCAAGGATTCCTGAAGTTGTTGAACCTTTTTCTCTGTCTCTTCCAATTTCACCCGTCTTTCTTCGCTAATCTCTTGTACTTCACTGTATTTATTTTGAGTATCATCAGCTCTTTGTTTCTCAGAATCTAACGTGACCTGCAGCGCATGAGACCAGTGACAAGATTGACTAAATGAAATAACAAAATTTGCAGCTAGTGTACGTACAATAAACTAAAACCTGTGCGAACTCAAAAGTTTTTTTTTTACTAGATGAATGATAGACATGCATACATTGATTCTAATGAATCCATATTGTGGAAAGGGATTTCGCTAACTGATGCATTATTTTCCGAACATGTTTCTTCATTTGGAAATGAAATGACTACTTGATATCGCGGGTTTGATTCTACAAAAAAAAATGGTATTTATTTGATTACAAGATCAAAACTTCTTACCTTTAGGTTTTCTACTTCTTCTGTTAGAGAATCAATTTTCTTAGTATCTTCAATTATTACTTGAGTTTCTTTAATTACAGGAGGTGCCTCATTAATAGCATTCTTTGCAGCCTCCCTCTCCTTGACTATCAAAGCATTGGCTTCTTCTATTTTAATTTTCATTTCTTCCAATGAATTCTGGAATTTCAGTGCCTCTTGCGCTCTTGCTTCTTCCAAATCGGTCTGCATCAATGATTTCAAGCCTTGGCATGAGCAGATAATCATCAAAATCCAAAGCTAAAAGCAACAATTTCTTCTAGTCATAAATAATCAAGTAATAATTGAAGGATGTTGAAGTCAAATAATTTTTCATTTAGACTCAAAATTGTACTATCCTGCAGCCACAGCTAAAAGCAACAATTTCTTCTCGTCGTAAATGATCAGATAATAATTGAAGGATGTTGAAGTCAAATAATTTTCCATTTAGACTCAAAATTGTACTATCCTGCTGGATGTTGTGTTAGCATAATGCTTTTCGCAATATGTTGTAAATTTACACATAACCAAGAACATTCTCTTAGGAAAATATCATTCTGCAGAACATGTTACCCTTAAACGTTTTTCGAGCTGTAAACGCCATGTGAGTTCCTCTACATGTTTTTCAAGCTTGTCTTTGGCTTCTCTTAGTGCGCCTGTGTCTCTTGCAGCCTGCGAGAAATTGGAGATGTATGTCAATAATCCTATTTAAAAACCACAGGCAAAAAGTGATACAGGTCTCAAGCATTTAGGAGGAAAGAAATGCTGTGCAAGACATACTATCCGTATCCAATATATGCTGTGATTGTAGTTGTTGGCTGTGTAATGACTATGAAAGACTGTAAGGTGTCAAGGGTGGCCTATTGTTCATGTTAATTCTTATCGAAATATCCTCTGTTTCTATTTTTGAACGAAGCCAATATGGCTCGGAGTAGGCGTTCAATAATTCAATTTGTAGTTCATGCACAAACACCGTGTTTCTGGCTTACAACAAACACTTGACTGAAACTTTTGACTGTTCATTAGCACTACCATCTCTAAATATTGAAGACCTCGGTGTAATTTCATTTAATTGCTAGTCATTTGTTAACCAATATGCTGGATTATCTAATGAAGTACAGTTGATATAAGCGTTTGCGAAATTATATTCGTTAAATTAAGTTACTCCCTTAGATCAATAGGTTGCAAACATAAAGTTGAAAATTACACTTGGAAATGAAAAACCTTTTAAAGCCATACAGATAAAAGATTGAACAATACAGACCATTTTGAGCAACCTTAGCTCTCTTCTAGCAACTCTACACCTCCATCCTGTTTGTGTGACAACTGCACTTCTCTTTAGCCTCTTATAGTAGGAAACAGCTTTATGACAGCGCCTCCGGGCCTGCATTGCTCATCCAAGTAAAGAGTGATATATTTGACTGCTTGAACACCAGAACGTAGAGAATTAATGAATAAGTTATGTATTGTTAAGGGGGATAACCTGAATAATGGTTGCAGCTTTAGTTCGTTTCCTAAATCTGAATTCCTTGCGAGCAATCATAGCTCTTAAACCGGTTTGCACGACAAGTGCAGATACATGAAGTTTCTTGTAGGCTGTTCTGGCTGCATATTTACGTGTATGCTTCTGAATTTTTATAGCAGCTGCCTCCCTCCTCATTCTGTCAAAAATTTTGCAAGCCAGTCTTCCTACAAAATCATACAAATTCATGTAAAATAAGTCAAGGCAAAAAATGTTTGCAGTAGAACAGGAAACAAAAAGTACACATGGAATTAAGAAAAAAGTTGATTGAAATATCTAAGACAAAAAAATGTATTTCTAAACCAGGTTAAGCTATTAGATTTTCTAATGAATCACCTCTCCATAGTGATTGCACCAATACAGTAGCCTTCCGCAATGCAATAAACCTTTTACGAGCATAGTGCGTCTGTACACACCCCTGGATGGTTTTTGCTGCATTGTTGAGTACCTCAGCTCTTCTTGCATCCAATTCAGCCATCTGACCAGCTCTCAAGAATACCTTTGTTTTACCTATCTGCAAGCAAAACCAGGGCAAATTGAATAACAATTCTGACCAAGCGCCTCAATTATTTTGAAACATGCATGTGACTGGATGAATGATTTCCTTTAATTTGTAACATAGACATCAACTGTGAATCATGTGTTAACACGTCATTCGTGTTGCTTTCACATCAGAAAAACACTCTCATAATGATCTCCTACATTATCTGCTATTACCAGCAAAAGCAAAGAAACTTCAGGATTACCTGGAACCCTTGAAGTCCCTTCTTTTCCAAAATCTTTTTGCAAGCAACCTTTTCGTCATAGCTGCTCACAATAAATTTTATATATAATAAATCCACATATTTTTCAAGTGTAATCAGAAAATTCAATAAATTATTTAGAAGTGGCCACAACTTTGAAGTGAAAGAAGTCTCAAATATCATCTACTTAAGCAGCATTTTATCCTAGAACAGATCACTTACCTTCCAGCCAAAGCCTCGGGGAAAAGAAGTCCAAATCGATTTACGAATTCAAAGAAAGGGCGACGAGTAGGGTATCCAGCCATACTAATTCGGATTGCTTCTAAAACACCCTACATGAACAGCCATTAGTAATAAATTAACAAATAAAACAAGCAAGAATTTGTGTGAAAACCACCTCGAAACTAAATAAATGTCAGATTGAAAAGGGAATTGATAATTTGTATCCATTTTTTGCCAAAGACTTAGAGAAACAGAAACATAAACATTTTGAGAAAACAAGCTATACTATGAATCAATGTTAGCTTGTACTTACACCACAACGCAATTGCTGCATGATATTGATATTCTCAAATATGGCAGGTTTTAGCTGATTGTTTGGCTTAACACATCTTATGTAGTGAGGTTCAGTAGAATTTAATGTTTCCATTAGTTGTTGAAGTTGTAGCTGCATCATTTTGAATACAGAATGTCAGTTCTCAATTCCTGAACTACATGAAAGCATACAATATTTCTGACAAAAGACAGGGGGTACATATAGACTATCAGATCAACTGGTGTTTATGTAAGAAAAAAGCAACTGCCTTTGTCATCTAGATAACATAGGAAAATTACCTTAAAACGAGAACCAATCGAAGAGAACTTTGAAGATTTGCTTGTCTCTACTGGAAGTGGAGGGAAAAGACCTGCTACAAAAGGACATTTGGAAACACCCAACAAATCTTGATGTTCGGGAACTACATAGTCTTTGTTCTTGTCCAAAAAGTGGTCGGATTGATACTGGACCTGAAAATGCGAGAAAATAATCTTAAAGTACCCACATTTCAAATCATGCAAGTATATACTACTAATGTTTTATCGATAGAGCTTACCTCTCCAGCATAATGAGCAATGGTGAAATCCGTGCGAGACAATTTTGGCTTGATAAAGCGCTTGTGAACTTTATATGTTTGATAAAGCCTGTTTGAAAATGTTTCATGTGTCGACTTGGGAAACATGCTGAAAAGAAGACATCGTTAAAAAGAATTGAGAAACCAATTTGATCTTCGACAAGAAGATTAAAGAAAGAAACAACATGCAGCTGACAAGAGATACGTGGAAATTTCTAAATTATTTTAAGTGGGAATTACAGGCAGAACTCTTCGCATTTTGATGCAAATTATCCTGGAAAGCATGGATTAAAGTAACATACCAAGCTTCATCAAGGAGAGCTACTATCCCACCAGGTTTCTGCAGGATCCCAAGAAAAAAATAGACAGGTAAATGATAGGAGCAATGATGTGCAAAATGTGACAAAAACAATTTTAAAAATAGTTTGAAGAGTGCTCAAAACTTGCACGTGCATGCCCCATCACAGCCCTTTGTCAACGATCTAGGTATAGAAGAAAAGAGAAAATGTGAATCATGGGGGAAAAACCTTTTCAATAAGATCCAAGACATCTTGATTATCGACAAACTCAATGTAGCTCCAATCAATCTGCTCTTTTGTGTATTCCTCTTGTTCCATTTTGAAGACGTGCTAAGAATCATTACCAAACCTTCTTTAATTAGATAGTTGAAAATGACTCTAGCTAAATGGTCAACATGGTCTGCAGGATTACCTGGTTGAAATGCTGCTGCAACTTCTCGTTTGTGTAATTAATACAGAACTGCTCAAAGCTGCAAACAAAGGATTGTAAAATTGTTACAAGAACTGCCCGAGTAGTTCCTGTAATCTATGTAAGTATAACACCATCCATTCAATTATATGCATCTAGCTTTCATCGGTTCTTGCCTATTTGTCTTGAAGCTTTCAAAACCGTAGATGTCGAGGACTCCAATCAGAGATTTTGAGTTAGGATCTTGTCCAATGGAGTTATTAATCTTATCCACTATCCTGCACATGACCCAACAAAGTTAACATCGTAAGACTCCTTAAGTTACAAAGGACATCAATTGAAGACATTAATGTCTTACCAATCAAATAAACGAGAATAAATCGTCTTAGCTAAACCATCCCTGCTAATCACTGCACTTTGAGGATCAAGACTTCGCTTGATAACCTCCTCGGGAGTGATCATGACACGCTTGCATAATGCATCTTCCAAGGCAACAGGATCACACCTGAAATAAACAAAAAATGTGGCAATAACATCTGACATGAAAGCAAACACATCAGATACCATCCATGCTTATGTATGAAAATTAGATGTTGTACATTAGCAGCTCCGCAGTTGTTTTGAGATGGAATTTAGCTTGATCATCTTTAGGTACCGATGAATCAACTTCCTTTCCCTTAGCAAAATCAATATTTCCAATATGAAGGACTGCAGCAACAACTCTGAAAATTGCTTCCTGGGAGAGAGGGAAAGGGAGTAAGATGCCGGACCGACTGGCAGCAGTCAAAAGCATATTACTTCAAAAGCTATACCTGCTCCCTTGCACTTATTCCAACAATATCCATAGCTCTTCTTGTGGCAAGGTAGTCATGCGCATCGCTTACACCAACTAGTTCAAAGCAAGTTGACTGGTTAAGATAGTGGAATGATTTTGGGCTCCCCAACTTATACCTCTCTATTTCCTGTTAACAATAAGTTAGAACTTGTATCAAACTGGCTTGATAAACACGCGCCATTAGCTATAAAATCACAGTTGGAGCTCTCATTTCACCAGAAAGTTACCTCCTGTGGTGCGGCACAAAGAAGGTAAAAACAATGGTAGTTGCGCTCAGGATTGGAAACTTGGCAAACACGAGATCTCTCTAGAAGGTAAGTTCTGATGGCAGCTCCAGAAATTCTTCCGTGCTTGTCAAACTGGATCTCAACAAATTTACCAAAACGGCTGCACCAGTATTAATTTTAGGAACACATCAATGCAAAAACACCAATGAATATAGTTTTGAAACTTCTTGATGACATTGTCAATAAAATTATTGGAGGCATGGTTCATGTCGGGAAAAAATTAGCCCTTCATTGTTGTGGAAGATTTGAAGCTAAAGCATGCATGTAGCAATTTTAGCTGATACTCATTTCATGTCAAAGTGAATTATCTCACCTGGAATTGTTATTTCTAACAGTTTTAGCATTCCCGAATGCTTCAAGGACTGGATTTGACTGCAATCAGATCAGATAACAGAAAAGTCTAATCAGATGCCTGTGTGAAATGAAAGGAATACCCCAGTAGAAGATAAAATGAAACAGTGAAACTCTAAAGGTTAGAACGAAAGATGAATGTTCAAACATACTTCAAGAACTTGTTGTTCAACTGTTCGTCCTTCAGTGGCAGCTCGACCGCCTAAAAATGCAAGGTACCTCATAAGCATTTTCGTGGTCTCGGTTTTACCCGCACCACTTTCACCACTGACCAAAATGGAATTGCTCTTCCCTTCAATGACCATTGCCCTGAATTTAACAAAGAATTTCATTGATTATGCTTCCATTTATAAAGAAAATGACATGGAATGACAAATGGGAATAGGAATTACCTGTATGAAACATCAGCAACCGCAAAAACATGAGGACTTAACTCTCCAAATGGTGCTCCCTTGTATTGTTGCATCATGTGACCATCATAGAGATGGGGCAGTCTTTGAAATGGATTGATGGCAATAAGAATATTTCCAGTATACGTCTGAGATCGAAAGGCAAAGGTTTATATTGTTACACAGATCACTGAATCAGAAATCAATTTTTTAAAAAAAATTTAGAGCAATGTTGAATGTATTATTGGCATAAAGGGGAAGGAAGATTTACATAGATTTCATTCAGCTCATATCTTGTTTTCAGATTCTCCAGAACTCCAGGCTCGTGCAAGTAAGAAAGCTTTGTCATGTCATCAACTCCACCAGCAGGAGCTTCCATATCTTTCGGATATATTTTCGATAATTTTGCTGTGACCTTTTGTTAGCAAAACAGGAAAGATAATGTCAGGAAGCTAGAAAAACTCAAATATTAAAATGAGATATGAAGATTTTTAGGACTAAATCATAAATATCACTGCAAGATTAGTTTTAATCACTTGTTTTTGCGATGGAGACATGCATGGCCAGTTTAGTAGGACAAAAGATGCTAAGAACAAGAATTTTTCTGAATTTCAGAACATGTAGAACTAGTCCCTCGAATGCAAACCCTAACATGATTACAGAGGAACAAAGCATCAAAATGCAAGTAAATTTTATTACTTCAGAACCATCAACTACATGAACTGATATGCTACAAAAAGAAAGTGAATAAAAAAGAAACAACTTAAGGCATTTGATGCACCTTCTTCCCATTTGAAGCTTCGATCTCGGCATCCTGTCCAGTAATCTTTGATACCTTCCCATCAAGCCAAGCCAAATCATGGTCTTCAACCCAAACATGAGAACCTACAATTATATTCTCCTTACTTCCCTGAGTATTCAAAGCATAAACATATAAGGTGCAAGATGTGAATATTTAGCTAGAATGTAATGTTACTTTCATAATATTTACGTAGTTGGTGTTACACCCTTAACTACATGCAAAGAAATCAAACAAGCAAAAACTAAATTTAAACTTTTATTATAAAAAATATTTGATATTACTCTCTAACATGCTTTCTCCTAGCATTCTTGTTCTGTTCTTCATGAAAGAGTTCCACTCTAGTTCCTATTATCCAAGCTTAAACCATTTGTGATCTCCACATTAACAATTAAAGATAAATGAATTGTCCAGCCCCATGAAAGCTGCTTCAATGCAGCCACATTGTTGCTAGATCAAGTCGACAATACTATGAGATCGAATCATTTACTCTTCCTTCATAAAAAGGATTCATACAAAGACTTATCACACGTAAAACAACAAATACAATAATAAAAAGAAATCGATCCACTTACCATTTTGAAGAAATCTAAATTCAAGTTTGGACTAAGCAAGCTCCATCTTCATAAAATGTAAAGATCCAACCATTCAACTTTCTTGGCTCTAAATTCTACCTTCACCTCGTTGATCGTACCAATCTATATATATATAGATCAATGCAATGACCATGTTGGCACCTCCATTGAAGACCCTTTTAGGCACAAACATGGATTGGACTCACAATTTCACAAAAACTAGATCAAGTTCGATTCTTTTTCTTCTTTTTTACACCCCAATTCCAAATATGGGGAAAGATTAAAAAAACAACGGACTTTTAAAGGAAATACATCAAGTTTGGACTAAAAAGAAACTGAAAATTTTGGTTTAAATCTTTGTTTAGAAGAGGAAGGAAGGAAGAAAGAATGGAGAGTGAAGAGAGTTTCTGTTTTTAGTGGACGAAAGATAGTGAATGAGTATGAGATGATGAGACAGTCTTCAAGAGGACCTTTGAGTTCGGTTTAGTTCCCTTTGGTTTCGCGCCAATTCGTGGCTCCTAACCAAGTCTTCTCTAAAATGCCTCCATCCATTCATCCTATTGTATCATGCTTCATCTCTTCTTCATGGCCGTTGGATTTTAATCCACCCATCATCTAAAACATTATCATTTGATAACACATTAAAAGAGAAAATATATTTTATATATTATTATTAATATAGTTGATAACATTTTATATACCGAATTTAGGACCTAAACTTGGTTAACAAAAAAAATTCCTGGAATATTATATATTTATCATTATAATTGATTTAATATATAAATTATTCTTATAATACTATTTCTCCATTTTTTTTTTCTTTCCTAATCCTTTTATATATATATATATATATATATTCAATCCATGATAAAACCTAGCAATAAACAAGTCTTCTTGGCTTTCGTATCTTAAACCTAATGTTCTTCTAAATTAAGTAGCAAGTCTTTGATTGAGCAATTAGTTAGGAAGGAAAAGGAGACTGAAGCTCTCGAAGAAACTCTCTTACAAATCAAAGCAAGAAGTACAAAGAGAAACTCAAAAGGCTCATTGCCCTCTCCTTCTCCGACCAACAGCCTATTCATCTTTCAAAACACCACAACAACTCCTCACCATTGCCGTCTCTTTAGAGTAGCCACCAGCCAACTACTATACTGAACAACCACAACACCACCAATCTACTATCGCCTCCCAATCATCATCCACAAATCAGCAACATTGTTGCCAACAACCCTTCTCCAATAGCCAGCCTCTCCGACACAAGCATGCACCACCACGATCAACCTCCTCCATAACCATTACCGAAGCAACACCACCTGAAAACCATCAACCGCTATAGCTTTCTCTCACCTGAACAACCTAGTAGTGTTAGCAACAAAGAACACAGCCACCAACCGCCATCTTTACTTTAATATTTATTGTCAGACCTGAGAACTAATAAATATTATTTACTTTTCAAAACCATGCACCTCTTTTTCTCTTCTACAAGTGTATTTTCCTTTCTAAATTCTCGTTTGGCCGTAGTTTGCTTGCAAAATAAATAGTTTTTTGTGCAATTCTTAGAAATATAAGTGTTTTGGAAAGAATTTAGTTTTTTAAAAATCAAATATAATACCTTAGAACACTATTGCATTTAATAGTTTTATCAATGAAATATTATATCGGTATTTACTCTACTATTTCATCAATGTGTATTTTAAATATTGATTTATGGATGTAAAACGTCTGTCGAAAAACCACTCGTCAGTAATGTATTTTCTATTAAAATGTTTGTTAGTAATGGTGTTTCTAGAAATTTACATGTCGTCGTATTGTTTAATTTTTTTTATTTATTTTAACTAGGAATTTTTTATCATAAATACCAACGGGGTTAGTAATAAAAAAATTTGATGTATAAAGATCAATGCAAAATACCAATAGAAAAAACTTATTGATGATTAAAAAATATAAAAGTTGATCATGAGAGCCTGCTTCTTTTATAATCACTTAAAATATATATTTTATATTTAATGAGAAAACATATTCTCAAAAGAAACATTATTCCTTTTTTTTCCTTAAGTAATCTGAATATCTAATCTCGTGTTTACATTATTAAATTTTAGCCAAACTTTCATTTAAGCTGCACTCCTAAACAAAAAAACAAGGGCAAAGTTTGCCCTGATTGCAATTAACGCAACGATTTTTTTTTTTTTTTTGGATATTGCATTTTAAATCAGAATTGGGTAAATTTTAAAAAAAATTTGTTTAAATTTTGTTTTCATTATTTTAATAAATTTATATATATATATAAAAATATTATGTTAATATATTTTTAAACAAAAATATTTTAAAAAACCAGTCACTTCTATACTTTCGTATACCATTATTAAGAGTCTGTTTGGAAGTGTTTTTTAAAAGCGTTTTTAAAAAGATTTGAATTTTTTTTTTGTTTTGAAATAATATATTTTTAATGTTTTCAAATTATTTTGATACATTGATTTCAAAATGATTTTTAAAAAATAAAAAAATATTATTAATATATTTTTTTAAATAAAAAATATTTTAAAAAACAATTATAATCACACTTCCAAATACGATGCCGGCAGTTCCACGGTCGCAATCTTTAAAATTGAATACAGTAGCTTATGTTCTGATAGCATTTACTGTTCTTGTGTGGAAATCTCCGGTCAAAGTGTCAATTTCAATCTCAGCAAATGCAGCCCCGTAGGGTGAAGTAATTAGGTGGGTGTCCCTGACCAGTCAAAGCCAATGCCGGCTCTGATGTGAAATCCATGAGCTGAAAAAGGTCTATTCGCTCCCGTCAGCCGTGGATAACTGATAGTTTGAGAATGTGTATGGGATTATTTTTAAAGTATTTTTTATTTAAAAATAATTAAAATAATATTTAATTTATTTTTAAAAAATATTTTTGATATTATTATATTATTAATTTAAAAATATAAAAAAAATTAAATTTTAAAAAAAATTTAAATTTTTTTAAATATATTTTTAAAATGCAAATCTATCATGTAAAAAAAAAAAAAAAACTTCCTCATCTTATATGGTCACAATAATCATGCAGCCATTAATTCCATGAAGGTACTAGTAGATCAAAGTAATCACAATCTTTCTAAAATACTACAAATTAATAATTATGCATATACCATGTGCTGATTGATTTCAAAACTTCAAAGATTGTGGCGGCCCAACAAAATTTGTTGTGCTAGTGAGTGTTTGTTGTGCTAGTGAGTGTTTCGGAATTGTGTTTTGAAAATATTTTTAAAAAAATTTAAAATTTAAAACTTTTTTGTTTTAAATTAATAATTTTTTTGATATTTTTAAATCATTTTAATGTGCTGATATCAAAAACAATTTAAAAAAATAAAAAATATATATTATTTTGATGTGTTTTGAAATGAGCACTTCTGTTTAGAAATGTGATTGTGGTTGCTTTTCAAATTGATTTTCGTACTGAAATGTATCAAAATAATATTTTTTTTATTTTTACAAAATTATTTAAGATCAGCATATCAAAATGATCCAAAGTATAAAAAAATTAATTTTTAGCAAAAAAAATTAAATTTTTGAAGAACACGGTTTGCACCGCGTTTTCAAATAATATTTAAAAAATAACTGCTACCATATTTTCAAACACAATGTATTTAAACGATTAATGAATTTTGTTTTTGCACTTATGAAACTAGCATGATTAAATAAGATATGCTATTTATTTTACTGTGCTTTTTTTCTAATTAAGTTTATTAATTGTGATAATTTAAAGAGAAAAAAAAACCTCAAAGATTTTTAAATTAGGAATAATATTATGCAAACTTTTTCTAATAAAAATACTTTTTAAGTCATATGGGTTGAAAATGAGACGGATTAGACCTTTATTCACGTGAGATTTGACCCGTAGATGTTTTTTCTTTTTTTATCTCCTGCGACGATCAAATTAAGAACACAAAATACTAAATTAATCATCACTTCAAAAATAAAAGATCACGTTAATCTTTTTTTATAATAGGAAATTTTTTTAAATTCAAAAATTTTTAAATAAAATTAAACTTTTACAAGTAAGGGAAAAAAAACTTGCTAATATATATTCAATTTCACAGTTAACTCGAGTTGAGTTTTAAAATAAATAAGTAAAAATTGACTTGAGCAATCCAATAAATCAATATATAACCTTATCAAAATTTATTTTTATTTTGAAAATAAAATAAAAAAAATATTGATTAAATTTTTTTTATAAATAATATTAAAATGAAATCATTTTGAATTAATAAGTTACTCATCCAACTTGTGATATAAACTTTAAACAAAGATATATATCATAGAGATTTAATAGTTTTTTTCACTATCACTAATCTTGAGTTGGTTTAAGAGATGCACCATGATATGTGTTTAGAGGATGTTTGGGAGTATAACAATTATTGTTTTTCAAAGTATTTTTAGCTTAGAAATATATCAAAATAATGTTTTTAATTTTTTTTAACATCAACACATTAAAACAATTTGAAAAAACAAAAAAAAATAAAATTTGAAGCAAAAAAATAAAATTAATTTAATTTTTTTAAAATACTTTTAAAATATAAGGACAACCATGACCTTACTAAGAGTGTGTTTGTATACACGACAGCGGCTGTGTTTTAAAGAAATCACAAATTAATTGTGTTTGGTTAAAGTTTAAACCGAC
>Ga0325404_1001311_pt1 | contig 26328 bp, 11 predicted proteins | sample PopdelMetagenome_18_FD_205664 | JGI IMG/M metagenome (GOLD analysis project Ga0325404, IMG submission 205664) | Populus deltoides microbial communities from Bellville, Georgia, United States - Xylem-Control-R1 | ecosystem: Host-associated > Plants > Phyllosphere > Stem > Wood/Secondary xylem...
GAAATCTTATAGTGGAAGGTCACTGAAATGTTTATCATGGACCCTGAACAACATCTGGCGAAACATGTGAACAATTATTTTCTGCACAATCCACTGCAGCTAGGATTTTTTGGTGCAGCAAGAAACTAGGGCAAATTAACAGCATATTGGTGTGACTATTGTTATTGTGGCTGCTAAAGATTGAAAACTATCTTCCCAATCTTTTAAAAAAAAAATACATCAACACTATTGATTAATATTTGGTATTATAAATAAAAGGGGTTAAGGAGGAGAGTGGAGACGGGAAAAAACACCCACATAAGTCTAATCAGAAGCATAACTTAACAATAATGCAGTGATCATATATATTGCTGGATATATAATAAAGACATGGACCTAAGAACAATATAAAAAAGGAGGAGCAAAAAGAACCATGAATATATATATATATATATATATATATATATATATATATATATATATATATATATATATTTCAATTAATATGTAAAGTGGTTACTCAAGCTCCACGCAGTCCTGTCAAAAAGCCATGTGAATTGCAATTATCCATGGAGATCATGATCGAATTTAAAGTGTATAGTATCAAACTTGAGCTGACATTTCATGCCAAAATCTTTGTTTTCAGAAACAAAATCCATGGAACTCCGAGAACAATCAAGCTTTTTTGTCTCTTATTGCACGATGGTAGGAGATTCAATCTTGTATAAGTTTGCAGCTTTTGCAGCAAGTCATCATGTAATTATTATAAATTTTTGCTTATGAGGAATCGGTAGCTGGCAAGATTACATTATATCTCATGCTCAAATATTATATACATGGCCGTGCGTGTTTCATGCTGAAATTTAGAGAGATGGTGTGTTATTTCGTGTTTTTAAAAATTTTATTTTTTTAATTAAAAAATAAATTTTTTATATATTTAAAATTATTTTAATATGTTGATCTCAAAAATAATTTTTAAAAAATAATCACAATCATATTTTCAAACAGGCTTTCATAGATCATAGATCGGCTATAGCTAGCATTTCCAAACAGGCTTTCATAGATCATAGATCGGCTATAGCTAGCATGTAATTGTAATTAACCACCTTATGAAGAAATATATTTTTATATGTTTTGTTTCATGTTTCCTGACAGGAGGAGAGGTTTGTTATAGTATTTTAATTTATCAAATCACTTATTACAGATATTTATTGCTATTTTATCATATTTGGACCACAGAATTTCTAAGTCCAAGATTGATTCATAAAAGAGAAATGAGCTGCTTTGATTCTCAATCTTGTTACACTATCTTCTATTTTGTCCTTTCTCAAAACAAACAAATACTTGTGATCTTAAATCAAGTAAAAAATAATTTAATTAAATTAGATCGATATAACAGGTCAATTTATAATATGATTAACTCAGTTAAAACAATAGTATTTTTAATTAATTTATATTAACTTATGCAATATGTAATCCGAGTGATCATGTCTTAGGAAAAAAACTTAATAATTTTGCATTTTAGAGAATATAAATGACATAATGGCAGGTTTAAATTAATATAAATGACCTACTTGTACTTCATAATTGAAGTTAATTTCTGGCCCTACTAGTTCATAATTGAATTCATCAGTTTTTCATTTGCAAGTGTGTTTAATTCCGCGTTTGTTGATAATAATAATAAAAAAAATTGCATAATTTTTCCAACATCGATAAAATATATATAATGATTTATATTAGCTCCAAATGAATTGTATTTATTGGATTGGAATAAATTATTGGAATCAATATTGGTCCTCGGTCCAAGCCTGACAGTTGATGATATTCGCACGAGTGGGTGTCTTGCTTCGTCAGGATCTACGTTAGAGATCTTAGGTTCGAGTCTTGTCCTTGTTTATAGGGTAGCTTTCTGACATTCTTGTGGAAACACAGAGGGTGCTGCGGAACAGGGCTTGTCGAAGCAGCAGCATCCTCCTGTAAAATGATGTGAATATGACTCCCAGTTCCTAGTTAATCATCCTACAGGTTCCTAACTTCTTAAGACTTCATACTCCACAAGAAAAGGACTTCTTATAAAGAAAAACAAGTGATCATCATATTCCATGTTCTTTGTGCTATCAATCATACTTCATTGTAATGTCTTGTTATCTCTGCTGTGGCATTAAAAAAAAAAAACCCATAACTTTCGAAAAGGGACTCGAAACAAACTAATTTATCTTTGGATTAGCAATATAAAACTGGTTTCCATGTATAACTATAGTAAAATGTATGATAGCCATGATCATAGAAAGTGCGAATGGAAAATAAAATTCATAAGGGAAGCAGAACACCATCTTGATTGATCATGGCACAGCATCTATAATTTTCATTCACAAAGAGAAAGACGAAGCAAAAGGTGTCAAAACACATTCACGTATCTAGTTAAGAGCTAAAAATCATCGATTGCATTCATACACGATAGTATAGCATGCAGTGGCTTGCCTTCACTTCCTGCCACCAGCTGATCCATTCCCTCCCTGGAACAACTCATTTATCCGGGTGTCAATGTCCTCCAGCTTGTACTTAATAAACCTATCCGCATGCCTTCCCACATCCGGAGTATTTTGAAGCCTCTCATTAAAGTTTCTATAAGTAGGCAGCACTAGATTGGACAAAGAGATCCGCAACTCATTTCTTAGCTGCTCATCAAATATGATCCATCGAGATTGAGAATTATAAATTTCCTCAAACTGCGAGTTAAATGCCCTAATCCTGTCTTTCATAGACATGGACTTTCCCCCGACGTTAGCACCCACAGGGCTGCAGTCTGCTCTCAACAACCCCAAGAGTTTGTTCCACGTGCTTCTCTGATAACTCGAAATGTATTGCTTGATTTTTGCAGTATGTTTCCTTATCCAATCATCCCCAAGCAGCGAACCCAATTCGCTATCCTTCACTTTTTGCACAATGTACCTCCCATTATTCATCAAGAAAACAGAGCACAACGCAGTGTCCCCGTAAATCTTCGCCTTCACTTCCAAATTACTCTCCAACAACTCCATAATCCACTCCATTTGAACCGACAAGGAAGATGAAGTGGAATCCTTTGACGGAACAACACTCACACTCTCCTCAAAAACCAGCTCTAGCGACTCTCTAGACCTACACGCAGCACGTAAATAATTCATCACATATCTCGTGATTGGATGAAGCCCTCCATGAGGGACTGGAGCTTTGGCAGGATCCCGCCTAATCAAATTCTCCAATTCCATAAAAATCCCCCTTATTGCCTCCCTTAACCTCTTCCATAACCCCAATGCATCATTCCTAAGAACCAAACAATACTGATCACTAAAATTATACTCAAACTCGGGCATCAAATCCCTCATTGTCTCAAACAAATCCAAAACCATAAACAACCTCTCCGGAGACCTACTCCCAATCGCAACTGCATCTGCGAAATTCAATATCTGCACCACCGCCCCCCTACAAACCTCCATAAACGACGAGTCATTCACCGAACCAAACCCATAAAACACACGATCACACAACCTCCTCTCGCTCGGAAACAAAATCCGAAGCGAAACATTCGCCGCTTTAATCCACTTATCAATTTCAACCTCCAATTCGTTCCATTGCATCCTTTGCACTTCTTCATTGCTCAGTTTCCCTAACCCTAACCTCGACATGCTTTCCTCCAAAAACTCCCTACGGCAACTACCATACACGTGTAAACACTCCTTACGATACCCCGAAACCACCATTCTCTTTGCCATTTCATGCAAATCATTAACAATCCCCGACGGAAATGCATCAATTATGACGTCATAATTACTTATTGGCTGCGCGACCGGAATCTCACTATCACTATCATCGTGGTCATCTTCGTCGGAATCATCATACAATAAATTATTACTATTGCTTTCCGTTAACACTCCGTTACCGTTTTTGTAAGATCTGGGAAGTTCAAAGGACTCACCTCCGCGTTCCATTAACAGACGGAACTCTTCTTCCAGCCGAAACATAGCCTTCTGAAGAAGATCCTCCGCGCTTGACAGATACGCTTCGGCATAAATGGAGCCGGAGAGTTCACGGACAGTAGAGATTAGCTCGTCGAGGCAGTCGAGGAAGGCGGATGAGTCGGCGGAGTCAGACCAGATCGAGTGTTCGGCGGCGACGTAATGGGAGATCTGACGTCGTAAGGACTTGATAGTATGGTCAAGAGCTCTCAAATCTTCTTCCTGTCTTGCCGTTGTGAATTTATCGACAAATTTTTCGCGAGAAAAACGGCCGTCGAAGTTGGAGAAGATTTGCAAGATATCTTCTGCCATTGACTCGTTGTGGCCAAGCGTTTTCGCTATGTGGCGTGCTACGGCGATCAGCTTCTCCTCTCCGTTCTCTGCCGCCATTTTTTTGCTGTGTTTGGCTGTTTCGGTTCTGCAAGAGTTGCGTCAAACGGCTGCGTTTTGGAGTAAGTGGTGGTTGGAATTTTGAGAGTGGGAGTGGAGGAGGGAATAAAATAAAGAGGCGGGTGGTATGGCGAGATGACGAGAATGCCCTTGTGAAACGCGGTTTGGACTTCAGAGAGAGAGGGACGGGACGGGACGGCAGACGTGGACGAAAGATGGACAAGAGAGGTTTCTGAGTGGCAATTTTGATAATTAATTTGGGTTTTTTTGGATTTTTTTCCTTCTATTTTTTAGCAAGATTTTATTTTGATACGTCAATTGTCTTATGGATTTCTATTTGGTCACTCATCCTTTGAAAGTTTAATCAGAGGCGGAATCAATAATCTTTGAAATGCTGGTTAAGAATTTAGGGGTGTTCAAAAAAACCGATCAATTAAAAAAATCAAAGAAAAAATAATTAAAAAAATCAAAACAAAATGAAAAACCGATTAAATCGATTTTCAAAACTATAAATTCTAACAGGTCTGGTTCGATTTTGGTTTAAAAACTGAAACTGATAAATCAAACCGGACCAACCAAAAAACCTAAAAGCTATACAAATTAAAAGGGGTATAAATAGTTAAATACTGAAACCTAACTCTAAAAGCCACCGCCTTGACCCTGAGAATATTTATCTCAATCTTCCTTTCTCTTTCAAATTTCAATTGCTCTGCTTTGCATTTATCTCCATCTCAAAAGTCCCACATTATCTAGATTCTAGCCGAACACAAACTCACCTCTTCATCTCCCTAACTTCTCATTTCTTTACTTTTGCACAAGTCTTCTTTACTTCTGCGCAAATTGTCACGATCCTTCTCTATTCTTACAAGTTGCAGCAGAAGGAGACGACTCCTTCATTAAAAAAAAGACAACAAGGTAATTTTTGACCCAGTACATGGTGTTTACCTAGGGATCCAACGCATATCAACAAGAAAACAATGATTAATAACAAAAGATGAATTTATAGCTTTTGTTGTTTACTGCAACAAAGATGGATCTATTACAAAATCCTCTAATTGATTAGCTAAACTGCATTGTTCCTCGCTTGTCAACTCAAGATTGTAATAGCAGGAAATATAAAATTCCAAACAAGGAAAAATTAGTGTTTGATTTGTGAAGGGATTTGGTTTCCTAGTTTTTTTTCAAAAAAAACCAGATTTAACCAAACTGAACCGGTTTGGTTTGAATCGGATTTCAGTTCGGTTTGGTTAATATTTCATAAAATTAATATAACTCGGTTCGGTTGGTTTTTTTAGTCTAAACCAAACCAAACCTTGAACACCCCTAGTTAAGATAATAAGAGTTTAATATCCATGATGGTTTATGTTTAAGTCTTACTAAAGTTCGAGAATGAGATTTATCTACAAAATTTTCTTAGTACATAATATTCATGTGCAAAATGATTGATTCATAAAATTAAATAAAGTTATTAAGACAAAGTTATTATAGAGACTTACTCATACATATTTAAGTGGATATGATAATTTTTTTTTATAAATAAAAAAAACAATGGGTTAAGAATTTTTTTAGTAAACTATGATGCAAATGAGATGAACATTTAATCTAATGGGAAGGAACAATGAAAGCTAGATTGAATTTGGCATTGCATTAATTATGAAATATGGGTGATGTATTTGAGATTTCTAATAGATGGAGGACTTGCTTAAAGCTTATACGATCCTTGGAGTGGAACTTTCCATGTAATCTTCTTCTTCTTCTTCTTCTTTACTTTTCTTTCAAGGTTTTCTTGATTTAAATGACTTTACACTTGAAGAATGTATCTCTCGATATGGTCCGGGTCAATTGGGCTAGAAAGAACAAATTATATTCCAACTAAAGTACTTTGACCATTTATTTATTTATTCATCACTTTTTTTATTAGGTTTTTATTTTATTTTTCATATTTTGAATTTATTTTTATAACTATAATTTCTTCATTAATGTTGGAAATGTTGGAATTGGTTTATATAACAATTAATAGATCTTTTAAAGTCCAAATTATATGTGAAATTCACTCGAGATAAAACCATTTGAATTTTGCAATCCAATCCAACATGAGGAATATTAATTTCTTATGAGATAACTTCTTTTTTCCTTACTTTGTTTAGTTAAGGGCATTTAATCAAGTGTTTTATTTTTTTTGTCGGTTTGAATGCTAAAATTAAAAATAAAAATAAAAAAAACTAAAATTAAAAATAAAAATAAAAGAAAGAAAATGAAAGAGAAGAGATAAAAAAATAAATTTTTAAATTTATTTTCTGACGCATAAATGTTTTCTGTTCAAATTGAGAATAAAGCTAATCAAATACAAAAATAATTGACCGAAATTTGTTCGTGATATAAAAAAAATATATATTTCTCTTCTTTTCCATTAATATATCTAAACAAACAAGATTATATTTGCATCACTTCCCTTTATTTTTCTCGATTTGATTTTTCTATAATGATGACTTTTCCAGCAATTGGACCAAATGACTGGCTTTCCAACAATATTCAATGTTGACTCGGTCTGTCTAATCCTTTCTAGCATGTCTTGTACGCATATTTTCAAGTTCCCACATGAGCCGACACGCAAACTTTTTCTACACTCATATATATTTTTTTATGCGAAGCATATATTATTTTTTACACTAATAATATTATTTATCATAAATATCTTTATTAATGACAAGTATGATATAATAACTATAGCATGGCATACCCACCAACAAACAACAATGGCTACCAGTGATTTTTTCCTGTACAATAGCAATGACAAAACATCAATTTCCAATGAATTAGCAGCTCAACAACAGTGACTAGCACTAGTATTTCCACCAATACATGTCTCCTTGACGATAAAGAAATTTCTAGGTATTTGAAAACGTGGTGTAAATTATATTTTTTTATTTAAAATAAATATTTTTGTATTTTTTTATATTATTTTAAACCACCACCACTGTTTAACATGCCAGGCTATTCAATCTCATGCTTGACCATACAAAGCTGGGGCAATACCTAGCAAAAAAGAAAGAAAAAAACTTTGCACACAGAGACAATAACATGGCTGATCATAACCCGATATCCGACTGGATTTTCCACTACGCAGAGATGAGACAAATGATCATCACTGACATGACTTCATCTGACCACAGACCACTAAGCATCGGTTTGTTCACTGAATCAAATTCATTGGTGGCTGTAACTTCGCAATGGAAAAGTGAACCTGACGAGGATACAAAAATTATATGGAATTTTTTGGGATGAATTATTTTTAGAAATTCTTGTATTTTATGTACAGTATGTTTTATGATTTTTATATCAAGACCACACCGGCTTTTTTTTTTTTTGATAGATTTTCTTAGAGGGTGTGAAATTCTTCTAAAATAAATATTTGCACAAAGTTTTTTAAGGATATTGACGAGAAACCCTTCAAAAATCAATTCGATACTAGAAATATTTATATAACAAATGATATTAATAAAGATATTAATGAGTTATTATAAAGATAGAAAAAAAAATAAGGGAAAAAGATGTGGATATAGAATAAAAGGGGAAGAGGAAGAGAATGTGTTTATATCTCTAAGTATATGTTTTCCAGTCCATTTCTGTATATTTTTTTTTTCATATTACCTTATTTAAATTGTTTCACACAACGTAAAATGGATAAAAAAGTAATCTCGTATAAATAAAATAATATTATCTTGTAGTTCGTATCATCACATCCAACTAATATAAATATGGATTGTTTGTTTGTATTTAACAAGATTATGATGGGTATCATAATTATTAACTCAGATTCGAGGTATGGGTCCTATAGGAGGTTCAGTGTGGAGTGACTTTTCAGTTGCGCACTCAACCTGAGAGATATGAGATTCAACTCTACATAAAGTTAGGTGCGGGAATATTCCTGGCCCAACATGGGATTGGACACAAATATACTCCTATCTAACTTAGAATTAAACTTCGAGAAAAATATAATTTCATTTTGAATTGTAACTTTTGTGTGTTGGCTTTTAAATAGGGTTGGTTTACAGAAATTATGACCCATCAGAACCACATATCATGGGAGCGACTGCTTTATCTAGCAACACATGATCCAACTGGCGAACCATAGATTCCATCATCTGCAAAGTGTGATTATCCCATCTTTACCTCAATGGAGAATCCTAAAGGAAAACCAAGTCTTTTGATGAAGCGAACACCGGAAATGTATGGTTCTATTGTATTAGCCAACACGAGTCTCTGTGACTAGTCACGTCTACCATATATCGAAAGTAAACCTGATCGCGAACTCCCACTTCCTTGTATGTTTCGTGGTATTAATCGGAATGAGAGCGCCTCAGGTTGTGGAATGGATGAGGAGATTTAACGCGTGCATGCTATATAAATCGGAATCGAATAAGCTGCTGCTTGCCTGGGATTCTTTCCCTTTTGACATGGCACTGCACTGACGAAGAAAGAAGCTAAAGGCTAGGGTTCATGAAGCCAGAATGCCTGGATATATATGATTGTAACAAAAAATCCAGCCCGTCCAGTAAGCTTCTCGAGCAGCATTACTAGAGATTTGCGCTGTGTTTTGATTCTTTTCAATAACTGGACTGCTCTATGCTACAGTCCATCTATCGCTATAAAGCTAGGCCTGTAGACCTTTGTGAAGAGCTATCATTTGACCAGATGGAGGTTCAGCTTGCGATTTCCTTTGCGTTGAACCTGTTTGGGGATTCCATGTTCTAGGAACCAAAAGCCCGCTAAGTTGTTGAAAAATCAAAGAAAAGCCCTTCTACCAAACCCGGCGGCCAAACAGGCCTTAGGGCTCCAAAGTCTATTGTCATTGGTATGAGCATCCAAGAAGAAAATAAAAAAAATCCTTTATCATTTATTTTAGATTTATTTATTTTTATATTTTAAAAATGTTCTAAAAAAATTAAAATTTTTTTATTTCAAATTAATATATTTTTAATATTTTTAAATTATTTTGATGTATTAATATCAAAAATAATTTTTTTAAATAAAAAATATTTTTTTAATATATTTTTAAATAAAAAGCAACAACTCCCATACTTTCAAATACATTATTAGTGATTAATCATGCGGATTTTAGGCAAAATTTTAGAATTGCAAATAAATTTTAATTAATTTTATTAAAAGTGATTTGAGTAATTATTATTTTTATGATTAAATGGTTTAAAATGCATTGTTTTTATCCCATTATTTTTATGGTATTTATACACACACACACACGTGGTTCTCTTTAAAAATTAATAGAGGGACATAAGACACGTAATTAATTCTAATTTTTATATATCATGTTATGTGAAACTCTGTATATATAGTTAATGTTTTATTATATTTTCCTATTTTGCATTTCCATGTATTTGTATGAAAAAAAAATGCAAAGGTTTCTAAAAAGAGTACCAAAAACAATAAATGAAAAAATTATTGTGGTACAAACTGTGTTTTTGTATTCATAAATTAATTTAAGATCCAGGTCTTAAGCTAATTATCTTAAATAATTTAAAATAATATTATTTAAAATATTATTTTTTAAAAATAATTAAAAGGAGTCTTGTTTAGGTTTTGATTATGTTCTAAATCATTATTATTAACTCTCTTTCTAGTTTATTTTAAAATACAATCCAAAATAGATTATAACAACGCTAGAAAGTGCTTTGGCCACCCCACAAGGCTTCTTTTTGCCTTTTCCTTCTGATACTATACAACTAACCTATACCACACAAAGCAAACATCAACCTGTACATCATTCTAATCCACTCAATCAAGACCGTCCAGCTGAAATCAGCGGCTGGAAACACTCCAATAATGGTACCTAAGAGTACAGCATAACTCCCCCCACCTCCCCTACATATTTACTCCGCCTTCACTCAAATAGATCTGCATTCAGCCCTTCTAAAGCAATCAGCAATTTTACCCTCAAGATCTCTGAAAATCCCCAAAATGACCTCCCAAGCTCTCCCGATCTCTACCACCGAAACCACCTCCTCCACCACCACAACCCCAACCCTCACCACCCTCCGCACCTTCCTCACGCGCCTCTTCTCTTCCCTCCGCACTACCCTCTCCCACCGCCGTCCCTGGCTCGAACTCGTCGACCGCACCGCCTTCTCCCGCCCCCTCTCCCTCTCCGACGCCACCACGCGAGTACGCAAAAACTTCTCCTACTTCAAAATAAATTACCTGACCATCCTCGCAATCGTACTCGCTTTCTCCCTCTTTTCACACCCATTCTCCCTCCTCACCCTCCTCTCCCTCGTCGCCGCCTGGCTCGGTCTCTACACCTTCCGGCCGTCAGATCAGCCCCTGGTAGTCCTCGGCCGTACGATGTCGAACAGGGAGGTTTTGGGGATACTGGTTCTGGTGACGGTTATCGTTGTGTTCTTGACAAGCGTAGGGTCGTTGATTATAACGGCTGTTTTGGTTGGGGTAGGGATTGTGTGTGTGCACGGAGCATTTAGGGATCCTGAGGATTTGTTCATGGATGATCAAGATACTGCTGGGTCCACTGGTTTGTTCTCTTTTATTGGTGGACCTTCTGCGGGATCCAATGTGATACCTCTAGTTTGATTGATTGATGGGTTTATGACTTTTGAAGGAATGAATGATAGGAGATTAGGGTTTTGATTTCTCGGATGTGACTAATCACTAATCTAATGAATGTTAGATTGGAGGGTTTTTCTTTCTTTATAGCTTTATGTTTTTTTTATTTTACATGTTGAAATGGAAATTGTAAAAATTTTACATGGAATTGAATTAATATTGATATTGAAGTTGATGTTGATGTTGATGTTGATGTTGTTTTAATTTTGCTTTCATATTATTTACTCAATGAGTTTAGAGCTTGTATTTAGAATTGGAGTTTGATTCGTGTGGAATGGTGTAAAAAGATCATATATTTTATATCCGACCCCAAGTAGTTTGGGGTCGGGGTCGAGGGAGGTTATTGTTCTTGTTGTATTTAGAATTGGAGTTTGATTCGTGTGGAATGGTGTAAAAATATCATATATTTTATATCCGACACCAAGTAGTTTGGGGTCGGGGTCGGGGTCGAGGGAGGTTATTGTTCTTGTTGTATTTAGAATTGGAGTTTGATTCGTGTGGAATGGTGTAAAAAGATCATATATTTTATATCCGACTCAAGGTAGTTTGGGGTCGAGGGAGGTTATTGTTCTTTTTGTATTTAGAATTGGAGTTTGATTAGTGTGGAATGGTGTAAAGGACCAATTTCTGACCCCAAGTAGTTTGGGATTGAGGGGGGTTATTGTTGTATTTAGAATTGGAGTTTGATTAGTGTAGAATGGTGTAAAGGATCTATCCGATTGCCAGCCCCAGCTAGTTTGTGGTCAGCGGAGGTTATTGTTCTTGTTGTGGTTAGGACTAGAGTTTCTTCTAATTTGAGGCCTAAAGAGAAGCTAGGTATGCAAGTATTTTGGGTTTTCTGCATTCGGTGTTGTTATGAAGGATTGAATTAGTTGAATGTTGAGGAGTCTAAGACTCAGATTTTACTCTCTTTTCACAATTTATTGTCAATTTGATTGATTTGCATTTTGTATGGAACCTACGATTTTAACACTTGCAGGAGTTTGGTCGAAACTTTTTGCGGGAGGGGGAGGGTTGTTGTGGGGTTGATAGCTAGTGTAGAATTATATCATTTCTATTGTGTGGATCCTTTATAGCTCTCCATTGAGAGATGCATTTGGTATATGATCGTGTGAAATGATGCATGATGCTCAAGAATGGAACTACATAGCCGATCCCAACCACTTTGGATATTTGATTTTGTGTGAGCAGAGATTGTAAGCGTGCAATTGCTGTGTATTAATCCTTTTCACCTTGATATATTGCAACATGATCATGGTGATCTTGCCTAGCCATGAATAAACTTCTTGTCCATGAGCCTTCATGAAAACATGCTAAGGGTCTATTCATTGTGAGAAGATCTCCATTATCTTCTAGGATGACGCTTTTTGGGCTGTTTAACCACTGTATATTTATTGTTTTAACCAAAGCAGAGTGTGACTTAGGCTTGTGATGTTGGCTTTCTCCATTGTAAAATTTTTGTTCAGCTTCCATGCATGCATTATGTACATCAGGAGAAGCACCTGCTATTGGATAGACAAGTTCTCTCTGCAGTGGTACTAGCAAAGTATTGATGCTGCTATTGGATAGACAAGTTCTCTCTGCAGTGGTACTAGCAAAGTATTGATGCATTGGTGAAATCACTAATTCTTTGCCATGGCAACTATCCCAAGCAGTTATTCCTTTCCTGGGAATTGACTGCAGATTAGTGTTAAGTTATTATAGCAATGGACGAAGCATCTACCCTCCTTTCATTTATATCATTCCCTCACTACCTCATATTTTGTACATTTGCTAAAAAAACGTTGTAATAATTTGGTCGAGCCATTCTATGGGAGGAGGAATAGCTGCCGAGGATAATCTCAATGGTCGAGGCATTCTATGTGGTAGCTTATTGAGGAGGATTTGGTGTCTGATAGCGTGGAATGGCACGAAAGATCCATATAGCGGACCCCAACTAATCTGGAATTGAAGCCAGGTTGTCTACTTTAGGAGGGAGCATCAGGTCTGTACTTGCTGCATAACTATGATCTTCACTCTATCGAATTGTCTCAAGTTGGTAATCCCTCATAGTCTACGAACTAGTTTATTTACTTGCGCTGCCTGCTGATTAAATAAAAACAAAACATAACAAAAAATATTTAAATCGTAAAGAATTATTTGATATTATTATTAATTTGAATTAACAAATTTACATTGAAATCTCTTTACTTGAGTGCTTGTATAGTTTGAATTTAAAATTAAATTGTATAAAAGTTTTTTCTTGATGTAATCCAATTAAATTATTGATCTAAAAACAACTTCACTAACAAGTAAAAAAATTCATGGATGAAATTAAAAAATAAAATTAAAATTGATAGGAAAAAAAAATATTTCAACTCAACTCCTTATCTAGTCCTTGTTTAAAATTAAGTCGTGTTGAAGTTATCTTGATATGATTTAGTTAACTTGGTTAATTTAAACACAACTCAACTACTACTAAAAAAATCTATAGATAACTTTAAAAAAAAAAACAAAAAAAAGGGTTGTATTAGAATAAAAAAAACTTTTTGAATATGAATAGTGAAGTTCATTGAAGAAATCCATATTTGTTTTTAGATACGCAGGTTAATAAGCTTGTTGTCCATGAGCTCCGAAGGAAACATGCTAAAGATCTAGTAATTGATTCTTTATAAGAAAAATCCCCTGATAAACAAACTATGATGAATTCAATAGAGAAGATATCTTCTGTGATTACTCTTTATAAGCAGGATAGCGTATTACTATTTTTATAGTTTATGTGATGATGCTCTAAAATCTAGGATGTTAGGGAAATTACTTTTCATCATATTTAAATGATGAATGATCATATGTTTATGTTAATAATTGAGGATTTCAGGGGTCGGTAATAAATGTTGAATTTCCTGTAAAACAGTTTTTTTTTTTTTAAGATTTTAGAAACCCTCTGATGATTAAATCAGTAATTTTATTATGAAGAGTTACAGTAAATCAGCATTAAATTTTAAAAATAAAAATATTTGTTTTTAATTTATGAATGATAAATGTTGATAATAAATTATAAGAGACTCATACACATCTGGGGTTAGCCAAGTACTGAGCCCAGATGTGAGGGTCTGACAAGCTGCCAGACCCACCGTCTGCCAACATCTGTGAGTCAGGCAATCTGCTAGACGCACCGACTCTAGATCTATACTCTCTTTAACTGCAAAGGAATCTCAAGCTGCCTGATGAGACCGTGATTCATATATATTTTACCCTAACAGGTTAGAGATATATTTACCGTGATGAGTGTGAGATATTTTTATCCTAACGAGTCAAAGTTATTTAACCTTGATGAGTCAGGGATATTTTATCCTAATGATTCAAAGATATTTCTATCTTGGTAGGACATGGACATCTTATCCTGATACGTAAGAAATTTTTATCTTAACATGACATATATATTTTACTAATACGTCAACCTTTTCCCTCTGAATAAAAAGAGAGATCTCAGGAGCTATAAAAAAGAAAAAAAGAAAACCTTTTAGAGGGGTTAAATTTTTTTTTCTATATTAATAATGACAAATCTATCTTAAAAGCTTTTTTTTTTTTTTAAGTATGTTTGATCTCTCTTTCAACCAACATTAATTTAATTGTTGGAAAGTCCCTAAATATATATAAAAAAGAATCTTTTGCAAGTAACAAGCATGATCTGCTAGCTACTCTACTAAGAAAAAACATATCAGATTGTCAGAACAATAAAATTAATAATTTTTTTTCAGAACTCAACTTAGCCTTCAAACTCATGAGATAAAAACGAATTTCATTAAGTAGGATTAAGACTGCTCTATGGTAGTTAAACTTTTTAACATTATGAAATGAAAGAAATAAGATACTTCTTCCTCAAATTAATTTTAATTTTAAATAAAAATGAAACTTTCTTTCTTTCTTTTATTCTTTTTTGAAAAAAGAGAGGATATGGAACCTTTTTATAATATTAACCAAAACTAATAACTAGAAGGGAAATTATTGTGCAACAAGATACAAAACACTATTTATTATAATAGTATAATGCCAAAATTGCCTTTGAGCCATAAATCTTTAAATTAGGTATTTGCGGTAAGGTGGTTTTTTTGCCATAATATAAGTATCTTTTACAAATTATGTATGGCTATATTAGTCATTTTATTTTTTTGCACAATAAAATTACTAATTTAACCATATAATAAAGAAAACATATTATCTTCCAAACAAGAGCATTTTAGTCTTTCTCATATTTTTCAAATAGTAAAATTATTTCATTACCTTTAAAGACAAAATTAACAAAGCTCTCTTAGAGGGGCTTTTTGGTCATTTTACCATGGTTTTTTTTTTGTTAATGTCAAGATTACTTGGGGCCTTTCAGTCGGTAAACACTACCTTCCACATCAACATTTGAATCATCTTGGCATCCCCTCCATGATGAGACAATGCATGTTCTAAACGGCCTCGGATTTGGCACCAAAGATCTTTTCTTTTTTTTTGCCTTGATTTTCGCGTTGCCACATAAAAATTTCAAAGTAACTCTTTCAATTTGTTTTCTCTTCAAATTTAGTCTCTTTTTTTATTATTACTATTTTTTTTATTTTGAATAATTTATAAAAATATAATTCTTTTTTAATTTCATTCCCCTTCAGCTTTTTAACCTTTTAAATTTGATCATTATTCTTTTGATTTTTATTTATTTTATCTAGGATAAATTTTTAAATTGAGTGTTTCTTTTTTTTACAATTTCATTCTTCTTAAGTTTTTTTTTCTTATTAAATTTAATTCTTATTCTTTTGCTTGCCATTTTTTTTATATTTGGGAAAAACATTTAAATTTATTTCTTTTTCATTTTAAATCTTGAATATTAAATTAGTTAAGAATTGAGTTTCTTGCTTGAGCCCGAGTTTAAAATTTCATGAATTGTGAGTTTTTGATGTTTGCTTAGGTTTAAAAAAACTACTGTAAAAATTTATAATAAAAAAATATTTTTTTAATATTAATAATAATTTTTTTTTTCAAATTTATTAATTATTTTATTAATAATATTAATTATAATAAAAAAAATAATATTTATAACACAAATAATACTATTTTTTATATGAATATTTAGAATTATAATAAAAATAATAATATTTATAACATAAATAACTATACTAAGAATTTCAAGGATGATTACAACCCATAATAATATTTTTTATATCTATATTTTGAGTTATAATAAAAATAATAATATTTATAACACAAATAATACTATTTTTTATCTGAACACTTTGAATTATAAAAGAAAAAATAATATTTATAACACCCATTATTATATTAACACATGTGGATAAGCTCAACTTGAGGTTGGGCTTGGACGCCTCCTCGCCTATCTTGGGGTTGGGCATGCAACTCGGGTGTGGGCGAGCACGTGTTCAAACTTAACTTGCTATTTTTTTTTAATGGTTTTTTTTAAAAGGTTAATGTGATTCTTTTTTTTTTTTAAATGGATCCATTTTTTATTCATATTTATTTTTTTATTATCTAAATATTGCTCTCTTTTTTTATTTTAAAAAAACATATTTGTGTCAGCCTGACATTTTCAGCATAAGCCCACAAATCTAGTTATTGTGTAAAGAATATTACCCTAATTTTTTAACCTTGCTTGTAAAAAAGTGACAACAAAATTCTCAAAGATTATTTTTAGGTTGTTCATGTAATAAATATATATAGGATTTGTATTTTATTAACTATTAACAACTGAATCAATTAAAAGAAAATAGTAAAAAATGTTAAATATATATTTAAACAATAAAAATGCAAAGCTGATAACATAAGAAACTAGCACAAAGAAAACAGACGAGATATCTGCCCTTGCTTGTATTTTCTCATGACTCGAAAGATCTAGATTAAATGGGTTGACCCAAATTAATAAAAATCAATCCATAACAACAACATCGGTTCAAGATTTATTTTTTGAAAAAAGGTCAAACTAATTCTCACCTAGGTTTTAACCAAATCATGAATGAATCGACTATATTTGACTAGATCAACTCCCTCCTGTTCAACATGAAACCCACCCAAGCCAAATCCCGGATCAAAGAATCACCATGCCAAGTTAACCCACCAAGTAAAACTGGGCACAACTATCACTAGCAGTCATCAAAAGCAAAGAGGGTCAAAACTTGAGCTTGAGTCTCTAGCATTTTACTTGAAAATTACCCATCTAATAACACTTAGTCCGGCACCGCACATGTATGAACATATACACCAAAGAGAATAAAAAGGCGTGCAAAATCAGCATCTCAGTTAAAATCTCTGGAAACAAAACAAGCAAGCAGCAAATTACAACGTCAAATACCAAAGAAAGTTTAAAAGGGTGTGTTAACTATTCTCTCTAACGGTTTAAAGATCTAGAAATCAAACACGTAATTAGATGCAAATTACAATAAACAAAAATTTTAAAAAAAAGTTCCTAACAGTTCTCTCTAACAGACAACTTGGAGGTGGCTTTTTATGTGCTTCCTTTTCTTTATTGTCTTCATGAATGTGAAGACTATATTGCCTAGCGGTGTGCAATAACAATATATAAAGAAAAGATAAAATAAGAGCAGAAGATCCGAATCTACAAATGCACGTTCAAGAACTCTCCTTCACATAAACACTTGTCTCCTCTGTGACCTTTGCCCACACATTGGCAATTTTCTCAGCATATCCCACCTGCATGTTAAGTCACAATCACATCAACATGGGAAATAGATCTAACCTGCGTTGGCATTGCAAAATGCTACAGAATACTTTCGTAGGTAAGATGCGTGTTTTCTTGAAAATGTAAGTAAAAATTCTTCTAGTCATAAATGAAAGCCCTGGTTAAGAAAAATGTGAAAGCAGACAGAAATTTGGATCCTCTTAACCAAATCCTCTTGTAGACGTGCAAAGATTCAAACACAAACAACATTCACTTCCAGAATAGCCTATCAAGAAACTCTATAGTCACCTCTTATTGGATTCTCTTAAACTGGATCCCAAAGAAAAATAAATCTAATGGGTCAAAACAATCAATGAAAAACAGAAGAGACATAAAAATTCACTACTCAACATGGTCTTGATCAGTCAGATCTTGCATATGTCACCTAGACAATCTTGTATAAGACCAAAATTCAGACCAGAACCGAAGTTTAAAACATTTTTTTAAGAAAAAAAATGCATGAAGTCATGTTTGAAAAGAAAATATATGCTCCCTAGATAACTCCGATAACCCTCCATCAATAGGGCCAGGAATATAAAAGGTACCTGATTAAGTACAAATCCCTTCAACATGTTCAGGAAATCAGCATGCCTTTCTTTGTCAAGCCTCTCTAGCTCACTCCTGTTATTTTCCTGCAAATGATCACATTTGAATCATGAATTTACAACAATTACAAAGCAAGCAAAGATGAAGAATTCCCATGTTTATTTAATTTGCCTTCCGACCTTAGTTCCCAAAGCAACTAGCAACCATGCAAAAAACCAAAGTGCTTGAAAAGGAAAAATTGTCTCAACTTCACCCCTTATAATCAATTGGAAGCAGTTCACAAAGCCTTAACAGTAGTAACCTTATGTAGCCATGATACTTGAATAACATTAAAAAGTTCCAGCAAACATAAAATGGAAGAGACAGGGATTGAGCAATTCTTGAAAATAAAAGGAATTAAGAAATCACTCGGACAGGCTATTTGCTAGTGCCAACACATCATCATACCAACAACCTCTAAAATTCAAAGATAAATAATTCATGATATTTATTTTCCTTGTCTGGCGTGTGCCAAATGCATAACTGGATATCTCCCCTCATAAATCCTAAAAAGAAGGCTCTGATAACCTTCTTTTAGTGGAAGCTCTGCCAAACATTAAATCTCAATATATATATGGGTGAATCACATAAGCAAAAAAGAGTGCCGAGTATCTGCTTACACGAGCAAAGCAAGCAAGTAATATTCAATTGAACAGCTAACTCCAAATCATAAAACATTGACTATTTTCCTTCTCATACAATACATGAAAGACATGCATCTAATCACTTAAATATCAGTGAACTATTACATTGAACAGTTCATGATTAGTCCAGCTGATAAATAAAACAATTCCATTAAATCCTACAGAACTTGTGCATTTAGCAATAATGAATGGCTAATTCTTGTCATTCTAAAAAGCAGGTCATTGTCATTTGAGATGTATGGAACTGAATTACACAAGAATTAGATGTAAAGAGACAGGGGATGCACTCTATAGAATGATTTACCCGATTCTTTCTTTTTCAACTTTGGTGATGATGCAATCTTTTTAAGGGGGCCTGAAGGTTCAGAGACATGAGACGCGGTTTAGTGCTAGTTACTAATGTACTAGTGTGAGCATACTTGCGTGTCCAAGTAGAACTTTATTTGCTCTGTGAGAAATTTGCATGTGGATAGAGTCTGATTGACCATGGGAAGGAGCTCGGACATAGTTTATGTTGTCAATCTTAATAACTAGACCACTAGGGAGATGAGGAAAAATTAATAAGATCTTTTGAATCAACCGGTCACCCAATAGATATAACAAGCTATAGTTCGAGCAGTTTACTGCTTCCCATGCATACAAATTCAAAAAGTCAAGTCCCATTTCACAAGGTTTTTATAGGAAAAGTCAAGACACAATACCTTGATCCGCTCATATTCTCTGGTAGCAACATGTTTAGCATCCTCGGTGGCTCTTATAGTTTCTTTTAGCTCATCTATCTTGCGAATCCTTGACTTGTCACCACCAAATATTTTTGATGATGCAGCTTCTAGTTTTTCAGCCCTAGAATGCAACGAGGACAATTCTGATAGAAGAGTTTGCACTGTCAATAAAGCACTAGAACGGTCAGAGAATGCACCATGGACAGATAGCATCAGCCCAAGGTATTCATGGAGGGTATCCTGTCAAGCGGACATAAGCAGAAAACAGCTTAAAAGTTAGCACAGTTTCCTTCAAGACATCAGCACTTTCAATTCTCAAGTCCAATATGACAGCTTTCAGTATTGCAGATTTGATATGCAATACATGAATCCATTAAAGAACAGGTAATTCAAACATATCATTTATAGACAATTCAACTTAATTAGAAAATTGAAAGGCGCAGCCAACAGCTAAAATTACCAAATGCTTGACAGTCTGTGCATTTAATTCCCGGTAGAATCTACTTGCTTTGACAGCAGCAGTCGCGACATTTTTCATGTCAGCAGCCCTCACTCTCTGCGAATTGAACACAGCCTCTTCATTCTCAAACTTTGTCAACTTAATAAACGCCAACCCTAGTTCTCCCATTGTCTCTCCCATATCTTGCTGTGCTTTCACCAACCCTTCTGCCTATAAACAAAACAACAATCACCCTTAGTTTCAAACTACTCATTCCTCATTAAAACAACAATCCAATTACACAAAATTACAAAACCCACCTGCTGTGAAGCATTACTAAGTTGCTGTTCAAGGTCCTGCATCCTCTCCTTATTCTCCAAAAACTCCTTATCTTCCTCCACAACAGCTGGCTTCACGCCACCCCAATCATTCGCAACACTCTGCTTCAACTCCTTAAAAATCCTCAACAAATCCCTCCCACCTTTCGCCGGCTGCACAACCTCACTCGGCGCAACCGCCACACTCTCACCAAACAACTGTTTCGGCAAATTCACCGCTCCATCAAGCATTCTAGATGCCACATCCGTACTCGTAGCCAACGGCAACCTCCCTTGTACCGATAAAAACACTTTCAACTCATCACTCTTCTTAATCACAGGATGCGCAACCAATCTCCTCAAATACTTCTCCAATGCAATTCTCCTTTGCTCCACAAATTCCTGCTTCTGCATCACCTGACTCTCCACCACATTCTTATCCGGCCGCGGTGGAATAAAAAACCCCCGATAACTCTCCGCTAACCGGTCCGACAAGGTAACAACATCTCTAAAACGACGCCTTACACTGAATTCGGTTCTATCAAATTCAGGAAGATTCGTTCGCGTAGTAATTAAATACGTAACATAAGTATTACCTCCTGGAACAAGCGAATTCGCCGCCTCTTGCTCTTTCTGAGGGTTAGAAACCGTAATTTTCATGAAATCCGAGGACGAATTCGACGCCGTTGAAAGCGATCGCGAAATCGAGAACGACTGCGACGAATCACTCGACGAGGATCTGTTCAAACTGTGATTTCTATCCACACCGTTGATTTCATTCACCGAAGTCTCATCAAACGGACTGAAAACAACATCTGCGTACGCCGGCGGTTCGATGTACGAGCCGGATTCCGTCGCAGAGTACGGCGGAGGAGGTGGAGATAGGAGAGGATCGGAATCCGTAGGGGAGAAAGGGTGGTTGAGTTGTTGAGTGGCGGAGAGTGATGACGTGGCGGATCGGTAATCGGCGAAAGACATGTAGTTGCTGTTAGTGGTGGATGTTAACGGATCGTCGAGAGTGAGAGATTCCATTTCTTCTTTATCGTCTTGAAAGCTCTGATTATTATCTGATCCCATCATGATTTTTTTTATTGATTGATTGATGAGAAGAAAGGAAACGCCGGCAGAGGATCACAGCTCTGGCTGATACCGAGAGTTTAATTCATGGATGGGAGTGGGGTAGGGTTACCGGACAGAGGAGACGGAAAGCATGAAGGACACGTGGAAATTAATTGAGAGAGGATATGGCGTGGGAGGCTTGTTTGGAATGTGTATAGAAGAAATCAAAGTATAGTACGTTTGTTTTGTTTGGTTTGATGACATAAGAGATGGATTTGATTGGTTGGGAGATTACATGGCAACAGTTGATTGGTTGAAAACACGTAAATTTTAGCAGTGTTCAATTATTCATTTTGGCTCTTGTAGCTTGAAATATTTCCATGATAACTCCATAGTTTTTTTAAAATGTTAATTTAGTCCATTTAATAGAATCTATTTAATGGAATCTAATAAATTATTGAGATTTGTTTTGGTTGGTAGAAGATATTAGAAATTTTTGTTTAAAAATATTTTAAAAAAATTTATTTTTTTATTAGCACATTAAAACTATCTAAAAATATATAAAAATATTATTTTAAATAAAAAAATTAAATTTTTTGGAACATCCATTTGAGCTCGTCCGATCACTATAATAAATTATAATGTTTTTAAATTTGAGAAGTAATAATATGAAATTTAATATATTAAATAGCGAGGATAATTTTAGTTTTACACTGGATAAATAAAGAATTTGTAATACCTCACAGATTTTAAACATGTAAGCATTTTAATAGTTAACTAAAATTAATAAAAAAAAACTTAAGCTTTTATGCTATATGAGAATGAAGTTTAATCTATCATATATATTATATTGGTACGTTGGGTTAGTGGCTATCTGATGGATTGTATAAGATTTAAGATGTTTTAAATTTAATTACATAATTGATTTTTTATTAAAAAAATACTTTTATTTCTTCTTTCACATAATTTTTTACATTAAAAGAAGTTAATATGCATTGGTTTGTAACCTCAAAAAACCATATGAAAAAACAAAAGGACCCGACTTAATTTCATATCGAAGTAGTAATTTCTTTCAATTTCATCTCTCAAGTAACAAACATTTTTTAATTAGGTCCCTCTTTCCTTCTGCAACCAAACATAATTTTTCTAATCAAAGAAATCAAATACTCTCCACGATGGCTCTATTTTACTGCACAAAATAAGTAAAAACATATCAAAGGATATCGATGGGAGGGCCGTTTAACCGGATAAACGACTTGTCATCTGATGGAATCGGAGCTTGAATTGCTTCTCTGAATCAAACGACTTGTCATTCAATGTAGCGGATCATGGGTCGTCGGCCCAGGGATGAATTTTGGGTTTTGAACTTTTGAACAATACAAAGTCCAGTCTAGCCGGGTTTAGAGTCATCATAATCCCAGTTTAATCTCCTCCCAATCCCATTCCCGCTCCCGTACCCAAACCGTCCAATACTTCTCCACCCCAAACAGTAACCAACTAGCTTTGATACCCGTGCGATGCCGCAACTCATTTTTTTTATAAAAAAATTTAAAAATCTTAAGTTTTTTTGCAAAGTTATACTCAAGAATCTTGGATTTGGCTGCAACGCCTGATCTAAGAGTAATATTTATAATATTTATAATAAAATTAAACTTGCATGACCCAAATTTAAGTGAGTCTGGCTGTAACACTGGACCCAAGAATACTGGATGTGGGTCTGGCTATAAGGTCGTGTCATAAAAGTGTGATAATCAAATAGATTAATTAAAAAAAACAAAGAAAAAAAATCAACAGGAAGGAAAAAACTAATGAAGAAAAGGAAAAAAAAACATTGAATTAATTGGGTCAACCTTTTAAACCAGGTTATCCCGTAAAACTTGAGATTTGCGTCATGAAAGTTTGATAACTAAATAGAAAAAAAAAATGACGGGTTTACTTAGAATTAACAGGGTTAACCCATTAAACTAAGTTAACCCGTCAAGCCTAGGATACGTGTCATGAAAGTATGAAAGTCTGATAATTAAATAGAAAGAAAATAACTTTAACAAAATAAACTAAATGAAAAAAATAACTCGTCAAATCAGGTTAACCAATAAAACCCGAGATTCGTATTATAAAAATCTGATAACTAAATAAAAAAATTAACATTAACAAACTAAATCAAACAAAAAAAATTCATGAAAAAAATAAAAAGAAAAAACAAAAGAAAAAAACAGTTATATAATATAATACAATATAATAATAATTATAATTCTAGTTATAATGAAAAAACGTAGGGAAAATTTAAAAAAATGAAAAAAAAAATGAGAAAAGCTAAAGTTAAAGCTAAATTCTCAACCAATTCAATATTGAAAAAATAAATTTAACAAAGATAATTTAAAAAAAACATGTGGGGGAAACACTGTAGCCAAACAAAAACCATGTAAGGGAAACACTGTAGTAATCCATAGTATTTTTTTAAAAACAAAAGCTACAAAGCTAATCTCTCAACCAGTTCAATATATATAAAAAAAAAATCGACAACAGTTATCTAAAAAAAAAAAGAAGAAGTCAATTTTGGGTAAAAGAAATGAAAAAAAAATGTACAAAAAAGGAAACAAAAACGAAAAAAAACACGTGGTGAAAACTACAGTGTTTTAAAGAAAAAGATAAAAAAACTAAATTTTCAACCAACTCAATAGTAAAAAAATAAAATCAACAAAAATAATTCTGAAAAAAACAAAACAAAAAAAAAGAAAATATGTAAAAAATGACAATTTTGGAAAAAAGAAAAATTAAAAAAAAACATATGGGGAAAGCTAAAGCTAGATTATCAGCCAGCTCAATATTAAAAAAATAAATTCGATAAACATAATTTTTTAAAAAAATATATAGAGAAACACTGCAGTAAAACAAAAACTATATGGAGGAAACACTGTAGCAATTCATATTAGTTTTTTTTTAAAAAAAACTACAAAGCTAAATTCTCAACTAACTTAATATAAAAAAAATAAAATCTACAAAGACCATTTTGAAAAAAATAATAATAAAGAAATCATAAAAAAAAGAAAACATTATATGAGAATATTATAGCAATCCACAATGTTTTAAAGAAAAAAACTACATAGTTAAATTTTCAACCAGTTCAATATTTAAAAAAATTAGCAAAGATAATTTTGAAACAAAAAATTAAAAAAAAAAGAAACGAAAAAAAGAAGAAGAAATCAATTTTGGGTAAAAAAAAAAGCAAAAAAAAAAAACATGGAAAAAAAAAGCAAAAAAAAAAAAACTGCTGCTACAGTGAATATCCCACGAGTTTTAGAGTATTCTATAATAAGGCAGCCACTTCCATAAAGAAGAGAAACCGAAACTTTTGTTTCTGTATTTTAAAAAGAAATTAACTTTTTTTTCTTTAAATTATTTTTTTTGATATTTTCAAATTATTTTGATGTATTTATATTAAAAATATTATTTTAATATATTTTCAAGTAAAAATCATTTTGAAAAGCAATCTTAATCATCCTTCTAAATATTATGAGAGAGAGGGGGAGGGGGAGGGGGAGGGGGAGGGGGAGAGATATTTCGAGATATGTTTTCATTAATGTTTTTAATTTTTTTAGTTTAAAATTAGATCTTTTAGTATTATTATTATTATTATTATTATTATTATGTGATAATACAAAAAATAAAATTTTAAAAATAAAAAAACATTTTAATATATTTCTAAGTGAATTTAAAAAAAAAACAAACTCAATATTATTTTAATATACTTTTAAGTTAAATATTCTCTAAAAAACAATTTTTATCGTACTTAAATTTGTTCACATTATAATATCAACTTTTTTTAAAATATTTTTAGTTTATAAATCTATGGAAATAATATTTATGGAGATTTTGATTTTTGCAAATTGGATATGTATTTTGATTCCTGTATATCAACTACATCAGCCTTTATGAAAAAATTACAAGCAGACACCAGTAATGATTTTATTAGGTGCCCTTACTTGGCAATTCTTGAAACTAAGAGGAGGAAGAGCTTACATGGAAAGGGCAATGGTGATGATTTTGTGGAGGCTCTAATGCAATATTTTCTCAAGTATGTTACTGTTTCTCTTCCTCCCAACTTTTTTTTTTATTTGTTTTTTGTAATTATGTATGTCTGAACTAATTATACACACCTCGACTAATTCCCTAAAATTTTAAAGTTAAAAATCAACTAAATTTTTAGTGGTCTTAGATTTGTGATATTCGAACTAGTGATCTCTAAATAACAAACTCGGAAACTAACTAATTAAACTACATCTCTCGTATTTCCTCCCAATTTTTATTGAACTAGCGATTGAGTGTTATTTGCTCACAATGCTAGTAAACATCCGAAAGATTTTTGTTTCTTTGTTTGGTGAATAATGGATATGGATTTGTGACTTTTTTCTTCCTCACAACTATTAGTCAGTAATTTGTATGCTTTAAAGAAATTCCCAGTTCTTACAAAATGTATCAAATACTCCTTTATGTTCGTGGGTTTTTTTGTTATAAGAATTATAGGCAAAATCATGGGATGTGTTGGTGAAGCTTTTTTTTTTATAAAAAAAATCCATTAATGAAGGTTTGGTCAGTTAGCAAGCTTCACTTCGGGTGTTGATGCATTTCTGCAGGTCTTGACTCCAGTTAAGAAGACGCAGTTTCTGGCAAATTAAATGAAATTTTTGGACTCCCATACCGTGGAAAAAATTATATTATGTAGGGGTGTTCAAAAAAACCGAATAACCGAAAAAACCGAGAAAACCGATGGAAAATTAACCGAGAAAACCGAACCGAGATGAAAAACCGATTAAACCGATTACTAAAACCAAAAATTCTTTCCGGTT
>Ga0325404_1001313_pt1 | contig 26313 bp, 14 predicted proteins | sample PopdelMetagenome_18_FD_205664 | JGI IMG/M metagenome (GOLD analysis project Ga0325404, IMG submission 205664) | Populus deltoides microbial communities from Bellville, Georgia, United States - Xylem-Control-R1 | ecosystem: Host-associated > Plants > Phyllosphere > Stem > Wood/Secondary xylem...
TTCTCCTTTTCTTTCCCTGATAGACAATAGACATAGCTTTCTGACACTTAAAGAAGGAATTCTGAATATCAATATGAGGTTAGAGTACTGAAATCCCCGGCCCAAGGTTTGAATATGAGACTACGTACCATTTACTGCTAATGAATTTCTGCCTTGCATTAGTGGAATTTTGCATCTTAACCTAATCAACGATAATCATCCTCTCAATGAATAAAACAATGAGTTTATCCAGTATCTTTTCATTCTCAAGAGATTCTAGCTAGAAAGGCAAAGGCTTTGCTGCTTCGCACATTTTCAGCGGGCGAGTGAAAATATTCTTATGAGAAATTACTTCTGCAGTGGATTGTAGTTGAGGTATCAAGAAAAAAAAAGAATCGCTGCATAATGTTGTTACAAGCAAAAAGAAGGTACGGGTTGCAATGCCATAAAATAGAAAGATGCAACTTCTAAGATGTATTTGCCTATAATTCTAAAGCTCCTGCAATCAGCTTTTGCAAATCAACATATGTGACTAAAAATCTTAAAATTAGGTAGCTTTGATGCAGAGCAAGCAAGAGATGCTAAATATTAAAGAGATATTCAGCTTGCAAGGAATAAAAGATTTAAATTAGTTTTATTTTTATTTTCTCGGTGGACAGAGTTTGGTTTCCTTTTCTTGAACACTTAAAGGGGCATTGGGGTTGGGCACAAAACAGAGAAGAGATGCTAAATAATAAAGAATGCAGATTGCAAAGACTAGGAAACTTTAAATTAATTGCATTTTCTTTTCTTCATACACAGAGTCGCTTTCTGTTTTAGAGAAGGAACACTGAACATCAATGCAGTGAGTAGTATCTTTTGACTTCATTTCTCGGAATATGATGTTTAAGCACTGAACTCCCGAAAGGTTTGAATCTGTAGCTCACATTTACCCTTGGATTGGTGTATTATCAATACTGCAACCTCAAAACAGAGAAAATGTACCTGATGATGTGTAAGACTACACTCGAACCTCAATGCGACTACTAGCAATTCAAACCAGAAAACTACTGCAGTATATGAAGCCCCTGATACATGGGCAATGGAATCATCAATAGTATTTCTTAAGAACATTTTCAAAACTATTCAACTCAATAGGTACATTGAAAATTTTGCAAGAACCTACCTGGTGAGGTGTAAGACTCCATCAATACTGGCTTGTATAACTCGGAATCCTTTGCCTGTACCATGTTAGAAGGCAACTCAAGAAAAGATGTTCCTGATTAAAATTCCGCATCGAAAGGATTTCAAGAAGAGCTTCATGCCTGTTATAGCAGCAATGCAAGGACAATGGTACCAAATCAACAATTAAAATGAGAGTGATGAGCATTGTAAGGTGGCTTGATAGACACATCAAATGTCATGGAAAAGTAATTGCATGAATACGATGAAGTACGCTTTGACATTGAAACAAGAATCATAGTTATATATTTATCTACTATATATCTATCCAGATGTATAGCAGATCAGAAACAAGGCAGCTTACCTTGTCCAGTTGAATAAACGGATTGACATGTGAAGTATCAGAGGAGGCTGGCTTTTCTTACGTTAATGGATTGTCATATTAAGCTCTGCTTCGTGGCACCTCTCCTGTCTTGGACCTGATAATTTTTACAGGAATAACCTGTGTGTGAGAGGAGAGCTGCTTGCGATGTAGCCATTCCAAAGAAAGGTAAAAACCAAAAAGTGTTTGAAAACATTGAGCAAGTTGGCGCGTAGCATTACTGCTCTGGGCAGCCGGAAAATTAGAAATTAATTTTTTTAATATTTTAATATACTATTATCAAAAATAAATTTTAAAAATAAAAACTATCATTTTAATATATTAAATTAAAAAAAAACCCTTCATTCTAAAAGAAAAATTCCTTCTCTTCCCCTCATCTTTCGTGCTTAAAAAAAAGCACAGCCACCACAATTCTGAAGCCTCGGCACCACGACCAGCGTTAAAACCCACCAAAAATAGTGGCAATAAGAGGTGCAGATGGAGGAAGACAGTGAACAACCACTGCCGATACCCACATCAGATCTCACCGTCATGAAGTCTACCTCCCTCAGTGATCGATTAAATGCGATTTCGTTTCTTCAAATTTGGGTTTCTTTTGATTTAAGGGAGGTTCTTGAAATGGGTTTATGGTGGATAAGTGGATTTGAAGGAATCTGGAGAGGGAGAGAGAGTATTTAAAGATTGTTTTAGGATTTCAAGCTTGAAGATTGCTTGAAGATTTAAGTCAAAGACCTGAATCTTAGGCTTTTCTTACTTCATTAAAAACACTTTAGAAAAAGTATGGTGTGGTCCATCACTCTAGTGTTATTAAAATTAGAATCACGAGATTAAATTTATAAAAAAAAATCAATACAAAATGAGCCTTTAAACCCAAACGCAGCGAGATACTCAGTTCACCACATTCCTTCTCGAGAAATTCTAAGCTAAACTGGCCAAAAAAAAAACAATTATGATATTAATAAATTAGTATTTTTATTCTTCAATTGATAAACACAAATGTTTTGCTCATGTTTTTTCTGACTACGGATACAACATAGTACTCTTATTTGAAGACTAAACTCATCTTATTATTTGATAAAGATTGAATAATCCCTTGATCATCAGTCTGTGCATGCTGGTGAACCTCCTTAAAAAGCATGAATCCCAAGCTATGGAGTTGATGCAACTAAAAATGACCTCAACTGCTCAAGCTCTCGCTCTTTACGCTCAAGCTCTTCGTCTTTATATGCTACCATCCTTTTCAGTTCTTTCACCTCCTTCAAAATAGTTGTAATTTTGGAACTCAGCATGAATAATTGCCAGATATTTGATTAATCTACGCACGCAACTTTTTCTTATTCAAAAAATAGAAATTAGGAGTACTATGAATCTCAAGTTAATTTTTCTAACAATAAACATAAAAAAGTTTGATTCTATAGCCATAGAATTCGAACAGTAAAAAGGCAGTGACCATATAAATAATTGGCTTTGGACTGTTCCATTCGACACTTTACTTGAGGAAAAGGATAGCAAGAAAGGAAATTGGCATCATACCTCATTGGAACTTGACAGTGACATGTCTGCATTACCTCTCAAATATCTATCAATGGCCTCACGATATTCTTCTTCCTCCTTCATATTTTTTGTTGAAAATTGCGGTGAAACATCATTCAGATTGTTGTCAAGAATTAAAGTAGTCATCAGTTAACATAATCAAATATCTAATATTAATAATTTACTCCATAGTTTTCTCAGACACAAAGATCAATACATGGTAATCGATGGAGCTAATGTACTCGAGAAAGATTTTTGGTAGACTTACCCATGGCAATACCAGATCATGACCACGTATGTAATCATTTAATGAATTGTAGTCTTTGAATGAATTGTATTCATACTGTTCGCTCAAACCAAGATGTAGCATGAGAAAGCAGACATGGGTGAGCAACTCTCCACCTCTTCTCAGTTGTTGAGCGTGTTCTTTCCATGGACAATGAGCTGCTGCATAAGCAAGCATTTCCATCCAAACTTCTTCGATTATCTCCCATCGCTTCTTAAATCCCAGCAAACGCAATTGCTTGGCGAGCCTATCCCCACCAGCTACCGCTGACTTGGTTTCTTTCCAGCGAAATTGAAACCGTATATCATCAATAACATATGATTCATAGTAGAACAGAATTGCATCTACAACTTCCTCCCTGCTTGTCGCTGCCGGGCTTTTAGTGGGAGCTTCCTCCTTACTTATGATGCTATCCAAGTCTCGCAAGGAATGTAGATATCCCTCATCACCGATTCCTTGGGATAGCGTATCTGGTCTCATCACCAAAAGATACATCATGTATTCAGATAGACATCTGCTTGTTTTATATTCTGAGGAGACATTGTTTGCATCTTTATCAACACAGTAACAGATCTCTGTTGCGAGATGCCAGACAAGAATGCTTCGACTGAATTCCACTTCAGTTGTGCTCCACTTCAAGTCCTGTAACAGTCCCTCTCTTTCCAGCACACCATCTCCTCTCTGACCAATTATTGTTCTTCTGAAATTCTTATCAATGAAATTAAAATTTTCCTTAATCTTCATAGAGTTCTTTTGGAGGTGTCCGAAAATAAAATCCTGTAGTCCACCATTCATATCTTTCCGATTCACATTCATTTGCCTCATCATTTCATCGATTCCCAGAAATTCAAAGCATTTAGGTGGCTTGCTTTCAATGGAAGAGCTTATCAGGTTATACTGTGCTATGGATCTCGACCACCTCTCGCTTCTAGTTAACTTCCTTATCAGAGAATAAAGAGCACTTGTCAGGGCGTTTCTTCCTTCATCAGTCAACCAGATCATTGTCCAGTCAGAGAAAACAAGGCATAAAAAAGCATAAAATTCGAGAAAAAGAGCGGCCACAAACAATAAATACGTAATTGTAAAGTTGATTGTTGAGTAGGCATGCCTCTCAATCTTGACTTGGAAGGTAATAAATGCAGTGAAAGTGAGCAGAAAGCTGATAGAACGAAGAATGATTCCGGCACGAGAGTAAATCAGGGGCGCTTTAGTATAAAGCATATCATATATTAATCCAAGCTCAACCTCTACCACCTTGAAGGCACCGCCAGCGGAATATTTGGACATAAGCAACTGGCTGAGCATTAGATCCACAAGGCTAGGGACAAGATCCTGCATCATAGACCTGGATATATAAGAAAAAATATAAGCTTGACGAAGATAGTTTCCCTGCAGGGCTCGTACACCAATTTCTTTTATTCTCTTCAGATGATAAGAACGCCAAAAATCAAAGAGATTAGAGTTTTTCAAACTCTTGGAGCATGAAGACCAGAGCACCCAAGTCCTCTCTGCGTACTTTACAATGCCAACAATGAACATTGGAATCGCTATGAATGCGAGGATACCGCTAGGCCAAGACCTTGAGAAGACATAAAAAGCCACTCCCACTTGGACTACAAGACCAAGTAAATGCCTTAACCACAACTCGTTATCTTCAATCGAGTATGCAGTGATTGTGTCCGGGCCACCAAGGTGCAGGAGTAGAAAAGGTGCCCAAAATGCCTGGATGGAATTGTTTGCTTTCTCTTCACCTGATAAATCTCCTTGGCTCCTGGCTAGATTACCCAGGGCAACAGATGCCACCATGTCTGCTGATAGGTATGCAGACCAAACGAGAATCCTGATCCAGTTTCTGGCAATGGTCTTACGTCGAGAACCAAATACGATGAGGATGGTTTGTAGTAAGAGACTAAGCAAAACCATTCCTCGAATCTCCCAATTGTTCCACAAATTTAAGACTTCTTCAGGCAATTGCTTAAGCATTGTATGTTTTCCTCAGCAGTGGAAACTAGTTTCTCTCGATGAACCCTGAAGAAACTGTTCTGTAAGATGAAAAGTGAAAGTGGATATCTCTAAAAAAATATCTGAAACGGATAGTGAAAAGCTTGCATGGCCAGCTTTTGCAAACCATAGTTATATATACAAGTAAGAATTTGGTACTTGGCTTGAATACGAAGGAATGAAGAGGTGCTAAACAGTAATAAAGAGACTTTACAGTTGTTGTCTTCACTGCTTTTCTTTTCTGGATAGACAATAGACAGCTTTTTGGACTCTTAAATGAAGGAATTTCTGGATATCAATATCATGTTTTAGCGCTAAACTCCCCAAAGGTTTAAATATTTGACTACCTTTACTTATTAATTAAGTAAACCGGATTTACTTTGCCCAAGTGTTTTTTTTCTTTTTAATTCTGCCCTTTAAGAACCTAATTTAGAGCTAATTTGCTAAAAATGTTTAGAAAAGACAAAATTAAAAAACAATTGATTAAAGTGGCACCGAATTTACTGTGTCCAAGATTTTTTTTTGTTTTCATTTTTTTTTAATTCTTCCCTTTAAGGACCTAATTTAAAATTAATTTAGCTAAAATTGTTAAGAAAAAAAATAAAAATGGATTAAAGTGAAACACGAGGAGGAGGTGGGTGGTGTTTTGAAATTTTTATGAAATATTCAACTTAATCCTTATTCTTTATGAATTATAATAATTGGGACCCTATAATTTTTTAGGTTTTTTTTAAATCAATTTTGATTTAAAACTTTATTTTTTTTATTTATTAGTTTCTATATTAAAAATGAGAGAGAAAGTTGCTAGATTTCAGTGATAGAGAGAGAAAATCATTATTTACACATATTCTAGACATCAAAACAATAGATCTTGGTACTAAATAATTAATTCTATTTGGTGAGGAAAATTCATCTTAGGTGTTTTTTTTACCTTGAAATTACTTAAGAAATAAATCTGAGCTCAGAATTTTTTTTTTGTTTCGAGTTGATTTCAGGTTTTGGGATGGTTTTTTAAGTTTTTGTAAGTCACTGATTGGTTTATCAAGATTCCATAGTGTTTTCAAGATCTTTTAGGTAAAAAATGGGTTGAAAAAAGATTTTTAGGTAAAAAAATTCAATTATGATTTTCTGGCCATTATAAGAGCCGGAATCCAAGCAAAATTAGATGATGTGTTGTCTGTCTTTATATTTTCAAGGGCACAAACCTACCTTTGCAAGCCCACACACAAGCTTTTATTAAATGGATCACTCTTGTGAGGCCCAACAATACATTGTCTTTTCCTTCTCTCTTTTTTTTTTATCCTTAAAAAAATTCAATATTTGCATGATTTTGAATCTGCATGAGCCTACCTTTGCAGGCCCACACACAAGTCTTTTTTAATTTGTTTTAATTTACTTCTTATCAGATTATCATGATCTCAAACAAATATCACAACATTTGGTTTGTGCTTAATTTTATGATTTTTATTATTTTTATTATCATATAATTAAGTAAAAAATAGTTTTAAATAACAAAGTTCTTAGACTTAGAGTGTGTTTGGTATTGCGGTTGCTGTTGTGGTTGTGGTTTGAAAAAAGTTGTTTTATAAAAAATACTTTTAGTTGAGGTTGGTTTAAAAAAATAGGTGTTTGGTTAAAACTGTGGTTGAAATTGAGGTTGAACAAAAAGTAGTTTAATGTGTTTAGTTAAAAAAATGCTTTTCAAATTGAGGTTATAAAATAATTAAAAAATATTTTTAATTTAAATATTGAAGATTTAACTACTATTATTACATCATGAAATAAATAATATTGATATCAAATATTTTTTATTATTCCATTAAACTATATGCAATGTCATCACATACAAAATCTATCCAACAATGACTATATTTTTCATGGTTTCTTAAGCATGCAACAACAAAAACTGAATTTTTTGTTACGTCATCAAACGATATCCTTCTAATTTTTTTGAATAAAACACAATTAAAATAAAAATAAAAACTGAATTTTTTTAACTGGGTCGGACCCGGCAAGAATATAATTGGAATTGCGATCAAATTTCACAAATGTTACGTCATCATGCGATATCCTTCTAATTTATGTAGTGTTATAAATAATATTAAATACTAGTTTTTCGAGTAAAACTCAATTTTTTTAAAAAAATTTTACAATTTCATTACATGCAAAATTCATTCGACAAGAACTATAGTTTTCATGATTTTTTGAGCGTGCAATAAAATTAAGTAAAATATTATCATGAATAAAATTGAGATAACAGTACGAGTAAATTTAATTCACCTTAAACTATTTTTTTTAACAAACAAAAAAAATATATTGTTCACGTTCACGTGAATAATGCGAGTGGAATCAATTAATTGCATTAGTTTTTTTTAAAAAAAAAATTCATGTAAACATTGCAAGTGAATTAATTTAATTCACTTACATTGTTTTTCAAAAAAATTTTTTAAAAAAACTACTATTCACGTTAGTAAACAATGCTACAGTGGAGCATGGCTCCACTGTTGGTGTTAATGTCTAGACGAGAAGCAGCAAAATGCTGCTTCTCAAAAACCTGTGGCACACCACAGTTATAAGTGGGTCCCATGAAAAAAAAAACTGCTGTTTTAATTTTACCAAACACTAAAAGTTGTGGTTGCGGATGAACCTAACCCGCAACCACAATAACAAACACCCACTTAATGGAGTTCTTAACTCAAACCATGAATTTGACAGGTTAAATCACAAAGCCAAAGTTAATCAAATATGTCGTTATCTTAATATTAAAAAAAAATCATCTTGAATATGATGAAATAGGGTTAAAACACAAAGAACCTTAAAATTTTATTTTTATTTTTAAAATATTAATCTAACAAAGTCTGCCTCTCTAAGAGGCGTATGAGAAATTTTATGGTGTTTAAGCTATAATTAGTGATATTCTATTAGCTACTTTTTAAAACCTATTATAAAAATAGAAATAGATAAAATAAGAGAGAGAAATTTTATATATAGATATTCTTATTATTGTTTGTGGGACATGAATTTTATTTTCTCTTTTCTTTTTATATATGTCTTTCTTTTTCAAAGTAAACCTCATAGAGTGACTAATAAAATACCATTAATTATAGCTTGAGCATCATAAAATTTTATAAGGTTTACAATGCCTTTAAATAAACTAAAAAACTAACCTAAAATATAAAATAATAGAAATAATGTAAAAAACAAATACCAAACCACATGAATCCATCTAATTCTCCATTTTTTACTACTCTTTGTTTTGTTTGTTCTCTAGCCATTGTCTTAGTTATTGTTTATTTTTGTATTTGTAATAGCATTTGATTGTATTTGGTTTAAAAAAATATTAAATTGATGATTTTTTTAATGCTTTCTAATTATTTTGATATGTTAATATTAAATATAAAAAAACTTTAAAAATTATTTTAATATATTTTTAAATAAAAAATACTTTTTAAAAAATATTTAATCATAATAAGCTACCTTCTTTTGCTTAATTTAATCTGTTTGTCGTTTTATATTTAAAAAAAAAGAAGAAGAAGAAGAAGAAAAAAGAAAGGAAGGTACCTTTTCTTTTCTTTTCTTTTCCCCCTTGACATGATATGTTCTGCAGTCATTTTTATTTGTTGATACCTTACCCAAAAATATTGCCAGTGAAAGTAGTCGGTAAACAATTTAGAGCATGTTTTGGATTAGAATAAAAGTTTTTTTTATTTAAAAATATATTTAAATAAATTTTTTTATTTTTAATATAGCATATTAAAAAAATTTAAAATATTAATTTAAAATAAAAAAATATGCAGATGATCTTCAAATTAAAGCAAAACGCATAAATTCAACCAATTCTTTGTTTCATTTTAAATCTTATATTTAATTGAGATTATAACTAAAGCTAATAGAGACTATTTTTTTTATATGATTATAACTAAAGAAAATTCTGCATTAAGAAAATCTCAAGAGCTTCGTATCTGTCGTAGCATCAATGCAAGGACAATGGTGCCAAATCAACAATTTAAATGACAGTGATGGTCAATTACCCAAGAACTGAATTTTCCATCTTGATATCTCAGTATCAGTGATAAAAGATATCAACTTCTTATCACTTAAAAACATTTTATTTGAGTAGCTCGATTGATTAAGTATTGAATTTACTTTAAGAAATCACTAGTTTGAGTATCATGATTCTCAAGGCCACTAAAAACTTCTATAATTGTTAATTTTAGAGTCTTAAGGGATTAGTCAGGACATGCATAAACTGGCTCGGACACCCATAGTTTTTTTTAAAAAAAACACTTTATTTGAAAATATTCTGAAACTTCAATATCTCAGTAGCTAGGCCTATAGATAGTAATTTATTTGAAAGAGATAGAACTAATAAAGTGTATGAGAGTAAAAAAAAGAGGTAAAAGTGCCACTCCTCTCGCCCTGTACCTGGATATGTCACTCCACAAACTTTGTCAAGACTATTATTTAGTCCATTAAACTCTATCTCATTGGATTCGGGCAGCAAAAATCGATTTCTCTTCATTGAAAATTGTTGTAGCATGTCTACCCTCCAAACTTGTTTAAGTCTCATTAATTTCTTGAGATCATAAGCTTGTCAGGTGTCAGCGCCATCAAAATATGTTGTAGCGTTAGCATCCCATAAGGCTTCCCGTTGAAAATATGATGTAGTTACTTTGGATTCATTGAATTAATCAGCCATCCCTTCACTGCATTTTCTATTCTTCAAAAAACAAATCCCTATAATCTCTCAAAACAAAAATCCTCTGTTGACAACTCACACCAACAGGCAACAACCAGCACTCAAGAACAAATGGATCACTGTTTACATGTTCTTAAAAATCATCTGTTGTGAACTCATATAAACTTTTCAATTTTTAAATAAGTACTTGAACTAGTCTAAGAAGATGCATGGGTCATCATAAGCACATGATGAGATGTTATGGCTCTTCCACCAGCTTGAACAATTTAAAGCAAAGGTAAATTATAAATACAATTAAACACAATCACTAACCGTAACAAGACAAGAATTGACCATGTAAGAAGATGTCCATCAATGCAAAATGAAGCCCAACAGTACTATTGCCAGTAAGAACTTATTTAAGTTAATTCACTTAAATTATTACGGACACAACATAACAAAAGCTACTACTCTTATTCCATGCTTAAACTGATCTCATTATTTGATGGTGGTTGACCAGTCCCTTGACCATCACTTTGTGCTGGCAAACTTCTTGGAAGTGAATCAATTCCTTGCTGTGAGGTTGATGCAGTTAAAGAAGATTTCAATTGCTCAAGCTCTCGCTTTTCACGCTCAAGCTCTCGCTCTTTATCTGCTACAGTCTTTTCAAGTACTTTCAATACCTTTAAAATAGCAACATTGTTAACTCGACATGGATAATTAACAAATATTTGATTAATCTACGCAAATTATTCTTATTTAAAAATAAAAATTAATTAGGAGTCTCATGAATTTCAATTTAATTTCTCTTTTCAATAAATATAGAGATAATTAATTTGCCTAATTTTCTGATATTAATTGATTAAAACTTGCTATCAAATTAAGTGCAATCTTGTTTTATATGCATGCATGCTGTTCGAAGTACGCAAATTAAGTGCAGCCTTGTTTAAATAAAAGAATGTGTGGTGTAAAAACTTGTGCAACACCAGATAAAGAAAATGTACGTAAGGTATATCCGAAAATAAAACAACACAACGTGAATATGGCATCAAAAATAGCTTATACTATTAATATTATTTGTTAGACAGACTATTATTTATAGTTATTCGTATCATTTTCTTTATCTATGGATGTTAATGCAAGTATAGAATTTAGAAGCAATCCTGAAGGAAAGAGTTAACCTTTATTGCCATCCCCAAGCACAGCGCCTCTAATGGTGATTTATCAGTCATACAATTTGGTTTAAAATAAACATATTGAATAACATATATGATATACAAAATTTTATTCAGTAAATTTTATTTTTGTATGTATAGATTAAATAATGTTCTGCTTATACTCTTGTAGTTTAAATGTTTTCAATATTATCCTTCTAGTTTTTAAAATTACCAATGTACCATAATCGTTTAAAATTGGTTTTAATTTTATTATTTTTTTTAGAATGTTTTTATGACATATAATAACATATGTGGGAATCTAAGAGGAAGTAAAAGAGAAATATTGTAAGGAAAGTATTGAGATGGAAGTGGAACATACCTCACCGGGACTTGACCCTGACATGCGTGGAGTAACTTTCAAATATTTGTTTCTAGCCTGGAGATATTCCTCTCGCTCCTCCTTTTTGTTTTATTGAAGATTGCGGTGAGACATCATTCAATTTATTAATTATTAGATATTCAAGTAGTCATCAGTTAAGAAGAGCAAATATATAAAATTAATAATTAATATCGATCATAAGAACACTTTGGTGTAGTGCCCTTCTACTTACTGTAAAGAAAGATCGTGATTCCTCGTCTAATTACAGAATAACACTTTGGTATTTAGCAAGCTATTGAGATGATGTATATATTATTTTCTCATACTGGGATTGATTTAATGTAATTTAAAGTTAGAAATTTGATTTGGCAGCATGCAACGATGCTTAGCTCTGCTAGCATTAAATTAAATGTAGTGTTAGTGTTGAATATCAAAGATAAATGCATCAATTAAAAGCAGACTATCCATGTCAGAAATACAGAATTTTGTTTCTCACCACGACTTGAGGTCCACCGATTATCGATGAATTAAATAAAATATATCAAAGAGCTTTTAATTTTTAATTTTCAGAATTCTGTTTATTTTTCGTTTCAAAAATAGAATTAAAGGAATTTGAAATTTTTTTATTTTATTTTGCTTTAACTTTTTTTTTAGATCGGTTTAGAAAACAAAATTAAATGACATGCAATTAAAAGCACTTTATTAATAAAATGAAGAAAACGAAATGAAAACATTCAAACGGAATTTCCAAAATAATGAATATAACAAACATATATAAATTAAAATAATCTGATTTATTATTTTATTCTGGCGCCTAAACAAATGCAGTATCTATCTACGTACTTGAGAAGGATTTTTGGTATACTTACCCGTGTCAATTCCCAACTCCTAATAATGTCTTGGCTGTCAAATTCTTTAATTTCATACTGTTCACTCAAACCAAGATATAGCATAAGAAAGCAGACATGGGTGAGCAACTCTCCACCTCTTCTCAATTGTTGAGTATGTTCTTTCCATGGACAATGAGCTGCTGCATAAGCGACCATTTCTATCCAAACTTCCTCCATCATCTCCCATCGCTTCTCAGGTCTCAATAAAAGCAATTGCCTGGCGAGCCTATCCACACCACTTAACACTGACTTTTCTGTTTTCCAGAAGCTTTGAAACTGCCTATCATCATAACCACATAATTCACTGTAACGCTCATGAATTAAATCAACAGCAGCGCAAGTACCACGATATTTTAGACCCCGCAAGTCTTGCAAGGTTTCTAGATATCCCTCATCACCGAATCCTTTAGAGAGCATATTTGGTCTTATCACCAAAAGATACATCATGTATTCAGATAGGCATCTGCTTGTTTCATATTCTTTGGAGACAATTCTTCCATCTTTATTCAGATAAGCCTCTGCTTCTTTTATATCAACACGATAACAAATATCTGTTGCGAGATGCCAGACAAGAATGCTCCGACTGAATTCTACTTCAGTCGTGCACCACTTGTAGTCCAGTAATAGTCCCTCTCTTTCTAGCACACCATCTCCCCTCTGACCTATTATTTTACTTCTGAGATTCTTATCAATGAAATTAAAATCTTCCTCCATCTTCTCAGCTTTCTTTTGAAGATGTCCAAAAATAAGACCTTGTAGATCACCATTCATATCTACCTGATGCACAAACATCTGCCTCATCTTTTCATTGATTCCCAGAAATTCCAAACATTTATGTGGCTTGCTTTGAATGGAAGAGCTTATCAAGTTATACTGTGATATGGATCTCGACCACCTCTCGCTTCTAGTTAACTTCCTTAGCTGAGAATAAATTGCACTAGTCAGGGCGTTCCGTCCTTCATCAATCAACCAAATCATTGTCCAGTCAGACAAAACAAGACATAAAAAAGTATAAAACTCGAGAAAAACAGCGGCCGCAAACAATAAATACGTAATTGTAATGTCGGTCGTTGAGTAGGCATGTTTGTCAATCTTGACTTGGAAGGTAATAAACGCCGTAACAGAGAGCAGAGAGCTGATAAAGCGAAGAAAGATTCCGGCACGGGAGTAAATCAAAGGCGCTTTAGTATAAAGCATATCATATATTAATCCAAGCTCAACCTCTACCACCTTGAAGGCATCGCCAGCTGAATATTTGGAAATCAGCCTCCGGTTTCTTATTAGTGCAGGAATGCCAGGGACAAGATCCTGCATCATAAACATGGATATATCCAAAAAAGTATAAGCTTGAAGAAGATAATTTCCCTCGAGAGCTTGATCACGTGTTTTTGTTAATGCCATTAATGGATAAAAAGGCCGAAACTTTGAGAGAATAGACTTTTTCAAGACCTCGGAGCTTGAAGACCAGAGCACCCAAGTCCTCTCTGCGTACTTTACAATGCCAACAATGAACATTGGGATTGCTATGAATGTGAGGATACCGCTAGCCCAAGACCTTGAGAAGACATAAAAAACCACTCCGACTTGGACTCCAAGACCGAGTAAATGCCTTAACCACAACTCGTTATCTAAAATCGAGTATGAAGTGATTGTGTCTGGGCCACCAAGGTGCAGGAGTAGAAAAGGTGCCCAAAATGCCTGGATGGAATTGTTTGCCTTCTCTAAACTGTCACCTGATGAATCTCCTTGGTTCCTGGCTAGATAACCCAGTGCAAAAGTTGCCACTGTGTCTGCTGATAGGTATGCAGACCAAACGAGAATCCTGATCCAGATTCTGCGAGTGGTCTTTCGCCGAGACCCAAATATGATGAGGATGGTTTGTAGTAAGAGACTAAGCAAAACCATTCCTCGAATCTCCCAATTGTTCCATAAATTTAAGACTTTTTCAGACATTTTTTTAAGCATTGTCATCTTTTCCTCAACTGTGGAAACTAGTTCTCTCGATGAACCCTTGAATAAACTGTTTTGTAAGAGGAAAAGGTAAATGTGGATATCTTTGAAAAAATCTCTTAAAATGAATAGCGAAAAGACTCTTATGAGAAAAGAATTCTGCAGTAGATTTTGGGTAAGGTATCATAAAATAGGAGCTGCTGCATATTGTTGTTGCAGCATGCAAAGGAAAAGGTATGGGATGCATTACAAGTTAATAAATGGAAGTGAATTCTGGGATATATCTTCTTTAACTTAAAGCTTGCATTCCCAGCTTTTGCAAACCATAGTTACATGTACAAGCAAGAATTTGGTACCTGTCATGGGTGCAAAGCAACGAATAGATGCAAAATAGTAAGAAAAGAGATGCTGCAAGAATGAAGAGACTTTAAATTAGTTGCTTTTCCCCCCCTTTTCTTTTCTTGATAGACAATAGATATTGCTTTCTGGACACTTAAAGAAGGAATTCTGAATATCAATATGATGTTAGAACACTAAACTTCCCAACGGTTTGAACATGTGACTTGCAAACTATTAATCATTTCTATTGTTTAGTCATTGCAAATCATTTCTATATTTAATTGTTTAAAATTGGACACTCGTGAACTTCAATTTCATTTTCACCTCAATATGCATAGGTAATATCATAGTTATTAAATCCGGACCAGCTCGACGAGTCGACCCGAGACTCGGTGGCTGAACCGGTCCGGGTTTGTTAAAAGACCAGCTGGTGCAACAACCCGGCCAAACCCGGTGTTTTTTTTCTTTTTCAAATGTGGTTTTTCTCCTATACCTCTCTTTTTTCATATTTTTTTAGTTGGTTATTAACACATTTTAAAGTTCACTATATAAATATTAGAAAAATATTTTATTTTTTCAATATGGGATTTGAAACCCTTTCGTATATATACTTTATGTTCCCAAGAAAAAAATTATGTTTTCGATGTGGGATTTGAAACCTATTAGTATATATACTTTATGTTCCCAAGAAAAAAAGTTATTTTTTTGATGTGGGATTTGAAATCCATTAGTATATATACTCTATGTTCACAAGAAAAAAGTTATATTTTTTCAATGTGGGATTTGAAACCCATTAGCATATATACTCTATATTACAAAAAGAAAAAGTTATTTTTTCAATGTGGGATTTGAAACCCTTTCATATATATACTCTATGTTCACCAGAAAAAAGTTATGTTTTTTTAATATGTGATTTGAAACCTATTAGTATATATACTCTATGTTCTCAAAAAAAATATTTTTTTTTTTAATGGGGAATTTGAAATCCTTTAGTGTATATACTTTATGTTTCCAAGAAAAAACTTATGTTTTTTTAATATAGGATTTGAAATCCTTTAATATATATACTTTATGTTCACAAGAAAAAAATTATGTTTTTTCAATGTGGGATTTGAAACCTATTAATATATATACTCTATATTCCAAAAGAAAAAAGTTATTTTTTCAATGTGGGATTTGAAACCCTTTATATGTTCCCAAGAAAAAAAAATTATGTTTTTTCAATGGGGAATTTGAAATCCTTTATTACATATACTCCATATTCCCAATAAAAAAGTTGTGTTTTTTCAATGTAAGATTTGAAATTCTTTAATATATATACTCTATGTTAACAAGAAAAAAGTTATGTTTTTTCAATATGGGATTTGAAACCCATTAGTATATATACATATTCCAAAAGAAAAAATTTATTTTTTCAATGTAAGATTTGAAACCCTTTAGTATATATATTCTATGTTTAAAAAAAATTATTTTTTTAATGTGGGATAAAAAACTTTTTAATTTAAATATTTCAACTTAAAAGGATAAGATAATTTACCAAAAGGAATTTATGAATTAGAAGTTACCTGCAGAAGTGCAATCCGTGCTCATAGTTTTATGATAATTTTCTTTACACTGCTTTAGTGCCATAAATTACTAGAATAGTTTTTCATTTATTGAACTGCAAGATATAACATGCATATTTATATGCATTTATAATTATTAATGTATATATTGATTTTTAAACTGCATGATACATGGCATTTAAAAATTCTACCAGTGACAATAAACTTGATGTGGGATGACAATATAGTATAGATGTTGATAAGAATCTATGATACATGATATTTGTATTGTTCATTTCACTTTTATTTTAATTGTGTTATATTATTATTTATTACTTGACTGGATCTTGTAATTTAGTTAAAATATTTTTCTTATGTTTTTATGATTTTAGTTAAAATATTTTACTTGTGATTTTAAGATTTTTAGTTAAAAAATTTTACTTATAATTTTATAATTTGAGTCTATAATTTGAGTTTATATTGTATGTTTTATGTTAAAAAAAAAATATTTTTGACAATTTTTAGTGGAAGAGATACGAGTCCAGAAATGGGCTAAATCCATACCATTTATGGGCTTCATAAAAACCGGCCTTGTAGGGCCTTTGCCTCTCTCTTTTTTTAACTTACTGATTCAAAACCGGCGTCGTCTCAACGAAAGCAATCCCTTCCAACGGTCAAAATATTTCATTTCTATCAAGCAAACCAAACTGTGTGTAAATAAACGAAGAAAGGAAACCCCTTTCTTCATTTTTCTCTCTTGCCTCTCTTTCTGGGTTTTCAAAATCCTCTCTCTCTTAAAGAAAAACCCCAAGAAAGATCGTTCATCAAGTTTCATTCTAAGGTATGATTGAAGTTTCACGCTCTTAAGATTTTATCTTTTATTTAGTTATTATTTCTTTATTTGATTTTCAGTTTGAATATTTCTTTGTTTGATTTCCAGTTTGAATTAGAATTTAAATAGTTCTTTCTTTGTTAAAGTTCTTTTCTTTTATCTTCTGTTCTCTCTTCTGTTGTGTTTGTTTGATTATTTAGTCTGATTATGTGGTTTCTTGCAGGATTGTCTTGAGAAAGAAACTTCAATTCAGGTCATGAACATAATTTATCCTTTTTGATCGCATTTATCTTATGTCTTGCCTTATGAATTATAAAATATTCTTGGTCATTAATTGCTAAAATCATCCTAGGTTTAGTCTTTTTTCTCTCTATTTTCATTTTTTTTTTAGAATTTGGAAAATGGGGTTATGTATGCTTTCTTTTTTCCTTCTTTGTATGGTTGTAGACCTACTTTTGCAGAAACATGACACCTCGGTTGAGCCAAGCATTCAGGTTCTTTCCTAATTTCCTGTGTATTTTCTTGGAGGCATGTGAGAGTGCCTGATTTACTTGTCTCACAACGTTGTCTGTGTGGGGTTGTTAACAGTAATGTGTTTGCTGGTATTTTAAATAACTTCAATTTGATATGATGGATAAAATGGCTATTGGCTTGTTATGGTATTGTGTCAAGACTACCCAGAAAAGATATCTATCTATCTATCTATCTATAATTCTAACATTTACATTGTCAAATATATCTTTTATGTGGATAATTTCTGATTCTGTAACCTATAAAGTAAATCACTTAAAATTCAACCATTGTCAGATATTCTTGATGGTAAAATTATCAGAAATCAGTTGGGAAATTATGTGAGTGTGGTTGGAATGAACAAATTAAAGCGAAAAGGTCGCTCGCCTTGATTTTGTCAGACTAATAATGTGATTCAAATTTAATGCTCCTAGTACTCCGACTTTCTCGGAGTGGAAACTTGCATGAAAATTAAGAACACATTGAAAAGTATTTTAGAGAAAACTAAAGCTTGGATGAGGAGATGTTACTGAATAATAAATTTCTTTGTAGAATACAATACAGTTAGGATAATTTTTTGTTTATCTTCGAGGCAACCTTTAAAATCCTGTTTCAGCTATATACTGAATACTAGAAATCCTTTTTGATTGGGATGTCGATCAGGAACATATTTTGAATGCTAAAATATGTATCATTTATTTTTCCTTCTTTATTTCAGTTGATCATCATTGTTATATGTTCTTTCCATTTATCTTTACCTTGAAAAGTTTGGAGCAGGTGGTTCCCATATCTCGTATGCTGAATTGTAGTTCAATTTCGTTGTAGTTGTTCTTTTTCATTTTTAATACCTGCAGCTGAGACACTTGCATGGGAAAAGAACTTGAAATGCCATTAATGATTTATGGAGGTTAAGAGGATGAACATCAAAATCCTAATATAATGAACAGAAATCTTTTTTGTGTTTTGCTTGAACTTTGAAATTCAACCAAACTACAGAATTTGTATCACTCTTGCATCGTACAAATTAAGAAATGGGCCTAAATCAACAAATTTTTTTTGTAATTGGTTGTTTATCTATTACACCGTCTATATCAAGTGACTAGCCCGTTTATAATTATTTGGTTAAGTTATTCTTTTCTTTTCTATATTATTATTTATTAGTTAGTGTATATAGAAAAAGAAAATAAAACTTATTTTTTTCATATGTTTAATTTATTATATTTTTTAAAATTTCCAAGTTTTTTTATATTTCACAAAAATAAATAGAATTTTATATTTTAAACAAACCATTCTTTATGTATACTTACAAACGCTTCTCTATCTTGATCTTGACATTTTATCTCAATCGTTTCTCTTTTAGATGAGAGGGTATGGCTTAGAATTTTTTTTACTGTGGGAGATTATTATTTTTCAAAATAATACAATTAAAGTTTACTATATAGTTGGACGACTGATTTACGATTTGCCTTGATGCAGTATTAAATAGAAAAGATTGAAATAAAATAATTATAGGACATGCCGGCGATCCATTCATGTTGCGCTGAGATCTTAGGCCGATATGAAGAGTGATAGGCATAGATTTCTGAACTTCTGTGGTTTGTAATTGTAATGAATAACAAGATATTATCAAACTGTTAATATTATATGCTTGAAAATTGTAATTCTCTTTTAAAACGAGCATTAAATAATAAAAAAATGCTAAAAAACCAAAAAATAAAAAGGGCAGACAAAACATCTAGATTTTTCTTGTTCTTATTGATTCAAGTAGCTCAAGAATGATTAAATAAAATTATGAAAAAATAGGAACATATAATTAAGATGAATGCCATTAATTATAATATAATTTGTTAAATAATATTGGCACGTTTCCGAAGTTGGTGCTCGTGGTATTCTTTGATATCCCGGGGCTAAAATTTATCCTGTTTTTTTGCCAGGTGAAAACAAGATTGACTTTAAATAACCTATCAGCCAGGGATCCATGCTAGCTAGCACGTTAGCTTATAGTTTTTGACCAGCTGCATGCCTGCTCTTTGGCCTTGACACTAGAGCCTCGGTGTTTGCTGCAGGCTGCAACATCACTCCCCTGCATGAAGCTATGCCTTGGCCTCGTCTTGACGTGTAGCATTCCATGAGCTATGCTAATTTGTTGTACTAGGTGTTTTTTGTCTTGTTCATCAAAGGTTTTTCTTCAAGAATCCTCTGGGAGCTGCTCTACTTCTTGCCTAAAGCTGTTTCTACTCACGGACATGTACTGTTTCTGCAAATAGCTAGGCTTTTGTCATATATTTTTAGTATTAGAGTAAATATGTTATTTCTCATTTGAAATATGTTATTCCAGGTAAAAACAAGATTGGCATTACAGATGCGGAACAGCTGCTCAAAGGGAGAAAAAGAAAACATCCTTGAACATGCCCGAGATACGATTCCAAACCTCTAACATCATATTATCTTTCCTAGGATGTTTTTTCAGTGCGCCAAACCAAAGTGGCAACAGAAGGGCTGCCGGTAACTGGCATTGGCTTATCGAAATGTTCTAAACCATACATTTCACAGGAAGTAGAGTGGGACTAATAGCATGGCTAATCAAACACAGAGAACCACTTACGGAAAAGAATTTTTAACATTTAACCGTCATTTCAAAACAAAATACAGGATTGTGAGCAATCAAATATGCCAAAAAAAAACCACATAGAAAGGAAAGTTTTATTAGAAAGAAGAAGAAAACACAAAAGGAGAATAAGACTTCCTTCTGAATTGCAAAACACAACAAACAAGATTAAAATAAAACGCACTCGCATATGTCAAATATAGGTTTTGAAAATATAAATATATCGTCAGCTATCCATTCGAGGGAGGAGACGCTCAAGAATAATCATTTGGTGCTTCAAGTAATAAGAAGCAAAATAATGGGAAACATGGAAACTCAAACTTAGATTTCAGATAAAAAAAACATTATAAAGTATTATGACCATGAAGTTGGCATGCACAAGGAGGGGAGAGTGTTCCGTGATAAGTAGTAAAACAATCCACAACTTGAATGTCATCATCCTTAATTTTATTACTAAAGAATGATGCAGAAAAGAATGAACCTCGTAAGACTATAGAATCGGGTAAGCATATAAGACACAGTTTATGTTGACATTATTGTAGAGCAAGCCATTATCAAAATCTGTATATACATCTAAATCCCAACTTAGAAAGATTTTCTTTAAATACCAATTAATATAAAAAATAAATGGCTGCTATGGTCCCCTGCAAGTTGATAAAAACCCATATCATTGATACTAAAACTGAAACTTTCCATCTACATCACCAGGACATCTGCTAGGGGATTGTTTAAACACATCTGGTGTTGTTCGGTAGATACCAAGACTGGCTGTTAACTAACATCTAATCCAATATCATGTTCGATGAAACAGTGATAGGAGGCATTCAAGATACCAAACCAGACATTTCTCCGCAGATGTGGAAATAAGAAAAACAGCTTTACACGGGAAACAACTACTGAGCATTTCTAGGACACTTATGCATTGACCTCATTGTACGGTTTTCTGGATTAATACTTTTGTAGATTTGTTCTCTCGAGCATCTTGAGCAACAGAATCTTAACTGAACTTCCAATCAATATTTCAGGGCATTAATGACAGAAATCTGACACTTAAACTCCCAAGATCCTTTCACGTAGTGGTGTGGATAATGCCACTTGCTACCTAGGAACATTTTCAATTTCTTGAAATATTGTCAGGATTGACAGAGAGTGACCTTATGGAAAATGTAAAACCACTACCACAGTAAACATTCAAGGAGGCTTCTTTATTCTGAATATCAGGGCTTAGACTGACTGTTTGAGGGATAGTTTGATCATTTGTATTCCCCAGGCCAAGTTGACCGTGTTCACCCCAACCCCATGTCTTTATTGCTCCATCCACTGTGAACAAAAATTTACAATGTCATCAACAAAATGAAATGACACAATGACTCGGTAAAGAAAAAGAAGATGGGTAGCAATTCATAGTAAATAAGCTTGCCTGTCACTAAAGCAGAGTGCTCAGCTCCGGCCGCAATCTTCACAACTTTAACCCCATCAAGACCAATTACTTCATTCAAAGCAGCTCCGGGTGAATCTGCTGGAACATGAAACAGAGAGGTGGTGACATGACAACTAACAGTAACTAATACATGAGATGAATATTTCGTGTGCATAGTTTAAGTGGTTTGATAATCAAAGTGCAGAGGACCAAGAGCATTGGGAATTAGCCATACACACTATAGAAACTGAAGCTCCTTACCCATCGTAAACACAAGGAAACCCAAAAGGTTCTTTCTTCCAGTTTTGGAAGTGGTATAGAGCAATCATCATCACTTCATCACATGTATTTGAACAACAATGCTAATGCAGGTTGAATATCTAAATGCTTACCAGGACGATGCTTCACTGCACTCATTTTCTCAAGATCACAAAGAACCCCATGGTAATTACCACCAAGCATAAGTACTTCCCCGTCACCTGTTCATGATATCCCATCATCATTAAAATCTTAAGAAGACAGGAGCGGGATGAGGGGTTGTTCAAAACCACAAACAAAGATATTGGACAGGAAAAGAAATGCATTTACCTGTCAACAGTAAGCCATGATTCCATCCAAGAGCAGCTTTGGTGCACCGCAAGGATGAAAGTGAAAGCTGAGGAAAGTTAGCATCCGAAGCGCCAGCAAAACCCCTTCCCCACGTGTATAAATGACCATCAGCTGATGTGAACAGTACGATGCAACATCAACAAGAATGATAAACGGCTTGAGACTAGATGCTATGAATTGCCAACAATAGATGCAACTTGCAATACGAAAATATTTCACAAGTCTTTGAAGATTTCATGTTAAGTTATCTCAAACCATTTCCATTACAAAAGTTTATGAATGGTTTTATGTTCTATACGTATGTGAACCTATGGTCCAAAATTTTTATGCCAGAAACTTTCTTTCTGCCTTCATGGCAATAGTCAGAAATAGAAAGTATGTCAGTCCCTCACCAGATATTGCAGCACTGTGATCTCCATTTGCACTGATGCTAACGATTTGGACATCTTCTAACCCACAAGTGACTTGAGGAAGATTAATTGATTTGATTTTATCTCTGGAGATACCCAGTTGACCACGCTTTCCAGAACCAAAACCATAAACTTGATTTCCTGGTACAATCCAGATTGCAATATCACAAATGAAATTAAGCTCCTTCTAAAAACAAGAGTCTTAGTGATTTAAGCATATGTTAAAGCGATATTGAGTTCGCAGCACAGATGCATCTCTGCATTATAACATAGTGACTAGCAATGAAGGAAGAGGTTTGACACAGCAGTTACCATTAAGCAAGACAAGTGAATGGCGCATGCCACAAGCAATCTGATTAACAAAATTATTAGTGAAGTAGTCGACTTTAACAGGAGTACTCTGCGACCTGTAATCCCCTTGCCCAAGCTGGCCAAATGAGCCATCCCCGCAAGTAAAAAGCAAGCCTATGTCTGAGAATTGGCAAAGAACAAAAAACACTTAAAACAGAGTTTTCTACTATAGAATGGATATTAAATTTTTTCCAGAACCTCAAAGATGGAAGAAACAATTATAATCATGAATGAGAAAGAACCTGAGACAAACCCAGAATGGCTCCATCCAGCTGAGACATGAGTAATGACACAACTCTGCAAGGAACTGACCGGCTTTGGGTGTAAGCTGTTGAGCATCTCTCCATGGCCCAACTGACCAGTTGTGCCCCTGCCCCATGTGAACACTCTCCCACCTACGAACAAGAATTTGATTAATTGTGATTGGATGACAAGAATTCAAAGGGAAAATGCAGAAGTAAACGAGGGTACCAGAGGTCAAGGCAATAACATGAGCACCGCCGCAAGCAAGAGTGGAAATGGATTCAGCAGAGGAGAGAAAGGGAAGGTGAAGGAGTTGAGGGAGATACTCATCTTCGAGCTTCCCTGTGCCTAGCTGTCCCTCCGTTCCTGCCCCCCAACTCCATATCTGTTGCTGTTTTGATTCTTCTTCATCCCTTTTAGCTTCTTCCATTATTTTTACACACTCTTCGCTTTCCTATAGTGGATTAACGTAAATTAAACCCTAAAATATGCTTTGTAAAATAACTAAGCATTTTGAATTGCAAAAATAATTATTAAAAGGAATAATTCATTTTGTCTTCATTGTTGTGTAAATAAATAAAAAAATCTCTATAAACAAAAAAAAATATTCAAATCACGCCAAATAATAAAACTAATGTTATTTATTATTATTATTATTATTATTATTATTATATATATATATATATATATATATATATAAACTAACAAAAGACAAACACAACTCTATCCTCCTAGCAATTTCTAATCTAAACAAAAGCTCGCTATGATTTGTAAAAATCTCAGCTCAATTAAACTTAAAATTCAACTAAAATCAAAGTTTTAGGAGTTTGTAGTGGATTCTCTTTGCATCTGTTCGCGTTATCAGGAGATGGAATTTCTTTTTTGTATTGTTGTTGTCCAGAACAAGACAACAAAAAAGTATATCTTCTCAATTATTTTCTCGAATTAAGACTTAAATAATCGAGATAATGTTATTGTTTCATTAGAATAATATTTAGTTTACAAGATTACACATAAAGAAATAGCATAAAACTTGGGTTAATGTGAAACTCGTAGATCCTAAGTTGATTTTTGTTCAATCTTCAATGTTCTACTCAAATGGGTTTATGAAAGTATGGAAACAATCTGGATTGTTTTCGAAAAAATCTTAAAAATCCACACATTAAAAATTAGTGTTAATATTGATGTAACCCTAATTTTATATTCTTTTACTGTATAACATGTTTAATTAGTGTTTTAATTTTGCAAGAAATAAAATGCTCATCATTATTTCACATCGACAAATTGCTTTTATGAGCTATTATTTATTTGCAAACAAGTTTATGATATTAATTTACATTAATTGAGTATAAAAGGTGACGATAATAATAAAATAGTTATAAAATAGTTGTCGATATATCAATAATGCATATCTTGAATATGCATGAATTAAAAAAATATAAAAAAATTCATGCTTATATTGATGTTGATTATAATATTGCGCCACTACAAATAAATAGTGTTTAAGATTCGCTCAAAACCTTCTCATTTTCCATCTTTTTAATTTTTCCCTTTCCCTTTTAATTTATTTATTTTAGGGTGAGTTAATATAATCCATTTTTTGTTGTTTAATGCATTATGTTTCATTTCTTTTTATCTATTTCCTATGATATAATTCTACATGTTAAATTAGGTGTGAATAAGCCAAATGCTAGTGTTATCTTTTTTAATTCTAGTTTTTTTTTCTCTTTGGATATAAACAACAACGTAAACAAAAATAAATTAAAATTTTTTATCTTAAACATATTTGATATTGTAATCCTAAATCATAATCTAAATAATTATAGTATTGAATGATGGCCGTTCGAAAGGGAGAAAAAATAATTGTGAGCTGATAATAAATTCTACACTAGTTAAAAAGTACAAAAAGAATTACGAACACATTTCCATGAAAGAAAATAATTTGCAATGCCTTTAATTCTAAAGTAGCCAAAGAGAAAAATATGGAAAATCTAAATGTGAAAAATAATATATATATATATATAAAAGCAATTAATTATTAACTAATAAAATATAGTTTTTTTTCTCACATTATCACAATGACTAATTATTTCCTAGACTACTACCACAGTGGGGAAAACAATTCCTACAATAACACACAAATAATGATGCGCTTGTAGCATATGAATGAATTATTGGTCACGTATATATTACATACATAACCTATTAAAACTGTATTGTCTCTCTGTCTTGACTATTTTAGCTATCTACCCAGCAACATCGTAAAAAAAAAACAACAATACATCAAGCAAACATTTTATAGAATCACATCAACAATACCACAAACAGCCAATAAAATCAACTAATTTCCACAGTAAATAAATTTATAATTATAAAAATAAATTACAATACTAAAATAATTCATTGCAATAATGAATATCAATTCAATTACAAATTAATTAAATTACATAGTTAAACATCTAACAAATTAACTCGTTGATGGATCTGGATTGTTAAAACCACGAGCATGACATCATCGTGCATGGTAAACACAATCATCCTCCTATATTGCACTGTCCAAACATTGAGCCTCCCTAACCTCATTAAGTGAAGAACAACACAATAAGAATGAAGTATATATTGAAAGCATCACGCACAACATCATCGGCAGCATCATGAACTGCAACCGTAGCTTTTTGACCCTCTTGTATTCAAAAATTCACCTAATAGGATTGTGAAAAAAATTATATTATCATTTTTAATATATATAAAAGAATTTTATTACATGATAAAAAAATTATTCCATACATATCAATCTATTTTATCCTAGTGCATTCGACTCATTTTATTAGATATAATTATCTGGATTATGTGCCGACTTACACGGAGTGTCACATGGATGTCTTGCAACACGCTCTTGTAATGGTGTTATGAATCATCTTGTTATGTTCATGTACCAAAACATGTAGAGATCTAAATCAATAAGCAGATACAACTCTGTTTACATATGATCTCTCCTCGCATGTCATAAACTGACATATTGTGCATGAACCAATAACTAATTATCTTTCT
>Ga0325404_1001314_pt1 | contig 26306 bp, 13 predicted proteins | sample PopdelMetagenome_18_FD_205664 | JGI IMG/M metagenome (GOLD analysis project Ga0325404, IMG submission 205664) | Populus deltoides microbial communities from Bellville, Georgia, United States - Xylem-Control-R1 | ecosystem: Host-associated > Plants > Phyllosphere > Stem > Wood/Secondary xylem...
GTACTGTGCCAAGCTTAATTAGCAATAACTAGGCCTTGCAATAAAAGTGGCCAGCTTAATGGACTTCACAGGTTTTGCTTTGTTTATATATCTTGAGTTCGAGTTTTTGAGTATATTTTTATTATCTTTACGGTGCTTTATATGTTTACTGGGTTTCATGCCCCCCATGTTTTGCTTTGTTTATATATCTTGAGTTCGAGTTTTTGAGTATATTTTTATTATCTTTACGGTGCTTTATATGTTTACTGGGTTTCATGCCCCCCATGTTTTGCTTTGTTTATATATCTTGAGTTCGAGTTTTTGAGTATATTTTTATTATCTTTACGGTGCTTTATATATTTACTGGGTTTCATGCCCCCCAATCTTTGTAGCATTACGAGACAAAGAGAACAAAATTATTGCATATTGGCTTGCCGAGTACTGTGACAAGCTTAATTAGCAATAACTAGGCAGGCCTTGCAATAAAAGTGGCCAGCTTAATGGCCTAGACAGGTTTTGCTCTGTTTATTTATCTTGGGTTCGAGACTTTGAGTATATGTTTATTATTTTTATGGTGCTTTATATGTTTATTGGGCTTTAGTAGATTCGGAATTAATTATGGTGCGCGTAAGCTGACCCCAAACACCCCCCCAAAGAGTAAAACATGCTAAATGGTGCCTGCGTTGTCCAATTTTGTTGCGAGAAGACTTTCATCATGGTGAATTGCATTCCCAAGGCTCAGTGATGCTAAGGCCTCAGCCTGCAAGTAATATGGGGCCAGATTGATGGAGTTTTATTAATATATTATTGTTTTTATATATAAAAATAACAATGTATTATACTAATTTAATTTTTGTATTAGATTTTATGATCCCAACAGAAGCAGAAGAAATGCAAATGAAGTTGCCCTTAAAGATCCTCAAAACAGCCACTAAACCATGGCAGTCCTGGTGTTCTCATTTACTTTTGTTTTTCAACAAATTAATGCCGGATGCCAGATCCTATCCCTGCTACAAGGAATGCAATAGCAAAGAGAGCATTTTTCTGTAAAAAAACAAGAAGATGCATCTGCATTCCTCTCCATCCATTCACGTAGGACGAGGTTCCTACACTTTGTCCACGTTTTGAAGCCGTCTGAACTCCCAGTAATTAAATTATTTTTGGAGCATGGAAAGTCCCCGTTAATTGCATAGATCATATTGAGACTCTGTGCATAAATACGTCTGACAAGATATTTCCCTATTGTCAAAGACCGATGTGTTCCATTTCCAGTCTAAAGAAAGAAGAAACGGTTGAAAGTAAACCAGGTTTTTTTTTTCAAAACCAAAAAAGTCTGTGTATTCATTGAGAATCGATCGACTGATTAAATTAAATGAACCGGCTGATTGGTTCAGAAATAATTGATCGATTAAAACAACAAAATATGTTTTCTGTTCATATTAAAATTTTATTTGAGTAGTTTAATTGCTTGTTTGTCTAGAATTTAAGACTTACATCAAATCAATACATTTAAATATTAGAAAGAAGATTTGGAGGGAAATTCATATCAACGTAATAATAGACCGTACGAATGTACTCATATTTCCCTTATCCATTTCATTTGTGACAGCGCCACTTCACACTTGAGTATTTGATATTATATAAAATAATTAATTTTTTATTTTTAGAATTAATTATTAATTAAGCATAGCACCTCCTGCCAAGCTATTTAATTAATTTATCTGAAAAGTTGTTTTTTGAATTCTATAAACATGTTAGTAGGAAGAGTTGTGCATCTTTAAATTTCATAAACACATTGATTTGAAAATGTGTTATTTTCTTTATAAATATCGGTTTTATATTGGCAGAAATTAATTGAAAAACAATCTTCTTCTCTATCTATTTTTCTTTACAAATTCTCTATTTATGTTTATCAAAACAAAAACAAAAATTCTTAAGAAACTTATAAAAATTATTGTTTATAACTTTGTTGTATTTTAAAGGCATATTGCTTTAATCCTATAACAAATATAGTGGGGGCAATTAATACTTTAAAAATAATAATATGCATACCTTAAAGTCTATTTTCTATACCCATTAACATAACAATAATTACACGCGGTGATGGATCATTTCAAAAATAAACTTGAAAGTTATGCTATTTTTTGGTAGAGAAACAACGTAATAAAGATAGCAAAAGGAGCATGAATTTGGGGACTTAACTGCATGAAATCAGGGATGAAATTGAAGAAATTAAAAGTTTGAAGGTCAATCAGGGACGAAATCGAAAATATCTGAGACAAAAGACCAAATTGACAAAAGCACTAAACTCATAGAGTTATTTTAAGATTTGGCAGGGGTGAAGTTGAATTGATTCTTAGAATCAAAATTCAATTGAGAACTTGAGTTAATAAATCAGAAGATTGACCATATTTGTTTCCCGAAAAGCAGTTTTCGGGAAACTATTTTCCAAACTTTCCCGTGTTTGTTTGCCATTAGAAAAGGTGGTCAACAGAAAACACTTTCCGGTCAAAGGAAAATTTGACTTGGTTTCCAGGAAAATGTTTTCCCTTTTGGCTGTGTTTGTTTTTCAAAAAGTGGTTTCCGAGAAACCACTTTCCAAACTTTCATGTGTTTGTTTGCCATTAGGAAAGTTGGTCAATGGAAAACACTTTTCAGTCAAAGGAAAATTTGGCTTGGTTTTCAGAAAAATGTTTTTCTGGAAAATTTGGGCGGAAAACACTTTCTGGAAGTTGTGAAAAATTTAGAAATATCATTATTTGCTGATTATATCAAATTTGATCCTCAAACTTTTGATTGCTATATATATATATATATATATATCTTTTTTTTATTTTTGTTTTGAATATTTATTTTTCAATTTCATCTCTTAAAATTTAATTTTTATATTAACTTTGGTCTTTATTTTTATAATTGCTATTTGCTTTTTTCTTATTATTTTTTATTGAAATTTTTTATTTATCAAATTTGATCCTCATTCTTTTGATTGTTACTTATTTTATTTGAAATAATTTATGAAATGTTAATTATTATTATTTTAATTTCTTCATCTTTTTTTTTAATTTTTTAGATTTGATCTCTCTTATTTTGATTATTATTTATTTTATTGAGATAATTTATAAAATTATACTTTTTTTCAATTTCATTCTCATTCAACCTTTTAATTTGTAAGATTTGTTTCTTATTATTTTAATAAATTTGAGAAAAATAAAATATTAATAAGTTATTTTCCAGCTCATTTTCCATAACATAACAAACACTGGAAAGTGTTTTTCAACTTATTTTTCATTACACTACCAAATATCAGAAAATACTTTCCCGGAATTCATTTTTCAAAAGGAAACTACTTTCCCGCAAACAAACGAGGTAAAATTGAAATAGAGGAAACTTAAATTAATCCTAAACGCCAAAACGACACCGTTTTATTTAAATCAAAGGTGCGTTTTGGCTTTGTTTTGACTAAAATGATGTGTTTTGAATCAAATTTGATAAAAAAAAATAACAAAAAAAAGTGTTTGACGACATATTGTGTGACATTATTTATTATCTTCAACCTTTTGTACTTGAAAAGCTATCCGAGTGGCTGCTTTTCAAAGACAGTTAATGCACCATCTCTCTATCTAAATATCTTTTTTTATTATATAATTTTTTTTAATTTCTTTGATTTCTTGTTCCATAAAAAGTAAAAGATTTAAATTTACCAATTGCTAATCAATATGTCGAAGTCCTAACTTTTTATGGAATGGAAAGGTATATAAATGAACTTGTTGGTCAACAAAAAATTTAATAGAACTTACCCAATCCTTTTTCTATCTTGAAAAATTAAATTTGTTGATGATTTCTGTTTCTTACTGCAATGAAGTTTGCGTATAGAAAGCACTACCGAAATAGTTGAATCAATGTTAGAAACGATCCAGGTTCAGAGTCAATTATCAAAAATTCTTTTCTTTTAATAAATTATTATATATTTGGGTATAATATACTTGGTAGCACAAAACAAGAAACTTGGGTCCTTAGCTCAGTGGTAGAGCATTTGACTGCAGATCAAGAGGTCACCGGTTCGAACCCGGTAGGGCCCTTGTGATTTTTTCCGCTGGAAACCAATTTGGTCCTTTTATTTGTGCTAATATGTCAAATCCGTCCCTGTTTCAAATTTATCCCCAGTTGGACTAGATTGCAAATAAAATTTGAAGAGCTTATCCTAGAGAGAGAGAGACTATACTGTTTACAATCCTATTGACAAGTGTGGAAGGTTTTCTAAGGGATTGATTTATCAATTTAACATAAATAGAGGGGCTAAAGTGGTGAACTTTCTTGTTTAATGCTGCAAGTGCCCGTTTGTCAAGACAGTGTACTGCAGAGGCACCTGCTTTTTGGCAATATGGAATCTGGTGGGTTGCCTCTCTTTTCCCCCTTTACAAACTTAATGAAACTAGTAACATTATTACAAATAAGTACTTCTATTGTGAAAAAAGTGTCATCACTTTTATTCTTAGAATTTTAATCTCTAGAAATAATGCTAATTATTGGACAGTGACATGTTTGAACAATAAATAAATAAATAAAAAAGTCTGCACGTGTTCCTCAACAACAAGAAAAGCAGGTATTAATTGTGTGGAATATCATTTGTAGCTGTTCCTTAAAGCTGGAAAAGAGACGCTGTGTTTTCAATTCATGTTTGTCTTTGGAATGGAATAATGATATGTGATCACACGCGGCTTTTATTTTGGACCCCGCGCGAGTGTGAATGTGTTCTAGCTTTTGGCCACAATTGAAAGCTATCGAAGGGAGAGACGGCTGAAGAGCTCCTAATTTAAAAAAGTGAGTTGAATCAATTTTTAATTTTGCTTCAGAGCAGTGTTTTTGAAACAAGTTGGGCAGGTACAGAGATAAAATTTCCTAGTGTGAAAGCAAATTAATTGTTGGGACTGCTAGATACCTTTTTCTTTTTGAAAAATACGCCTTTGGTTGTTCTAGGAACTGGAGTGAAAAGATTTCTGGTCACAAAGTTGAACTCTGACAGCCTTTTGTTTTGTGGGGTGCGGTGCCGTGCTCTTGGTGGCGCAATATACCTTGAAAGCTTCATGATTCCGATTCCATCGTGTGAGTGACACCACTCTTGATTGATAGCCTGCATCTATAGTGCCCTCTGCAGACGATGCTACAAAAAGCTTCCACCACTCTTGACTGATATCCTGCATCTATAGTGCCCTCTGCAGACGATGCTACAAAAAGCTTCCACCACTACTGTACTCCCCGTTTCCTTGTGTAGTTAATTACTTTCATACTTCATTTTTGAGGTGTTATCACTTTTCAACAAGCTTTGAGGTGTTTGGCTGATAAATCTTGGGCATGACCACAGAATTGATGCCTTCCTCGTGTTGTTGTTACTTGATTCATGTAGAATGCACAAAGACAGCTAATTATGGTCACTAATCTCGATGACAGCTAATTAAATTATACAGTACAAGGAATGCAATGCCAGCTTTATTTTCCAAATTCTTTAATTAAATCCTAAGATCATACAGCCGGAGTTGTTACACAATCTATATATGTGTTAGATATAGATTATTAGATCGAGTATAACATTATAGATTTAATTATGTACACAAATATTCTATTGAACATGCAGTTATCAATATTTATCAAGTTTGTATTTAAAGGAAAGCTATATATTGAATCATATAACAAAAGTTTTGTTGAGAAACACATGATATTTTCTTGATAAAATTAAAAATTAAATTCATATAATAGAAGAAAGAGAAAGGTATTTCATGAAAGATATGTTGCTCTGAAATATAATTGATTGGATAGTAATACAATGGAAACACCTATTTTTCATATTCAAACTTATTATTTAAACATGTCAATGTTAAAAAATATAAATCCTCTAAACTCACTCTAATAAAAAAAGAGTTGTTGCATTATCAAATTTAACAGTTTTACCGATAAATTTTTTTATATGTGTTTACACTAGCAGTTTTCTGTCGATATTTACACTAGTAGTTTGTCAGTACGTACGTTACCGACATACTCAAGAACAGAAAACAGTCTATTAAAAAAACTCTTATCAATAATTTATGGACTGTTGATGAGTGCGTTGGTAATAAATATACTGATGAATTTACAGACAGACAAAGAGTGTAAAAAAATTTTTACCTGCTTCATTCCGTCGGCATATCTATCAGTAAATATAGCATATCACCAACATAATACCTTCTGTAATTTTATTGGTGCGTTAACAATAATAGTGACATTTGTAATAATTCTTTTCCAACTCTCTAAAATATACTAATGGTCTTGTTCCGTCGGTAACCTCATCAGTAATAGTGACATTTGCAATAATTCTTTTCCAACTCTCTGGAATATACTGACGAAGTTGTGCCTTCAGGAACCCCGTCAGTAATATTTTAAAAATATTTTTTAAAAAATAAATATTGAACAGAAGAAGAAAAAAATTAAAATAAAAAAAATAATAAAAAAATCAAAATTTATTACAAATTTAAACATTTGTACGTTCAAATACAATAAATTTAAAATAGAGACGGCGCTAGAGGAAGAGGAGGAGGCTGGTTGTCGTTAGGACCATGGGGCCAATTAGGGGTGCACATGAACCACCCATATGTGATCTCATCTCTCTTACCAATTAGTGGAGTTCTTCATAATCAGCAGTGAGTCGTTCATATTTATCATTAAGATGAGTTGTTTGATCTTGTACCCGTTGGTCTAACATCGCCATGAACTCTGAAGTTTGAATGCCCAGAATCGATTGTGATCATCCATTTGTCGAAGCACTACGGGTCATCCGCAAGTTCTCGGCCGTAGTATTAGAGAGTCCGTAAACCTAATTTCTATCTGGCCCATCAGATGATCTTGCCTCTAACCACAAATCTGGATAGGTCAAAGGATCGTTCCCGTATCTCTCTTTCAACCAGTTGTTATATGTATCTTGAAAAGAAAAAATAAATTAATCAAATTCAAGGAAATAATAATTTAAGAAAAAAATGATTCAAAACCAACATACCACAAAGTATTGAGCTCGACTATCAATGAACAGTTGCACCTCTTTTTGGCGGTCATCACTCCGCACAAACGTTTCAACAAAAAGCTCTATCGGGCTTGGCTCGTGTCCAATAACCATAGACTGTAATAAAAAAATATTGTTAGTTAAATATATTTTTAAAAAATAGATGTAATAAAAAAATCCGACCATTCACTTTGCATGCGAAACGAACAGAACGGAGTTGCTGGTGTGCGTGGTAACAGAATCATGAACACGCCGATTCCGATTATCTGTACCGGACTAAGACCATCAAGTGAAACGCGTAGATGCCACGTGCTAAATGTATTCCACCCATATAGTCTCTAAGACATACGACGATCTTAATTCCTTCCATACTGCCTCGTCATTCCAGCCTAAAAGCTCTCTTTCTTTCACATATTTTTTTACTTTTTTTCCCCACTTACCAAAAATCATGCAACCTATATGGTACAAATTAATTATTTGTTAGTAAATGAAAAATAAAATTTTAATAATTGGAATAAAAAAATTATCCTGAATTTGATCTTACCTAATTGCAACGTGATTCTCCCAAACTCTCATTGCAATATTATTATCAACTCTCTCCCATTCAAATTTTCCCTTAAAGTAAAAATTTATAAAAGGAAAATTTCAATAAACGATCCAAATTAACATAAAAAATATTTAAGTTAATATTAACCTTGAACCTTGAAAATCATACATCTATATGTAGTTTCCATTTAGAATGTTTGGAAACCTGGCTCCACTGAAACAATGAAATTTCAATCAATAATTTAAAGACCGATGTTATTGTTCTAGCACCCTCAATGTTTGTAAACCTGAAATTGCATTCATTAAATGATATTATTTTTCAAATATTATTACACATGTCGTTGTGAAAGTACTACAAACTTACATTGAAAGGTCATCCTTTCACTAGGCCTTGTACTTATGGGTAAATGAATTGAGTTGTAAAGGGACTCCCCCTCAATGTTGCGACATCGCATTTGACGAGCCCGTGTCGTGAGTCGATGCATGTGCCTCAAGTGCCTGTTCTTGGTCGACACCTAATGACTTATGGTCGTCAGCATCGCTGCTAGAAGAACTAGCACCGATCATGTCCTCGTGATAGACTATCCCCTGAGCATCTACACAAATTAACGAATAAAAAAATTAAATGATTGCTATTTTTTACAAACAATTCGGTAGCATCTCTCCTATTTGGAACAAATTCAAAAATATTATTTCTAAGTGATAGTATTTTAATCTTAAATTTACAAAAAAGTATTCTAAATGGAACAAATACAAAATAATAATTAAAATTAATCCTTCACATATAGTTGAAATTGAACAAAAAATTTGAAAAAAAAACTAAAATTCAAAAAAATAATAATGCAAAAGTTATTTCAATAACAACAAAAATTTATGTCATTTATAAATTCATAAAATTATCAAGAACACAAAATTGAACAAAAATAATGACAAAAAAAATAATGCAAAAAAAAAAACATAAAAAAAGAAATAGGAATGAAAAATTCTTACCTTAATGGTGTGCTTTATTTTGTCTCTTAATTTAAAAAAGAAAAAAGAAAAAAAAAGACATTCTTAATAAACCCAAAAAAAAATAAAAAATAAAGAAAGACAACATACCTTAGGATGAGAAGAGAAGATAATGCTTGATCACGGGTGAGAAGGAAAGGGAAGAGAAGAGAAGGAGAGAGAAACAACTATGTGAGAGAAGAAGAAAGAAGAAGATGAAGCCTTGATCTGTCATGATTCCAGTCATTTATTTTAGTTTTTACTGATAGGATTGCCTACGAGCAATTAAATATTAATATTTTTAACAATTCCGTTGGTGATTCTGTTTGTAAACTCAAATAAAAATTTTTAACTTGCATAAAAGTTTTTAGAAAGCCCCTCCAAATATTACTGAAGACTTTTTATTTCATCAGTGATTGCGTTGGGAATAAAAGTAAACAATCAAAAGATCATTAATTATCACCTTATTGAGAAATGAATAGTTCTCATAGTCTCTGGAAAATACAGACGGATAAATTTTTGTCGGTATACTCGTATGTAATGAATATATTGAACAGTGCCAGGGTTAAGGGGAATAGTTCTCATGGTCTGTTGAATATACCAACGGACACATTCTATTAGTATAACCATATGTAATGAACACCATAAATAATACAAGGGTGAAGGGACATAGTTCCCATGGTCTCTGGAATATACCGACGAACATATTCCATTGGTATACCCATATGTAATGAACGCCATGAATAATGCTAGGGTGAAGGGGAAAGTTTCCATGGTTTTTGAAATATACCGACGAATAAATTCCTTTAGTATATCCGTATGTAATGTACAATCTATTGATATTTTTATTGGTGTAAAACAATGTCTGATGCCAAATTGTATTTGTATTCTCTATCTATCCATTCTGTAAATATTAAATTCATAAATGCACACATGATTAGTACTTAAAAGTGCATTTTTATTAAGGTTTTATATCATCATTTTGCAATTGAAGTATTAATAACTCCTTAACTAAAGCATGTTTTATAATAACAAGTCTGATACCATATGATACCTTTAATTTATGGTAAATGTTCATCTTAAATACAGGCCTATCACATAAATGAAAGGATTAATTGATGAGTTTAAGTACAAAAATTGAAAGGACAAAGAGAGGGTCAAACTTAGAAAAGATATGTTGGTTCAGTCCAAACTGGTTCACTCCAGAGGTCATATCTGGAGTTGTAGATCTTGAATTTAGGTCTGCCTTATATGGATGAAAAGCTAAGAAATAAGCCTAAAACTTTCATAGGAGTCCAAGATTTAAAAAGGCCGTTTTCAAGTCCAAATTGTAGCAACAACGGAGAAGTCCGAATCTGTCCTGCAGCCCAGACACTGTTCAGTGTTCAGCCCATATCTTGAGTTCTAGAAGTCCAAATGATCTCAAAATTTTTTTTCTAGAAAGCTGAGAAAATTTCCTAAAACTTTCATGATTTAAAACTGTTCAAATTATGACGTTATTAATGACGGTTTTGGCAGACAAGAAGATAAGGATTGTCACCAAGTCAAGATGTGGCCACCCACTCAACAATTAGTCAACAAATCAGTAGTTCTGAATTTTGGCCTATAAAAGGAGGCATTTGCCATGTATTTAGGCATCTTGGTTTTCAGATCAAGATCATGCTCTTGCTCTCTCTTTATATTTTGTAATGCTTAAGTTTTTCTCTTGCTTATGCTTTTCATTTCCTTTCCTTGTTTATTTATATTTCTCTCTTTCATTATGTTTAGCTAAGTTTATCATGTCAAGGTGAAAAGGTTACACTAATGGTGTAAGAATAAGTATAATATAAACTCAACATGGACCTTAATGTTTGATACTAACATGTTTTATATTTTTTATCTTGTTCACTTTTAATACTTTGCTTGTTAAATGGTTAATCTAGATTTATGTTGTATAACCCTTGGTACAACAAATACTTGGCACTTTCATAACCCAACCGTATGGTATAACCGACACCTGTGCTATGAAAGGAACTTGATTTGTTGTTAACATAAGTTATAATCATGAATGTCTGACAACATTTACAAGTATTAACATTATTCGAATAAGATAACTAATGTAATCATGTTAACAATTTATAATCCGATTGGAACCTCCTTTGTGTGTGGTTTCCAGTTGAGTAATAAAAAGAGTTTATACTATACTTGTTTGAAATACCATTAGTGGATCCTCTAACCTTGACAATTATTTAATCCTTGTTTAATCCTTACATCAACATCACATCTCAAAGCTCTCTTTAACTTGTTGTTGTTGTTGTTGTTGTTATTGTTATTGTTATCTATAATTTATATAGCTAACCTCCTTGTGATTCGACCCCGGTCTTACCGGATTATTTATTACTTTGACACTCCTGCAATTGGAAGAAGACTGATCTTTTGGTCGTATCAACACACAACACAATAACACAGTTCACATCACAGTAATAAAATAAATATTTCTTTGTCATTCAATAATAAATTAACATCATTGTCATTACATTGAAGTGAATTTTGTTCATAAATATTACATTATAGTTTATGGCATTACACATTCGTGTTGTGCAAATTAATCAGAATTATCTTTTTTTCCCGTCATTTGACTCATCCTCATATCCATCGCAATCTTGTACATTGATTTTGTTGTTATCATATTTATCGACGTATGTATGTCCACTAGACCATTTCATAAGCTGGAAAATCATTAATAGTCCATATCAAAGTTACCTTAATTAGAAAATTTTGTTTTCTTGATATATCATAAATCAAAGCCTCGGATGATTATAACTGCTTCAACTCATCAATCAACGGTTGAAGATAAACATCTATATTTTGACCTGAACTATTAGGACCAGGTATGACCATAGATAGAAACATGAACTCCAGTCTCATACATATCTCTGGTGACAAGTTGTCAATTGTGAGTATCATCGACCAACAAAACGCAACAAATAACCTGCATGGATTAAATCCATCAATAGATAACTAAAGACACACATTCTTTGTCTCCATCGAAAACTGAAGATGTACATTATAAAGTGTTTCTAGGCTTCACATTGGCAAAGTGCACCATCACTCTATCCACCATATCATGTTATTGGAAATGTGCTCTGTCATATGCTAAACAGTCTTTGGTGACATAAATAACTTATATAATCTAGGTGTGATTGGAAAGTATCTAAGTTTTTTGTGTACGACAAGAGTCCTTCCCTTGCCAGTCATGTGTTTATAATGAGAATGCCCACATGTTTTGCACTCGGTCAACTCTGCATTTTCAAGGCATTAAAACATGCAGAAGTTTGGACACATGTCAATTTTCTAGTATTCTACACCAAGAAATTTTATCATGGACTTAGCAGCATAGAACTTCTTCTTTTAACATGTTTCTTTTAGGTAAAATGTTTCTCGCCTATTCAATAATTCTGTCATAATCGACCTCATTCAACCCATGATCTGACTTGATGTTGAACACCTGTGCAACAACCGATAATGTAATGTGATATGTGCAATCATCTCATAATGGTTCATCATAATCTTTCAAAAGATCAAAAAACCTAGCTGCTTTTGCATTAAGTTCTTCATCCATAATTGGAAATTGACCGACATGACCATGATTTATTCTCATTGCATCCACAATAATATTCCTATAAGAATTACTATTGTCAAAAAACCATGCACGTTGCTATAACTAAAAGTTAACCCAACCATCATTTCTACCATAGTATTGTGAGGAACATATGGTTCTTCGTGTGCATACCAACACAAGTATTTCTCCATGAACTCTTTTTACAGAAGGTGCATCATTACAATATCTGGAACAATAAACTTTTTATTTTTACACCTCTTGCATAGGCATTTAATACCCCCTCCACTAATATTTCTCATATTAGATAGTGCGTAATTAATAAAACCCTGGATCCCATTACAATAATCTATCCTCCGCAACCCTTGAAGTGAATCTCTACATATTTAATTATGAATGATCATCCATTACTTATATCAAACCTACATAAAATAATGATGGCAACATGTATTAATTAACTACGTTAACTAATTAATTTGTAAAAATATTGATTTAGCTCAAATTTATTCAATCTATTTTAATAGTACTCTTAATTCATTATCAATTATTCATATAAATTCAAATTTCTACACATTTACCAAAAATTTCAACTTGGTAATAAAATTAATAAAATATAAAACAGACTCTTTAAATAAGCCATTATTTATTTCACTTCAAAACACTCATGTAAAAATTTGACATAAGTTTCATCAATTTATAAATAAATACAATTTTATAAAATCTAAAAAAAACCTTAACATGTACAAATCATAAATCCATACAACAAATTTATATGAGAAAAAATTATAAAACAAGTAAATACTCAAACAAAATACATATACTACAAAAAATATGCAAAAAAATCAACATTTTAAAATTGAGTTCAAATAAAAAAGGGTAGATTTGCTTACTTAAAGTAGAGAATCCTCAATAAAAATTGAATCAGAACATAGATGCTGATAAACTGAGTGTTGTGGTGACCATATTTGTTGTGAGAGGTTGAATTATGTTGAGATTGGAAGGAGGGGGTGGCTGTTTGTTGCAAGAAAAAAACATAAGGAAAAAAAAGAAATGGAGGATGGAGAGAGAAGAGTCGATTGTCAGGTTATAAATTAAATATCACTGACGACATTACTGATAGAATTATTCTGTCAGTAACTTTATTGGTCATTTTATTGGTAAAAATATCACGTTACCATATGATTTGTCTTTTTAAATCTTACTGTAATACCCTCTATCATTCCCTCGATATAATTTTTCTGTCGATATTTACCAATGGATACAATGATTGAAAATTATGTCAATAAAGATCATCACAAATATCGACAAAATTTTTTTGTCAGTGTTTCCATTTATTTTTGTTAATTTTCTAGTTGTTTTTGAATCTTGAATTACACAATAAAATAACTCTTTTTCATTATATAATAGCTAAGGAAGTTGTAGTTCATTGGTACTATAATTACCACAGTACCGAAGAAAATCAATAAATTATATCCGTTTGAGATATCTATTGTGTTTCTCTACGTGGTCAACAACGTTTTAAACTACGGCAGGTATTTTTTAATGGCCAATCGTGGTTTGAAACGTGGTTAGCCGTGTAGATAAATGTTCTTATATTTTATAATGGGGGTTGTTGAATTAATAAAACCTGGATTCTCGTTAAAATTAGCATTATGAAATATTTTGTGGAAGCTTCAAAGCTTAATCATTGCAATTATTGTGATCCATGAGTGCAATAAAGCATAAGCGTGTAATAAGTCTAAAGTTGTCTCAAAGTAAATGGGATTTTATTTTTTAAGGATGTCCCTGTTACAAGCTTTAAATCACCTGAGAAACCAAACAAAAAAACCTAGCTAACTAGCCACTAGACAAATGCATCGTGCCATGGTGTTTCAAAGCCTATTTCTTCTTCAACTTCTCTTACTGTTTTCCTTAACCACTGCAACTGCAACTGCAAAACGGCTTCGTACTATTCCAAGACTTAGTCCAATAGGACCGAGAGTTTGGCTAGACCACCCTGATCTGGGTGAATCTGTTCGAGAAGATCTTGAAACCTTTTTTTACAACCAAACACTTGATCACTTCAACTATAGACCTGAAAGCTATGACACATTTCTACAACGTTATTTGATCAATTCTAAGTATTGGGGTGGTGCCAATGCTAGTGCACCAATCTTAGTATATCTTGGCGCAGAAGCACCCATTGATGGAGATCTTGATGCAGTTGGATTTCTCGTTGATACCGCTGTTGAATTCAATTCTCTCTTGGTATATGTTGAGGTACGGATATATTCTTTTCACTTTTAAATGTTGTTTTTGGTACATAGAAAATAAAGATTTTTATACATTAATGTCATCAGCATAGATATTATGGAAAATCCATTCCATTTGGATCAAGGGAAGAAGCCTTGAAGAATGCAAGCACGCTAGGATATTTCAACTCAGCTCAAGCTATAGCAGACTATGCAGCAATAATCATTCACATAAAGAAAACATTACAGGCTAAAGATTCTCCGGTTATCGTCATTGGAGGATCATATGGTGGAAGTAGGTGGCTACGTACTATATTCTCCAAGAATACCACAACAATTAATATGGAAGAATACTTTGATTTATTTACTATTTTTTATCATCATCATCATTATTCAACTCCTTAAAATTTTTTCCATGTTAACTAGTGCTGGCTTCATGGTTTCGGCTTAAATACCCTCATATAGCCCTTGGAGCTCTTGCCTCATCAGCACCGGTTCTTTATTTTGATGATATTACGCCACAATATGGATACTATGCTCTTGTCAGCAAGGATTTTAGAGTAATACATTTTGAGTTTTCATCTTTAATTTCGTTTGATTTCATTTTCTTGTTTAAAGAAGATGAATAATGTTTTAATAAAATGTTAAAAATGTGGTGTTGGGTGTGCAGGGAGCCAGTGAGACTTGCTACCAGACTATACGAGAGTCATGGGAAGAAATTGATGAAGTTGCTTCAAAACCAGATGGTCTCTCAATCCTCAGCAAGAAATTTAAGACTTGCAAGTAATAATAGTTACTCTTTTTAATTAAAAGCTTGTTAAAGTTAATTAATAAATATTCGATGCAATTTTACATGCTAAATTAAAACCTTGGTAAATATCGTTGATGCAGTCCCTTGACAGACGCCAGTGAGCTCAAGAACCACCTGGACTCCATGTATGCTAATGCTGCTCAGTACAATAAACCACCAACATATCCGGTTAACAAGGTCTGTGGGGGCATAGATGGAGGTGGTTTTGGGGATGATCTTCTTGGCAGAGTATTTGGTGGTCTTGTTGCTTATAAAGGAAATAGGTCATGCTACGTCAATGAACCCACTAACCAATCTGAAACATCTGTCGGCTGGAGATGGCAGGTACAGTATATATAATTATAATTACTCCTTACATTCTTCACGATAGCTGTTTAGATGAAGATGGGGATGTTGTTGTTCACAATGATCATGGCCCATTCTTATCTTTATATGATAATTGCACAGCTGAGTAATCCAAGCCAAAAGGTGGGGCTGCGCGCGTGCGTGTTGAGTGTGAACTATATATATATATATATATATATGGATAAAAAGGGGTACAAGGTCTTTCAATGGTTCTTAAAGCAACACTATATGGTGATTCTTATATTAAGTTTGGCGATGTTGGTTAGGAAAGTGATCAGAAACTATTAATTAAGCCTTAAAACAATCTTGTCATTAATTAAGTTATACGTGCTTTACAAGAAAGATTCAACAGTAAATTGGATTACAATAATTGAATTAAGTACGAAATTTTATACTACTCTAATTAATAATGACTACCGATAGATATTTCCGGTGACAAACTACAGTAAAATTACTGGGGGGGCTGAGGAAGCCGAAGAGCTTTAGGCCCAAATTAATGGATTAAAAATCAAGGGGATGTAAATGGAATTTCTTAAGTTTCGAGGGATAAAAACTTGGATATATATGAAAATTTCAAAAAGTTTAGAGGTGGTTGTGGCCACTCATAGTCCCACACTTGTGGCCATCTCTAAGGGGGAAAAAAACGAACATTGATATAAAAAAAGTTAACTTTCAATAAGTTTTTTGAAATTTGAAAATAAAATTTTTAAATCTTAAATTTTATCTTTGCATGTACCTTCAATGGAAATCTAACTTAATTAGTCTTAAAATTTTTAATTTTAACAAATTAAATTTTGTGTTTAGACATGTAGTGAGATGGTGATGCCTATTGGTTATGGCAATGACTCCATGTTTCCACCCGATCCTTTTGATTTGAAAGCCTACATAGAAGATTGCAAGAGTTTATTTGATGTTACACCTCGTTTTCATTGGGTTACTGCCTATTACGGAGGCCATGTAAGCTTTCTTTAGTTTCTCTAGCTCAACTCGTGGAATTTTTACACTTTTTTTTTGTTCATTTTACCCCAAATTTTAAATCATTCTTTACTTGTTTTCTTTTAAATGTAGAGTATAAGACTGATTCTTCAAAGGTTTGCTAGCAATATCATTTTCTCCAATGGGCTAAGAGATCCTTATAGTAGTGGAGGGTAAGTAACAAGCAAATTTGGAAAAAGACATAAGTCAATGATTTTGAGGCATGAGATGTTATTACAATCACCAGTCCAAGTTTAACATGTTCTATCATCTCAATTTCTAGGGTGTTGGAGGACATTTCAGACACTGTTGTTGCTGTCAAGACCGTCAATGGTAAGCATGCTTGAAAAGCAAGAACAGAATATGATCATAGGATCAATATGTGGCTGGCTAGCCCTATCAATTGAAAAGAGATGAATTTTTAGAAGGAAGTTCATAGAAATTAACAGTACTACAAGATTAATTACATTAATTGCAGGGTCTCATTGCTTGGATATACTTTTTGCAAAGGAAACTGATCCAGAATGGCTGGTCGCACAGCGAAAGACAGAGATCAAGATTATTAAAGAGTGGATTAGTAAGTACTATGCTGATCTAAGCAGGTTTTAGACGTGAATCATGTAGGCACTGGAAAGTGTAACTATTACCATTTTCTTAATTTTCCCAGTTTAGATTTATACGTATCTTGAGCTCTGTTGAAATCAATTTTACACAAATTCTACTGTATTTTCTTTATCGAACATTTAATTATTTCCTCGTATCCTTATATTATGACTTCCTTTTCTTTTTCTGCCTGCAGAGTTCTTAGCTAATTGTTGCTCGAGATGAAACTATATATATAAAAATATTTCATTTAATGTTCTCTTAGATATATAGAGTACCCTTGATATGTTCAAGGATTCAAGTGTGCTTGAGAGTGCAGTTATGATTGCTTTTTAAAGTGCTTTTCGTGCTGAAATGCATTAAAATAATATTTTTTTTATTTTTTAAAAATTATTTTTGAGATCAGCAAATAAAAACGATCCAAAACATATAAAAAAATTAAATTTTAGTAAAAAAATTAAATTTTTTTAAAACACGGTTTGCACCGCGTTCCTAAACGGTGTCCCAAGAACGTCCCGCACACAAACAAAGTTCTATATTTAAAGCAAATCCACCATTAAAAAAATAGTGGAAATATAATTAATTTGAATTTTAATCAATAACTAGGCCAAAAACAAATAAATTCACTTAAGCTTTTTAAACCATTCAACCATTAAAATCGTTAAATAACCCATCTTCACTTAAAAATCAAAAAAATTATATATATATATATATATATATATATATATATATATATATATATATAAACAAAGTAAAGAATCAACATGCTAAATATGATAATTTTATTTTATTTTAATCAAATTAATTTTTTTTACTTTCCTTTTCAATCTATAAAATTATCATATATCCAGTTCTTGTACGTGGTGCTATCAATTTATTTGAGTTATAAAAAAATATATATTAAAATTTTGTTTTTATTTTTCTAGAATAAAATTAAATAAACTATATGTATGAATTTTTTTATTAATTCAATATGAAGTACAAGTAATTTTATAAACTATAAGTTTGGGGAGGGGGAATTAAAGTTTACAAAATATAAAAACATTTTGGTTAGTTTCTCTAATAAAGGAAGATGAAAGAACTAAACATTAAGAAAACAACTGACAAAGAATCAACTATTTTAAAAATTTAATAGAATGATGGGTGGCTCATTAATACAACTACTACGAGGAGAATTTTGATTAAAACCTAGAGCTAAGTCAAATGGAGAAAATCTTTTTATAAAAGAAAAAATTACTATGATTTGATGCTCAAGTTGTTTGTTAAGGCATATTGATTTCTTTGAGCATTTTTTTTTAAGGAGTTAATTGACTGAGAGGTGGTGATATTGTTTCATGGCCATATTTATATTATGAAAAAAGTTGATAAAATTAAAAGATCCAGGATCTTAATTGATAATGATAATGATACTGAGATAATATATTAGGAGCTAGATTAAGATTTTCCCAAAATCAGAAGAGTTAATTATATATAACTAAATAAAAATAGATTTTAAAAAGGGATTTACTACAATATATAAATGAATCAACTTTGAGACTTTATTTAATAACCTAAGCTCTAAGGTTGCTTGGACTCGTTAGGTCCACTCATTAATCATGTCAGAAAATACCTCCATTTCAACAACATACTTAATTTTGTCCCACCTGGTTAATGGTTGTAGGGAACTCTTTCATAACCAAGGTCAACCTCAACAAAAACAAAGGAGAACATCTATTCATGAGAGGATATAAAAGTACTAACATACAATGCTTCCACGTGCTAGTTGCTAGTTGATAAATTTATTTTTAATGGGTTTAAAAAACTATTTTGTTGTCTTTTCTTAGTCACACTTGAGAGAATGAGCATACCCAGAATACAGGATTGGTAATATGCCAAGCCTCGAGCACGCTGGGTCTTATGCTAGCAAGATTAAGTCATGATTGGGTTTGGCAGTGTGCCAAGCCCGAGCACCCTAGGTCGGGCATTAGCGAGACCCAGCTGCCTGCTACTGCCAAGCCCCAAGCACGCTAGGCTTGACAGTATATCAAGACCCTGACATGCCTATGGAAATGCACATCCTCCCTTTGAACGCCCAAGAAAATAATCATCATCCTTTAGCACATCCAAAGGAATAAGGTAATGCGTGTAACAAACATGCCAAACCCAAGACATTTGGACTTGACAGTCAGTTAAGTGAAAGACAACGTGAGTCTAGCAAACATACTACAACTAAGGCACTTGGACCTGACAGTCCGCCACGTTCAAGGCACTTGGACCTGGTAGTCAGCCATGTCTAAGATAACGTGAGTCTAACAAACATGTCAGAACCAAGACACTTGGATTGGGCCGGCACTTGGACTTGACAGCCAGCCAAGTCCAAGTCCAAGACAGTGTGAGTCTGACAAACATGCCAAAAGGTACTTGGATTTGGCAGCCAGCCAAGTCCAAGACAACATGGGCTAGCAAACATGTCAAAAGGCACTAGCAAACATGTCAAAAGGCACTTAGACTTGGCAGCCAGCCAATTCCAAGATAACATGAGTATGGCAAACATGCCAAACCCAAGTTTGGTTTCACAATGAGGAAAAGTCAATGTTGTGATTGTTTCTGAAGTTTTCGAAAATCAATGAATTTGAATTGTTTTCGCAATGAGCGAAAGTCAATATTGGGATTGTTTCCAAAGTATTCGGAAACCAATGAATTTGAGTTCCCTTCGCAATGAGCGAAAGTCAATATTAGGATTGTTTCCAAAGTATTCGGAGACCAATGAAATTAAAGTTGTGTTCACAATGAGCGAAAGTCAATGTTGAGATTGTTTCCAAAGTATTCGGAGACCAATGAATTTGAGTTGCTTTCGCAATGAGCGAAAGCTAACGTTGAGATGTTTTCCAAAGGTTTGGAAAAGATTGAACAATAAAGACTAGCATGGTGAAGTCGTCATAAAGATTTTGAGTGATTTTGCATGTTAGTTAATTTACAAATATATGCATACATATTTTGTACAATTTTTATGAAAGGCATAATCATCATTCATGAAAAAATCTATAAGATTTGATAGGAATAGTGAGTAATTTCATTTTCATTACACTTAAAAGTAGAATTATGTTCGTAATACAAAATTTTGCTTAATTAATCTTTATTGCAGGACCTTCGCATATTAATGGACCAAGTAATTAGGTGTTAGACAGACTTCAGGACATCAAGGACTTTTGTTGTGCATGTAATAAATTTTGTAACTTAAACTAAAGAAAAACAATAACTTTTTGCTTCGTACTAATATTATTCTATCTATGTATGCCTTATGTAATAAAGTATGTAGACAAATACCTTATGTAATATGATAACTATGTATTTTTTGTAACTAATTTATATGCATGTTTTAGACTAATCTACTCCATTTATGTGTGTGTGTCTCAGGATCAACATGTATAAGTGATTTAAAAAGTTCTTTTTTCTAGCGCATATTTTGAGTTATATTCTTATGAATGTGTATGATATTGATACTGAAAGGTCAAATGCATACATGATATTGAGAATGTTTTTGAGGTCGAGATGTCACGAAATAAATACTAAGGTGAATGATCTATGTGGTTATAAAAATTTTGAAATGAAGGCAATTATCAATAACTTGGTATGCCCATTTATAGAGGAAACTCTACTGAAATTTCAGTAGAACCTTGCATGAATTCGGTTTCAAAAAAATAATTTACCATGTTTTTCCTATATTATGATTGACGTGTTATCCTAGTAATTAGGATGTTATAATAAAATTTTTAGTTATTTAGAAATGTGTCAGTAGAGGAATAACTACACATAGAAACATTGATACTTCATGAAATGGAAGTAAAGAACAACTTCACTATAGTTTTGCCCATCTGCTATTTAAATGACTACATTATACATTGAAATTTGAATTTAAGTCATGTAAGTTATTTAAGCATTCATGTTTTTCTAAACATTTGATCTTTTTTGAAGAACAACATTTTTTTTTAATTTTATAACAGTGGCTCTATTTGTCCATGATTCCTATAGTTTTTGTAAAATCTTAACTACTGAGATAACATAAATAATGGTGATGATGATACAATGTTGATCCTTTGATGTATCTTGATGTAGGTCAATAAAGTGTCCTACTCAATCTATGTGTCAAATAGAAATTTGGTACTCTATACCTAAACCATGTACTTTTTAAAGGAATGGGTTTATAATGCTAAAATATACAGATTTTGAGAGCACTCTAAGTAAAATGTTGAAATATAGGATTAACATCAAGCTTCTTGTGATAAGATCTCAATTTTAAAGGTGTTATATATAACATTTAAAGGTCTATAATTGTTCTTAGATTGCTAAGAAAAGTTTAATAGAAGAACAATTTGGTTGTTATAAACTGCATATTTAGGTTTGAATTTCTTCAAAAAAAAAATACCTTATTGAATCCTAAAGCTTTGCTTACCAATCATTTCAATATTAAAAAAATTCCAAACAGTTATTGATCGAAAATAACAGAAACAGAAAAGTGATCCTTTTTCTATTGCCTTCAAGAAATAATGAGCATTTTTAAGTCATAACTAAAAATTAGGCAAAAAAATCACGAGATTCAATTAAGATAATTTTTCTTGTTACATTCAGTTATGGATATTTTTGGATACAGAACACGAACAACAAATGATTATGTCAAGAATTTATTTTTCTATTTTAGTGACTTACTTTCTAAACAACCAAGAAGGACATAAATAAAGGTAGGAAAATGTATCTCAAAATATCAGTATAAGAAGAGCTACCTTTTAAAAGAGATGGACATGGGCATTATAATGAAGAGAAAAAAATTGAACTTTAGCATAATCAAATTCCATGCAAAATCATTAATAACTAAACAAAAAAAATGCAAAACCAAAACCCAAATTGATTTAAATTAGGATTTTAGATACAGAGACTAAGCAATATTAATCAAATAAGAAAACTCTTCGTTTCATAAGTTGAGATTTAAACAGTTTGATTAATTTTTTCTAACAATCTAAGATGAAATTTGGGAAGGGGTCAAATTGTTGCACTTCTACCAACCAAGCTATGGATTCTTTGAGTCTAAAAAATGAAAACGAACAAACACATGCATACTATAAAAAAATGATAGCATTTATGAGGTATACCTATGTTATGACAACAGATTCATCGAGTTCTAGAGTTGTTAGATGGTCTCTAGTAGTAACAGATGTATCAATGAACACATGTTGTTGCATTTATAAAGTATGATGAGGTTTGAGAAAGAAATCTATCAAAAGAATTGTAGGATCTATCTAGAAAAACAAGATAAAAAAGAAAATGGATCATCAAGAAGGGTGATAAAACAATAACAACAACAATAAATTGACAACATCTAAGAATTTTAAGAGTCTAGAAACCCTCCAAAAATCTTAGCAATTGAATCTCTTATTGCAATCTCTATAAGACACAATCTAATGAACCTAGTTAAAGCCTAGCATTTCTAGATTCTTATATTCTTAATGTGTATTTTAACATCTATTTATGACTTTTGTTAAGCACATAGCACAGATGAATAAATATGCATTCACTAGCATATTATTTGGAGTCATCTTGTGTGTGACCTTGTTCATGTTATATATTCAAGTAATTTCTAGAAATTCAGCTAAAAAAAGTAAACAAAAGCAAGCAAAAAATTTAAGATCAGCCGCAACAGTGAAGAGGGTAAGTGCAAAGATGACAAACCAACAATGTTGGTGCTCATAAGGAGTAAAACATTTAGTAGGCAATCATGTTTTTCTTTTCCTCTAACAAGGTCCTCTTCAAGCTTGCAACACTAACCCTAAAAGCTTAATTATTAGAGTTTTCTTGGTTAAGGTAATCAATAAAGTAAAAGAAGACAATGTTTTTCACCTAATGGTCATGTTGTTGTTGTTTTTTTTTTTAATCCTTTTTAGACTAGTTTTATAACGTACCTCATCATTCAGTTTCTTTTGATTAGACTCATCTCATTCCCTTAAGCAATATATTGGCTTTACAACTTTACCAAATGAAAAAATAAAATTATATCCATTCGCTAATTTTAGAAAAGCTTTCTAACAAATAAAAGAGACACATAAAATTAAAGAAAGTAACAACATATAAAATGAACCTCCCTGCCAAATTAAACTTTATCACATAGGAATTGAAGTTCATATAGTTATAATGAAATAGTATAAATTAGGATAAAATGAAAAAGGGTCAGTGTATTATAAATGATAAGAATCAAATCAACTACAAGCGTCACTAAATCTGCAAGGAAAAAATATGACGGAACTGGAAACTAAAAGTGATGGAAAAACCAAGTGAGGAACAACCTATGGAAAACATAAAAGACAACAAAAGGCCAGCAAAACATAGACGATAGGTAAATACATTGTCTAGAAAACCAACCCGATAGATAATAAGAAAGGGGGAAAGCCTTATAAAAAACCACAACATCAACATTCTTGTGTTCTTTCAAGCAATCACCTTTTAGAAAATCTCATGATTCAAGCATCGATCGTCCTTATAATCATTAGTGACATGCACAAAAAAGACAGATACTAACCTATATCAACTAAAAACCACCTAGTACACTAATAATCAATTCCAATAAAATAACCTAGTACAAAATAATCAATTAACCATGTAATGAACTGGTATTTTAATAAAAAAAAAGATGCAATAGTTATCTTTACTTGAGGAACCAAGTGAATGGATGCCAATGACGATAAAGAGTCTGCTACGACAAAGACAAACCAAATTTGTAAATTTATTTTTTTGTTTTTTGCATAATTAAGTTCGAAGAGCATAAAAAAAATGGTAAGAGGACTTTTGCAAGTAAAAAAAAAGAGCTTGCATAAACATAATTTATTCCTTTAATTTTTATTCTTTGATTAAAAACAACTTAATTAGAAGCTGATAAATATGGGAATTTTAGAGATCCAAAGAAAAGAAAAATCAAAATTTGAGAGAAAAGAATAAAAAGAGAGGAAATTATAAATCAAAAAGAAAAAGTTACTTGCAATTTCCCCCCTCCTCTATAGTCATCGTTATCCTTAGTTATCATCTTAAAAACTTGAGCTAATGCTTGGGTTGTGTGGTGAGCTTTGATACAACAAAAAAAATCACAAGGTTAGTAAAAAAAATAACAACATGAATATGTATCTACCAAAATCCCTTAAACTTTCACCTTCTCCTCCATCTCCCAACTTTATTGTTTTATATATATCTTAGTTAGTCATCACCTACTTGAAAAAAAACAAAAATTTTAGAAATTCAACAATAACGAGAAAAAAGAATTCTAGCAAGTTATAAACTACAATTTTTTTTATTTTTTTCAAATAAAATACAATTTAATTAGTTGAGAGGAGGTCAAATGCTTAAGTTAAAGCAAAGGATGCTCAATTATCTATGCTCAATTTTTACCATAAAAAATGTTGATATTGCTTTTGCAGAACCCTTCAGATAATTCAAACCATAAGAAAGAAATGAAAAAAAAAGATCCTATAAGGCAACAAAAAGAAAATAAAAAAGAAGTAGTTTAATTTTCCATCCAAACAACTAGCAACCAAGCAAACCAAATATTAGCAAAAAATTAAGGAAAGCCCAACAATTAATTAGTGTAATTAGGTTTTGAGAATGATATAAATTCAACCCAAAAAAATCAAGTTAAACATAACATAAGCATAACGAGAGGAAATCAACCTAATCACCCTAAAAATCAATAAAAACTCATTAAAATCAAACAAAGAAGAAGAAGATGAAATCAAGCTTACACAACGAGCCCAAAAAATACTTTTTTGGGTTTTTTTTTTTATTCAAGCCTTCTCAACCTCAACCCTCTAACCCTTTTGTGGCTGCACCTTGTGCACACAAGGACTTGAACAAAACAATCCTTAAGTGCAAATCCCATGAGCAATAGGTGATAAGAAGGAAGAAAAAAGGAATGTAAAGAGAGATAAAAAGAAGAAAAAAATATCAACTTGTTTTTATGTCAAATAGAGAAGATAATAAAAATATTTTTGGAAGTTATTTAGCCACGTTTCCTAAGAAGAAAAAAAGAGAAAAAAAACCCAAGGCTAAAATAAAAACAAAAATCCTTCACAGAAGAATAGAATCATCACTATATTGTTGTAATTCTTAGTTTTGTCATATAGAGAAGATGATAGAAAAAGTTTTTGAATGTTGTTTAGCCATATATAATGGGATAAAAAGAGAAAAAAAAAACCCTAAGGTGGAAAACCAATAAAGCCCTTCTAAGATGACTACTAATAAACTAAAGATAAAATCTTTACTATACTATCATAATCCATAGTAAAATGGGCTTATATCTAGTGTTCGTTTGAGATAATATTTTAATTGAAGTTTTAAAAGCTTTTAAGAACTTTTTTTACTTTAAATTATATTTTTTAATGTTTTAAAATTATTTTGACTCGTAGATATTAAAATAAATTTTAAAATATAAAAAAATATTATTTTAATATATTTTTAAATAAAAATAACTGTTATTACTTTTCCAAACATTCATTCATGTAATGCAATCCACATTAAAAAAAAGAAACCACACGCTTTAGATTTGTTGTTAATTTTAGGGGTAAATAAAAAAACTAAAAAATCAATTAAATTGAGAAAACTGAAAAAAAATAACCAAAAAAACCGAACCGTGAAAAAAAACTGATTAAACCTATTAGAATTTTTAAAAAACCGATCAGTTTTTGGTTTTTTTAAAGCCTTAAACAGAAAAAACTGAACCGAACAAAGAAAACTGAAAAAAAACCCAGCCAAACTAAAAAAACTGAACTGAATCAAAACCAGCCGGTTTGAACCAGTTCCGGTTCGATTTTGTTTTTTTAAAACCGGTTTGTTTATGTTTTCTGATAAAAACCAAACCGAACCGAAAATGATCACCCCTAGTTAATTTTAATGTTATGCCTCGTTTTTTTGACGGAAATCACTTTCCAAACTTTCATATGTTTATTTGTCATTAGAAAAGTTGGTTAACGGAAAACACTTTCCAGTCTAAGAGAAATATGGCTTGATTTTCAGGAAAGTATTTTCCTTTTATTTTGGGCGGAAAACACTTTACGGAAGTTGTGAAAAAATTAGAAATGTCATATTATTTACCGATTATATCAAATTTGGTTCCCAAACTTTTGATTGGTATATATATTTTGTTTTGAATATTATTTTTTCAATTTCATCATTTAGAATTTGATTTTTATA
>Ga0325404_1001315_pt1 | contig 26304 bp, 13 predicted proteins | sample PopdelMetagenome_18_FD_205664 | JGI IMG/M metagenome (GOLD analysis project Ga0325404, IMG submission 205664) | Populus deltoides microbial communities from Bellville, Georgia, United States - Xylem-Control-R1 | ecosystem: Host-associated > Plants > Phyllosphere > Stem > Wood/Secondary xylem...
AAACGCGACCAGATAACTAGTTTATCCTAAGAATCTTCGGATTGACATTCGAAGCAAGATTCGAAGCATGACATGTCGAAGTTCAGTAATCAATACACTCAATTAAAGAGGTTCAAAAAGAAGAAAAAAAAGCGTTAATAAATTCCTTTCAGAATTTATGTCGATGGTGAATCTTTGCAAACCAATATCAATAGGTGCACTTTACATTGCTGTCTAAGCCATGTGTTTTGTTTTGAATTCAATCCAGTTGAAATTCGTGGACCACACGGTCCATTATAGCTGGTCGAGAGGGAGAGGTTGCCACGTAAGCCAAGGTCTTTAGCCTTAAAATTTGGACTCCCACAGAAAAATGACTTGATTTGTTGCTCGTGATTCGAATAATTTTTTTTCATGTAAAAAGGAACGTGTAAAAAAAATTGAGACCTAGTTCAATTGATAATTTAAATAATATGCATAAAAAAATATAATAATAATAATAAAAAAATTGATAAAAAAATAACAATGAAAAGATAAAAAAATCAGATCTGAGTCAATCTGAGTTATCGAACAATTTAATATTGAAGGATGAAACCATTAAAAAAAACAAACAACTTTAAAACAATAACATAAAAAAGCCTCGTTAAATTAGGTGAACTTGCAAACTTCACAACTATGAATATAAGATTGAGATAATTTTATATAAAAAAAAGCAGAAAAAAAGTTCGAGAGATGAATTTAAACAAATCAATCTTAAAAATTGACCAAAAAAAAAAATTAACCCGCGTTAATTTTTTAAATCAGTGATCCTGGTCATGAATCTGAGACTAACCTCATAGAAGGGAAATGGTAAAGAATAACAAAGTAAAACTCTAAAAAAAAGGGTAAAAAACAGAGAGAATATTAGCTTAAAAAAAAAAGCAAACTCATGCGAACCTCTTAAACTTTGTCTAATCTCTAAAACTCGTAACCCGTGAAATCTTGGACCGAGATTCAATCAAGAAACTTAATCTCCAACCAGCTTAACTATGAATGATGAAATCGTGAAAAAATATTAACACAAAAACTTCTCAAAGCAAAAAGGTAGCAACAAAAAGAATGCGGATAAAATTTAATAGAAAATAAACTTAAGAGGGATGAAATTATATAAAAAAAGATTTAAAAAATGATCTTAATCAAAACAAATAACAATTAAAACATTAGAGACCGGATTTAAAAGATTAAAAAATATCATGGGATGAAATTGAAAAACATTTGTAATTTGATAAATTATTTATATATTAAAAATGACAGAGGTGAAATTGAAAAAATATTTGTAATTTTATAGATTATTCAAGATAAAAAATGGTAATCAAAACTCAAAATTACAAGAACAAATTGTGAAGCAAAATGAAATTGAAGGGGCTGGTTTGAAAATTTGAAGGGGTTGGTGCAATATTTAAAAAGGAGGGAAAGAAGAAAAAGAAATAGTTGTCAAGGCCAAACTAGTTGCACGCTTGGCACACGGTCTCTTCACCATGTAGGGGGAATTGAGACTTTCCAAACACCGCTTCAAAAGGTGGCGTTTCATGGCTGAAGAACCTTGCATGTATCGCTTGAAGAATGCGAGAGCTGTTAACTTGTTGACGCGTGTCATACAATTGTCATAATTTTTTAATAATATTTATTATATGATCAATTACAATAATATCCCTAAAAAACTTTCAAATTAATAATAAAACCAATGTAAAATGATAAAAAAATCTTTGTGGGATAGATATTGATTTTGTCTGTAAGAATATAAAAATAATTTAATATTTTGAAAAAATAAAAAAGATAAAAAGCCTGATATTATATATTTTTTTTATTCAAGAGTTAAATTAATAATTTTATTTTCATAATAAAAAAATGAAATAATTGATATAACCCGTATGATTTATACAAGATAATCATGTGATTATGAAAAAACTATTTTGTCCACGTTACCTAACAATGATTAATGTTACGAGTTTTAGTGCGCAACAACGTGTTGAGAAAATTTTGTTTTTTTTTTTAAATTAATTTAATGGTAGATATAACCAAGAAAAGGGATGTGCATGAGGGGAAAATGAGTGAAAATAAATTCAAAGATGAGCCACCACCGACGAGAAGGATATTAAAAGATGAGTAAGATGTCGTCCTTGAATTCTCCGGGTATCCTAGAGGAGTTCCTCTTGGAACAAAATTTCATCTAATAGAAACAGAGACGGGTTAAGATGTGGTGGCCTCCGCCACTCATCCACGTTGCCGAGGATGATATGTCGTCAGCCCACTCCACTTGTTTTCGAATTGGAGAAGACAAAGATCAAAGGAGAGGAGGAAAAGGAAGGCCTTAGCCTCTGCAATTCTATTTTGCTGTGAAACCTTACCTTCTTCACGAGTCACGAGATCGGAGTAGCAGCATCACTCTTTTGTGAAACCCTACCTTCTTCACGAGATCGGAGTCGTTTTTTTTAAAAATTGAAATATTTTTATATATTTTTTTAATGTATTACACAACACACTGGTATTAAAATGATTTTTAAAAATATAAAAGAATATTATTTTAATAAATTTTAAAATAAAAGAATATTATAAGAAACACTTTAAAAGACTCCCGGAGCACCAGAAAGCTCAATCCAACAACATCATTTTCGTGCTGAAAGCAATTACGTTGACACGATGAGGATAACGACGATACCAAGACACCGACGGTGATTATAACGATGAAAGAAATCTTAGATAGCAAGGGCCAACAATCCCATCACCCTTCACTGTTGATGCCTACCACCTAACTAGTCCCTCAATACCTACCAGCTCTACGCCACACAAATCCCGCAGCCAGTTCATTAGTCACCCAAGGTTTTCTTCTTTGAATTTGCACAGTAGCTGCATGAATAAGATATTCCGTACCGGCGATGCAATTAGGCGATTTTCATTAGAAATATATAAAACAGCTGGTGTGATTCAACAATCTCAAAACTGACTCCAACTGACATGTGAATTTAAGTCATTATCTCCGAAAAACATCTCATATACAAAATAAATTCAAGGGTTTGTTCAAATGCCAATGAGAAGATTCATTGCTAATTTCTCAGTTGTTATATCTATTTTTGATAAAATTATTTGAAAAAATTTAAATTTAAATTTATTTTATTATTTTATTTTAAATTAATATTTTTAGTTTTTTCAGATCATTTTAATATACTGATGTCAAAAATAATTTTAAAAAAATAAAAAAAATATTATTTTAATATATTTCCAAATAAAATACACTTTAAAATATAACCGACAAACACATTCTCAAACACACACTCGAGCCATAGTTATATTCTCTCTATTTTTCTGATAAGGCTGTGCTCTCCTTTTGTTTTAATGCAAATGGATTAGATATAAAATTAGAACATTTTTTATATTGAATGCTTTTTATGTATTTACACTCACTTTCTGAGAAATAAATAAAAAATAAAGCATCACACAAACACCGGTCCATTTCATGACCCGAAGAAAACTCGGGACACTGCCTCGGTCATTTTAATTGTTGAACATGCCAGGTTTTGCACTATGGGAACGCGCGGGGCTTCAGCACTTTCTCATTTCTTGCTACAATGATGCATAAAAAATCACAAAATGTTTATTCGTTTTCTTCTGGCCACCTTCTAAAAAATAAATTGCATCGCATACACAGGAGAAATTTAAAATAAAAAAAAGTTTTTTTATTCGATAATTACACACACACACACACACACACACATATATATATATATATATATATATTATATTCAAAGAATGTATAATTTATATAGTAATATAACAAGATACATAAAAAAATAAAATAAAATAAATTATAAAAAATATACTTAATCATCTTATTTTATTAGAGGATTGAAATAATTTTTAATTGCTTAGAGTTGTTAAATTTATTAATCTTTTTATTTTATTAATTAAAAAATAATCAATAATATTTACTTTTATTATTATTTTAATATGCTCCTTTAAACCCGTGATAATTTTTTTTATTATTTTCACGAGTTTGACATGCAATATTTTTATTACCATTATAGTCTTAATCACTTATCTTTAAAAATTATATTTTTTTAAATATGACTATTCTTAGTGAATTTTTTTTTAAAGGTTGCAGCCACATTTCTTTGACCAAATATTTATTTTCAAGATTTAGCTTTTTTGAGATCTATTTTCCTCTTGTTTTATTAACTAGAAAATAATCGATAATATTTATACCAAAAGTTCCACCAAGTGTAAGCAAAGGCCAGGAACTGTGCCCGCGCACACCACAAGCTGGCGACGAACCGTCAATTTTCGCACAACCACTCTTATCTTTTCAGGTCGTGTGCGTGTCACGAGCCCTTGCTAAGCTCTTTACAGCAACCGTTTGTTGCTTTGAAAAGGCCTCACTAAAACAACAGGCCATGAAAATAAAAACAACCCAGGAAGAACAAATATCAACACTGTCAGGCCCCACGCCCACAACGAATTCTGGCTATTTCACGAGAGCATGTCCTTCGCAGTCAAGGCATCCAGACACGTCTCTTGTCCGAGGCAAAATTGCATCTCTAATCATGTGTGTCCATGACTTACTCCTTAGTAGGCAACATCTTGAAGACCTTATCCTGTCGAACCCATCTCTGCAATGGCCCAAGATACAGGGGCCAATGCTTGATTAAACTTGTTCTGGGAATTATTGAGAGGACCACTTCATATCACCTTCATCCATCGACTCTCTCCCGTAAAAAACTTGTCTACATTTACAGGGATGGTTGCTCGAGAGCCACGAGCACTTGTGTCCAACAAGGGACAGCATTTGAAGTTATTCTCGCTACTTGCAGTTTCAATCATCTGGGTCGACGTGACTTGAACATTTGTGAAAAGGTGAAGTTAAAGTATATCAAATGGTCAAATATTCAAGCAACTAGTAGATTCTAGTGGAAAGTGTTCGAGAACATGATGCAAATAGTGTTTTAAATGTTTTTAATTTTTTTAAAATAATTTTTTTTATATTTTTAGATTGTTTTGATGTATTAATGTTAAAAATAATATTTTAAAATAAAAAAATTTATTTTAATATATTTTTAAATAAAAAATATTTTAAACTTTATCGCTATTACACACAATTAGATATATTTATGTTCTTAAGATGGACCATGTGGCCATCGAGTAAATAATCTCAACCTCACGTAAACGAGCGAGCTCAGTTAGGCCACTAACGAGGTTCGGCCATATGATTTCCAATGACTGGACCTTTTTTATATGTGATGCGGCTTGGTCCAGCCTATTTCTCCCTGGACCTCATGAGCTCATGCACCTGAACCACAAGATACCATATCCGCCCAAAGAAGAAGATGTTCTGGATCCCAACTTTAAACTTTAAGCCCGACCAGAGTGAAATACCCTGCTAAGAGCGTGTTTGGCAGTGTGGTTGCGGGTGCTTTTCAAATAACTTTTCGTGCTGAAATACATGCCAATGATGTTTTTTTATTTTTTAAAAATCATTTTTGACATCAGCACATCAAAACGATCCAAAAAGTACAAACCGCACTCAATTTTAGCAAAAAAAAAAAAATTCAAATTTGCACGAAACGCAGGTACAAACACAGTACCAAACGTTCCCTAAGTCCACGCACGCGCTATTTAAAATTGTTTTCTAAGTCATATAATATTTATAATTTTTTATATATTTTTTTTATTATTTTAATATATTAATATTAAAAATATAATTTTTTTTAAAAAAATTAAAATATTTTCAAATAAAAAATACTTTAAAAACAACTACTCCTAATGAATTGAGCAGTTTTCTTCACGCTTTAAAACCAGTTTTCTGTAACCATGAAATATTTTAACAGAAAATTAAAAAGTTGATGCATGTTTGTAATAAAGTAAATTAAAAAATTATATAAGCTAATGAATAGTAAAAAAAATTATGAACGCTGATTAAAAACTAAAATAAAAAGTTAAAAGACAACACTCATGAAGATATTCAATCTTGTTTTGCGAGATATTCTTTAAACTATCTTATGTAATATATAACAATTAAAATAATTTTTTTTTTGTAAGGAAAGGAAAGCAATAATTTAAGTTTTTAGAAAACATAATTTTTTTAGTATAAATTCTCCTTTTCTTATTAATATATATATTTTTTTATCTATGTTGTTTATTTCATAAAATTAAAAGCAATTAAAATAGATATTGAAGATTTTTAACAATTTAAAATAAAGATAAAAAAGATACCCTGTTAATTGAAACCCATAATTTCTTTTATTAATGCATATATTTATTAGACTTCCATTCTTTATTTTTACTAATAAAAAACAAGAATTTTTCATTTTTTTCATCCATATCACCATAAAAATTCCAGATCCAGAAGAATGATAGTCTCAAAACCACAAATGATCCACATATATCATATCTGCTATGTCATCTAGAACTTGTGTATTCTCTTTGTTTCTCTTTTCAAATGGGTTTTGAAGGATTCTAAACTTCATGATGGTTTTAATTTCATGTTCTAGCTTATTGTACTGCCTACAAAACCAATCAAATGTAGATCTTCCAGGTAGAGGTAATTGTTCACTTTGCAATAGTTCAGCTATTGCCCTTTTCTTTATTTCAGATGAAGCTTCATCACCTGGACTCTGAGGTTCTTATAGTATAATAACACCTTAAGGATTTTGTAGAGAGACTGCCGTTCTATAAGCTACTTGAGCATCTCTGGATTGTTCAAAATGCTGATCCCTATGTCGTCTTCAGGGTTGATTTTTCTTTGTAAGGTGCCTGCTTCAGGGGAATCGACGGTGTAAGATTTTGGAGAAGAACTCAGAACCTCCTGGCAAGTTCTATGAATCTGTGAGGAACTAGATCACAAACTTTATAAGAGTTCATTGCCCATGTTGTCTCCAAGCTCTGTAGAGCAAAAAACATATTTGTTTATTGAATTTATTTCAATTCAATTCTATGTTATTTAAAGCCCATATTCTTTTCTTTGAAGACCTTTCATTTCCATTTCCAAACTGCACACTTCCTGCAAAACCATGCCTGTTTCTTTTCAATCTTCAAACATCACGAGCCAAAGACCCCAAGTTTAGAAACACCGCACTGAAAATTAAGATGTTTCCAAGATATATGGTAACGCTAATATACTTTTGCATTATTAATGCAGAATATAAATTATTGGGATAATTTTGTTCATTCATTTACAAAATGATGTAATTAAATGAGAAAATTGAAGTGATTATTTTTACTATTTTCCTGGATAACCTTTCTTTGTGTAATAACTTACAAATTTATTATTTATTATCGTAGAAAATTTTATCTGGTAGATGCATGATATTTAAATCCGTATGTAATTTTAGGTTATTATAAAAGTAAAAAAATATCATTTGTTAGATTTTTGATGGGACAACCAAGAAGTTAAGAAAAAGTATTCAATCATGCATGCTTGTTAATATATAATATGATTAAATATAATTTTGGAGTGTGGGGAAAAATATAAATTCTTGCAATACATGTTTATTTATTTTACAAAACACAAGTTTAAATTATAATTGCATCAATAATATTACATAGCTATACAAGAATGAGGTCTCAAAATGGTCATGCACTTATAGAATTTGATTACCATTCAAATTTTGTTCATGATAATATTTTAATCAATGTTGTGCCATGTTCACAAAGTTATGTAATCCACAGATCATCTCGAATTGATGATGTGATGATGAAATTGTAACTAATTTAATAGAATAATAAAAATAATTTATATTTTAAAACATGCATAAATAATAATAACAACAAGTATATTTTTATTTGGAATAGCTTTGCAATTGTTACATTTATTATTGTTTTTTGTCAAACAGGATCTTAATGTTGTTTTGCTATATTTATTATGTATTAATAATCATGTATTTCTTATATAACTTGAAGTTATAAAATTATTATGGATCATTTTCAATATAAATTTTAATCAAACACCTTTTAAATGTTTTTTTATTCAAGCTCAATTTTAATAGCATTTTTAATTAAATACATATTTTAATTTAACTAACAATTAAAAGTGTTTTTTTATAAATCTATCTATTTAAACCACAATCACAAAAACTACCATAATATCAAATATATAATAGTGTGTATTTAGTAATGTGGTCCAAAATGCTTTTTAATTGAAAATGTTTCAAACTGATATTTTTTTAATTTTTGATATTAACACATTTAAACTATCAAAAAACATATAAAATTTAATGTTTTTTTAAGCAAAAAACAGTTTAAAAAATACTTTGAAAAGCAAGTTAAACTGCAATACAAAACACACTTTTAGTGTCTGTTTGATATTGTAGTGCATTGTGCTTTTTAAAAGTGTTTTTCGTTTAAAAATATATTAAAATAATTTTTTTATTTTTAATATCAACACATGAAAATCATCAAAAAATATTTTAAAAAAATCAATTTAATATTTTTTTTAAGACAAACACATTTTAAAAAAGCACTAAAAAAAAGTTACCTCACTTCATCTAAGAGCTTGTTTGTTAATGCAATCATGCTATTGCTTTTTTAAAATTTAAAATTAAAATTTAAATATTTTAAAAATATTATTTTCATATTTTACCAAACAAAAAATATTTTAAAAAATAATTTTTACCTCAATTCTAAACTCTGCCTAAGTTATAAGTTATTTAGAACACCGCAACGACTCATTAATTATTTTAATAAACAACAGTAACTAAGTTAAATTAACACGATAAAATATCCCACGGACTTGTCTTTCCAAAAAAACAACAAAAACAAAAACAAAAACGGTGCGTTTAGAGCACACTGGTATTTTCCTTCCACTTAACCTAAAACCCTAACTCCACAACGGCGCCACTCTTTGAAAACCATAAAAACCTTAAACCCTAGTCCATTCACAAACAAAAAAACTACTCTATTTATCCGGCACCCAAAACCGGAAACTGGCAAACCCGGGTACTCCTAATGCCCATTAAATTCCTTCCACCTCTCCGTTTCCTCAACCCGTCTCTTCCCGTAACCCGTTTCCCTCTCATGAATGTCGGACTCTCCCTAAATACCCCTCGGCCCATCCCCATTTTCTCTCGGGTCTTCCCTTTTAAACTCAAGTACCTAGGGTTTGCTTCTCAATTCTCCACCCGTTCATTTCGACCTGAACCAATCCGGTCAAGACCCGAATTCAGCCGCCTTACTGGTGGTGGAGTGGAGAGAGGAGAGTTTAGGCCTTCTAAGAGTTTAATTGAAGACGAGGCCGAACTCAGTGACTGGGTTAGTGACTTGCGGACTAACTCGATTCGTGGCCAAGTCACTAGCGAAGACGAGCCAGATTCTGATATGGGTCGTCGTTCCAGAAGTAAGACTGGCCGCGCTAGAGAGACAGATAGCGGTGGCAATAAAGGTGGCGGTGCAGGGGGTTTTTCGATGAAGAGGAGAAGGGAGAGTAACTCGAATGAGTTTAGTGAGCCAACTCGAAGGAGAACTGAGTCCAGGTTTGGTTCGCCGGCAACGAATCGAGGAACTGTGGGTTTACCAAAAGAGAGAAGAGGACGGAGAGAGAGGGATTTAGGGGTTAAGAGAGATGGTAAGGGATTAAGAGGCAAGAGGGGTTTTATTGATGATGATGTGGTGGATAGTGGTGAGGATGAGAGAAAGGGGTTAATGCAGAATCTCGGGGGTTTAATTACCGAGGAAGAAAGCGATGGTGATGATGATGGAGGTAATGATAATGGGTTTTTTGAGAAAAAGGCACTGTCCTCTATTGGTTTGGAGAATGATTTTGAGGTGAAAGATAGGTCAAGTTTGTCTGCGAATTCTGATTCTTTTATGAGTGAGACTAGGTATGATAAATTGATTTGTATAGTCATAAATTTGATGTGGCAAAGAAACATGTGTTGAATTTATCATATCTGCTCTGTTGGAGTTTTTTTTCTTTTTCTTTTTTCAATGTTTATAGGATTTTGTAGATCTCTAGTCAAATCTAACATATGTAAAATGGTTGCAGATTTGATCAATGTTCAATTTCTCCATTGTCATTAAAAGGAATCAACCATGCTGGATATGAGAAAATGACAGTGGTCCAGGCGGCGACACTTCCTATTATACTCAAAGGTTTGTCTATTTATTTTTAAAAAATGGTCTAGTCTTGTTTGCTCATGGCTCATGCTAATTGATTTTTTGAGAAACAGATGTCACAGTTTTGGATGTTGAAATGCTAAGTTTGTCCTTGTGGTTACTGCGATACCATCAGGAGATTGTAGTTATAGTTTAATTTCAAAATAATTCTTTCCTCGCTGTTAGTTTGGATTACGAGGAATGCTCTCAAACTTTGAGGACTTTTTTCTGTTTCTTACAAGTTTCATATTCTCCATTCACTAGTTTTAATGTGCATCCATTTGTTTTAATAAGTGCTGCCAAAGAGTTAAATGCCCTAACATAGTCAATCCTGAATTTGCCACCATTGTGACTAATTTTCTTTTTCTTATGTATCCTCATTTGTGCTGCTGCACTGCAGCTGACCTGCTTTAATGTCAATACCCTTTTCCATAAGTTGATAACTCTTGCATATCATGTTTCCAGGTAAGGATGTTCTGGCCAAGGCTAAGACGGGCACGGGAAAAACTGTAGCTTTTTTGGTAAGGTACTTTATTTGAATAAGCATGAGCATGTTAACCAAATGGGTACTGTCTACACCCATTTTTAACTTGAGGACTTCTTGTTCCTTCATTTTTTTTTACAACTCCACATGCATCGGTAAGTGTACGAGTGGGGATAAACTTTTTGTATAGCCTATTTTTCTGGGTTTATATCTATGTTTTGCTGTAGAGATATTTTGTTTTCTACAATAGTAGATATAAGCATTTCGGTTATCTTATGAGTGTGGGATCATGAAAACCTCTTAGTTGAAACTTTTTTGAATTCTTTTTTCCAGCTTCCTTCTATTGAAGTTGTTGTAAAATCTCCTCCTCATGATCGTGATCAAAAACGCCCCCCAATTCTTGTACTTGTCGTATGCCCGACAAGGGAGCTTGCAACTCAGGCTGCCACAGAAGCAAAGGTCCTGTTGAAGTATCACCCTGCTATTGGTGTTCAAGTTGTGATAGGAGGGGTGAGAATTGCTTTAGAGCAGAAAAGTATGCAAGCAAACCTTTGCCAGGTGAGTTTATCATTGTCTAAAGGGTAGTATCATTCATTTAACTGACTGCCTTGTTATGTTACAGCCCTCCCTGTGCATTTATCTCGGCCAAACATGGAAATATTCTAATTTTCCTCACTGTTTGATATGCTGTGAAGGGCTGGTTTCACAGTGATTTGAATCTAAATTCATCTGGTTAATCTCTTAATATCACTTGGAATATCCAACTGACCAGTTAGATACCGAGTCATCATCCTGGATGTGTACTGAATAAATTTTTAAATTCCGGCTTAATTTCTCAAGAAAATGAATTCCATCTAACCATGGTTGCATATCGTTATGCTATTCACACATTTAAAATTCTCAGATCCTTGTTGCTACACCTGGAAGGCTCAAAGATCATATTGAGAATACTGCAGGATTTGCAACGAGGCTGATGGGTGTGAAAGTCCTTGTACTTGATGAAGCTGATCGTTTGCTAGACATGGGATTTCGTAAAGATATTGAGAAAATAATTGCAGCTATTCCAAAACAAAGACAAACACTCATGTTTTCTGCCACGGTTCCTGAAGAGGTTCTCTTTTTATCTTTGTCGTGTGTTAACTTTTCTTGTCATTTTATTGAATATTCTGAAGTTGTTGCTCTTTATGAAGGTTCGCCAAATCTGTCACTCTGCTTTGAAAAGAGACCATGAGTTCATCAATACAGTTCAAGAGGGAGCTGAGGACACACATTCCAAGGTAGGCTTCTTCATGGCATTTGCCATCCAATACTGATAATATATATGAGCATTTTCTTAAATTGCCGGATAATTTCAGGTCAGACAGATGCATGTGGTTGCTCCATTAGACAAACAATTTCCTTTTTTGTATGCCATTTTGAAAGATCATATGGCAGATGACCCCGATTATAAGGTACACATCACAGTCAAGCCTGTTTCTGTGTCTACTTTTTTTAGAGCCTGTTACTTGATATACCACTGTCATGCAGTATATGTTATCGCCCATGGTTTGTGCAGGTTATTGTTTTTTGTACTACTGCTAGAGTGACTGGACTGGTTGCCAGACTTCTTGGTGAACTGAACTTGAATATCAGAGAGATCCATTCTAGAAAGGCTCAGACTTATAGGACCAGGGTTTCTGATGAGTTCCGCAAGTCAAAGGGCCTCATACTTGTGACTTCTGATGTATCTGCACGTGGAGTTGATTATCCAGATGTTACCCTTGTCATACAGGTATATCTATGTTATGTTTCTACTTTCACCGAGGTGAGTGATTGGACTTCAGTATTTGTTCAAGGACCAAAGGGAAAAAAAGGGCTGGCCTTTCACGCTTTCATTCCAACAGTGTTTTATACTATTAATACCAACTTAACCTCTTGCAAACTAAAGGAATTTTTATGCCCATGGCTTAACATTAAGAGTTTGAGCAAATCGACCCTTTCATACCGGTCATTTAAGCTTTTCTAACTACTACCCCAATTTTTGCAGAGAAATGGTGTCCTTTTCCCATTTTTACTCTCATGAAGTTTTAAGCTTCTTCGAGATCTTCCATATTCAATCTTCTCCTTCGTGCTTGCAAACTTTTTCTGCTCCCATGGATAATAATTACATTTATTGCAAATGTAGGTTGGGTTACCGGCTAGTAGAGAACAGTATATACATCGACTTGGTAGAACTGGGCGTAAAGGTAAAGAAGGAGAAGGTATTTTATTACTGGCACCTTGGGAAGAATTCTTTTTATCTACTGTCAAGGATCTGCCAATAACAAAAGCTCCAGTGCCTTCAATAGACCCAGACACAAAGAAAAAGGTAGTCTACTCTGTTCTTTCTACTGTTATTCTGAAGAATAATTCCATCTAGTCTACTTTGTTCTTTCTACTGTTATTCTGAAGAAAAATTCCATCATCAATTAGAAAGCACAGATTCAGAATTTCTTAAACCAACCTTTTCTGTGACACTGACAAGTAAACATTCCTGAACAGATGGAACGGGCACTGTCCCAGGTGGACATGAATTCCAAAGAATCAGCATACCAGGCCTGGCTAGGTTATTACAATTCACAAAAGAAAGTGGGCAATGACAAGCACAGGCTTGTGGAGCTTGCTAATGAGTTTAGCCGAAGCATGGGACTTGATACTCCTCCTGCTATTCCCAAACTCGTCCTTGGCAAGATGGGTCTCAGGAATGTTCCTGGCTTACGCTCGAAGTAGATCAGCTCCCTACTAGTGAACTGGATGGTTTTGCATGAGATAAGGATCGTTTGCCTGGAAATATCTCTGTAGGAAAACTTCATTCGTTACATTAAACCTCACTTATTTTTTCAATCGCTATCATGCTATATAGAGCATGAGAGTGTCATCCTAACTGAGTATGCTAATGCTTACATTGGATGAGTGAGAGGTGGTATAATTGCTCCTGCTGGTTAATACGCGATGAACAAGTGATCATTTTTATTTTAAAAAAAGTACGTTTCCTTTATATTGATGTTTCTGTAACTTTAATATCTACTTCCCTTTCTGGCAAGATCTTTTTTTGACAAGACAAGCGATATTTCATTTAACCAAAAAAGATTACGTCTCAATTTTGGAGTTCTAAGGCCTGCCTGATGAATTAACCTGGATTTTCGTCGACCTCGGGTGTGTTTCGTTGATCTAAGACTTGGCACAGGCTCGCTCATGAATATTTTTTTTTAACGAGTGAGAGTGGCATCCTACTTAAAAATGTTTTTAAGTGTGAAATTATACAGAAGTGTAAAATCTTATTAGAAGGCTCTACGCAAAAGTGGAAAATTGAATGACTGCACCTCGCTGCCCGACTCTTCCAGTCAAGATTTTAGCCTTCAAGACCTTGCCTATCTAGCTGTGCTTTCCTGGGTGCAGAATTTTCATTCAAATCATTAACCATAACCCGCCAACGTTTCCATTACCCTGTCAAATCGTGTTAGGTCTTGTTCATCTAAGAAATAGAAAGGTGAACTTGCAATTTATAAGTTAATTCTCATATGATTTTTGGTAAAGTCATTATAACTTTTTATTGGATTTGAGCTTTTCAAGGCTGCCTTTTGGGATGAAGATTCCGAGCTTGAATATAGAATGTCTTTGAGCTTGGTATTTCTTGCAAAAACAAGTTTTTTTTATCGGAATAGAGGATCCTCCGATACTTAAATTAGTAACTTGTAGTAGAGAAAAAAAATATAACCAAGAGAGCAAGAGTTTAGGAGAGTAAATATTGTGATGAATTTGTATTATGTTATTGAATGAATTTCTTTAGCTGTTGATCCAAGTTTATCCAATGGAGAATAAAGTAATGATGTAAAATAATTGTTTTTCCATGCAAGTATCTAAAAAGATGAGTTATTGTGCCTTATTGTGGCATTGATGGTAAAAGTTGCTGCTCGAACGTGATTGACATGAAAGGAGAGTGAAGGTAGGCACTTTATGAGGAGACAAGTTAGCAAGAGATAGTCATTGGTGAAAAACAGGAAGGTAGGTAACCATGCTAACAATTCAAGTGTAAGTATATGAAAGTGCGTTGATGTACTAACTTTCTTGTATGTAGTAACTTTGCATTGGGTTGTGTGCTAATCGCTTGATTTCCTGGAATTTACATGGGATTTGGTCCCAAGTTGGTTAGGACAAGGACTAGTTTGTGGTTAAGAGCTCGACAATAATTGAGAGGGAGTCCATTTGAGTTGGAGAACAGTCTTTTGGCTAAAGAGGCTTGAGTGTAAAATAATTGGATAAATTAAATAGTATGGATTCCCAAAAATTCCTTTATTTGCTCCTTTTTTTTAACTCAATTATGGAGACTAAACTAAAGAATTATACAAAGACTAGGGATTGAAGCGAAAGGACTAAAAGGGAGGGAAAAAGAATCTTGGCTAACACATATAATACATGTGCTAACATATGAGCCACACCTATATGCCTTTGGGAAACATGCGTGGCTTACCTTGGCTTTGATGATAGGCTTTCTTGGTGTAATTAAATTCTTCTTGTCGAGATTTTTTTCAATGATACAATACATGTATTGATCAAAGTTTTAATGTGTCACCAATATCCCTTTCTTTCTTTCTTCTCTATCGTCACTTGAAATCCATGCCATTATTTCTTCTTTTCTTCTCTCTTGCATGTCAACTTTTCCTTGTCATTTTTAATCCTTGCTATTTTTATTTTGATGTAGCTTGGTTTCTAGTTTATTGTCTTACCTCCTATTATTTAAGTTGATAAAAAAGGCAAGGGTTATCTTTTTTTTTTTTGCATCACCATTTTCCCTCTAGTATTTGAATTTGCATGTAATTTCAAAGTATCATGAATTTATCTTCATTAAGTTGTACAACAGTACTAGTGTCCACTATGGTTTTTCGAATCAAGAAAATCTTCACAAGTAGAGAATGTTTTTGTGAAGTGGCAAAGCATTATATATGAAGATATTACATGAAGACATGGAGTTTTTATTGGAGACATAGAAATTCCATAAGAGACATGGAGATATAGAGAATTCACTTAAAAGACATGGAGATTTCGTTGGAAGTATAAAGATTTCATTGAATGCATAAAGATTTCTCTTGGAGATATTGTAATGGAGAGATGAAAACTTTGTTTGAAGACATTTCATTAGATACATTGAGATACAAAGACTTTACTGTGGAGATATGAAAAGTTCTTGTTAGAGGCCTTGAGATTTTGTTTGGAGATATGGAGAATTTGTTGGATATATAAAGACTTCATTTAAAGACATTTTGTTAAAGATATAAAGATTTTATTAAAGGCATGAAAAATTATAGTTGGAAACTTGAAGATTTTATTTAGAGACATAGAGATTTTCACTTCAAGATATAAAGATAAATTAAACCATGGAGAAAAATGTATGGAGATTACTCGGAGAGATAATATTAGTTTGTTCATTGAAGAGTTCAAAAGATTATTTTGTGTAAGTTGAGATATAATAAAGATTTTGTTTGAAGATATTTTATTAGAGATATAGAGATATAAGAATTTTATTATGAAGATATGAAGAATTCTCGTTGGAAACCTGTAGATTTTATTTAAAAAGATGAAGAATTTGTTTGAAGAAATGGATAATTTGCTAGAGATTTTGTTTGAAAAAATGTAGACTTCATTTGAAGACATAGAAATTTCATTACAAAATAATGAAATATCAAAACATATAGTAGTGTGCTGCAATACTAGCAATTTATATGTAAGTAGTACATCATTATATTGATTTTCTTGGAGGCAGTAACTTTGCACTATGGTACGAGTCAGTGGCTTTTGCATTATTGTATGTGCAAGTCGCTTGGCTTCCTAGAATTTGCATGAGATTCGATCCAAAGAAGGGTAGAACAAGGCATAGTTTGTAATTGGGAGCCTGAAAATGACTTGGAGCGAGTCGTGCCATTTTTATATTATTTTGGTTTTTTTTTTTTTTTTTTTTTTTTTTTTTTTTTTATGAAGCATGGTCTGTATATAAACTTTGCATTGGGGTATGTGCTAGCCATTTTTCTTTTCTTTCGTCTTTCCTTCCTTGAAATCCATGTTGTTATTTTTTCTTATCTTCTCTCCTGCGTGCCTGCTCCTCCTTGCTGCTTTTAGTCCATGCCGTTTTTACTTTGGTTTGGTTATTGATTAGTTGTCTTGCCTCTTGCCATTTGGGCTGTCTGTTTTTTTTTTTAATATTTAATATTGACGTATCAAAATTATCAAAATACATTAAAAAAACATTAATTTATAAATCATTAAAGCTGTCAATATTAGGTTTGATTTAAACATAATAATCGATTTTCATGCACGTGCGCTGACCTTTTCAAACTAAGGATTTTAATGCAATGTTTTTTTTTTTTTTTTTACATGCAGGACTAATGTGTTAAGCAAAGGCAAAATTAATTAGGATTAAGTTTTAAAAATTTTGAAGGTTGCAAACTGATCCATCAGTAGTTTATACATTGCACTGTTGTTATCTCAAAATAGAAAATGATGCTGAAGATCTTCACATTGCATGGCTAACGAAAATTGTTTTATTTTTTTTAAATAAAATAAAATAAAGAGCAAAGCCAAGTAGAAGGATGGACAGATATTCCTATAAAAGAAAGGATGTGGAAGTCTCAGAATAATGCCTCAACTATCCCCCAATTCTCAGTAGTCTCCCAGTCATTTTTGTCCTCAATTAAGTCGTAAAATATTTACAACATCGTGAATTTGTTTTTTAAAAATCCTTGATAAAATCAGCGGAAACTTGACAGTATTTGACCACATAAAGAACAGATGCTTTCCTGAACAATCACCATTGGAAACCTAAGAGCATCGTGCATTTTCACCCCATCTTTGGGGGTAGTATTACTACACCGTTCTTTTTGAAACGAGTATAGTTTAGCTGTTACACCGAACTCATGAATCAAAATCCCTATTACATCGTGGAAGAAGATCCCGAGAAACGTTTTTTAGAACATGATAAAGTTCTAGATTCTAAATCTGCGAGCTTCTACATCAGTGGAGTTACATGGTGTTGAACCCTAAAATATATTTTAAAAAAGAACTAATCACAGAGCCTGCATCCCATTACCTGCCAATCTGTTAATTCTTGTAAGCAGGACAGGTTAGATAATGACTTCTAGTGTACAAACAAGCACAAGCCATCAAGAAGTGCGACCTTGAGAAAATGATGACATGGATCAAACTGAGAAACCATTAACAATAAGGTGAGAATGAAAAAACGTTGTAGTTGAAGGTTTTCCCTTCATCGTTTCTCCCACCATCGTTTTCTCCCTGGTTTGGAAACGCACAAGGAGGAATTGTCATCCTTTGATTGACAATACCTGATTCCTCTGGGCCATAGATTTTGCAACGAAAGTCAAATCTCCCTGTTAACACAATAAATAAAATCCTAAAATTAGCTTGTTACGTCACATATAATAATTTATAATATGGACTAGACCGCTAACCACATTGCATTATTAACTCTTGTACTAGTTTAATACACCGCAACCTTACACCAACTTGCCTTTAACACACAGCAATTCTGAAATCTTGCACTTCTATAACTGATTTCAAGAAATAAACAGTGTAACTACCTCTGGACATGGGGTGAAGAAGGCTGATCTGGAGATGGCTGATGAGCTGAGCTGCTATGAAACCTTTGGTCCTCAAATCCCCCACTTGATCGACTCACCTCACTTAAATGCAAGGTCTCATTTGCACCTGAGAAACCTACTGGCCCAACAAACCCAAGCTCAAGATGCTCTGCAGAACCATAGCCAGTACTATGATCATAAGGATACAGCATGACAACAGAAGGAATGGTAGGTCCATTTGATGACACTCCAGGAGTCAAGGATGGTAATGGATACATGCCATATGCCACATTGCTGGAACCATTCTGAGACTGGCACGAAGGGAACATATCATGTCTATGTGAGCCCCATGTCCTCTCAGCTTGACTCTCACCAGCCAACCGGTCTGGCCTTGTATTAGACTTCTCAGCATGGCTGCGATTGTTGCCGCGTCCAGCAGCTCGTGCTCTAGAATCATTGTTCCAGCTCACTTCCCTATCACCATGGTGGTCACTTCTATTGTAGTTGTGATTTCCCTTTCTCATATTTGTAGCATGCCGGTCTCGGACAGCAACCTTCTGCAGTAAGAACTTAACTGTAAAAAATTATAGATTTGAAGTGTACAAAATGCTGCATAATTCAAAACTATTTGAATATGACAACAAAATCAAATTATTTTAATAAAAAAAATGCCAACTTTCCAAACCAGGTTAGAATCAAACAATCACAGCGCATATTTGCCACATCCAGGTAAAATAAAAGTGAATGGTTGCCCAATAATATGCAACCAGAACCAAATTACTCTGACCACCAAATAAAAAGCACATGGCAAAGAAAACTATAAGCTCATCAAATGAGCGGTCATTACTGGGGAAAAGATTGTCTAAATGGAGAACTAGAAGGGTCTACAGTTCAAGAAAACATGGCAAGAGAAGTGCAAAGCATCCATGCAAACATAAGTACATAAAAAATATTACAACTGAATGACGGTTGCAACTCTCTGCCTCTCTACAATGACAACTGCACTGTTGATACAAAAAAGCATTGCACAAAAAGGAGGGGGGAAAAGCATAGAAAGCACAAAAGATAAAGCTGGTCAAGTAATCTTACTGGATTCGGCAAGTAGGTCCCAGTTCCACCTCGATATCTAGGCATTTCATCAACATAATGCTGATAGACACCAGCAGGTCTATTAGATGCAGACTGTAGCGGAGCAACTGGAACAATACTTAGCTGAGTAAAATTATTAGTGTTAGTTGAAACTGGTCTCCCAGAACCATCCCATGGAAAACGGCCCTGTAAATACACAGGCGGCACCATAACAGGTGATGGATAAATCATAGGTGCAGGATTTTGTGTGTTTTGGCATAAACGCCCAAACTGCAAGTTCTGCCAGTGGCTAGCAAAATCACTATTAAGAATGTCAGGTTTGTGTTCCAATGGCTCAACAGAAGCAGCCATTCTCATAGAACTGGAGGTATTTAAAACCTCAGATAGATCAATTCCTTCAGATGAATCAAAATTTTGACCCGAATCACTCTTATCAAGGCCCTTTTCACTGTCAAATTGGCTAGTTGATGCACCAGAAGTTCCTGTCTCAGTTGGGAAGTTGTACAGTTGAAGCATCGTAACAAATGGAACTGGTGGCCCTGCAGGATAAAATGTATAGTGAACAGTCCCTGACCCTGAGTTATCAGCAGATCTTTGCCGTGAACCATGACCTAAGAGCACTGGAGCAATGGGTATCAACGAATCAGATTCACTTGGATGTGCTCTTTCATATCCAGGTACTTGATGCCTTGAAACATGCAAAGCAGCAGAAGATTCAGTTTGGGATCCTCTGCTTCTTTCAGGTTCAGGGCCCATTGTTGATGGCGCATTCCATTCTTTACTGTCATCATCTGTCAGATTGGAAGAATGTTCAGAGGCACTCTTACCTTTTCCATAAACAGAAGACTGCACTGCAGAAGAAACCGTTTTCCTACCTCTTTTTTCCTTCACAGGCTTTGACAACTTTGCTGATGATCCTTCCCACGAACTCTCAGATGAGGTTTTACTTCTCAAGGGACTAATATTCACCGTAGTACAGGACCTTGAACATGCACTTGTATCATCAAAGTATTCTTCAGTGCCTCTGTTTTCTTGATATGTTAAAGCACCTATAGATTCTTCCCTAGCTGGCCCTCGGGTTTCTCTGGTGAGCTTCTGGTGAGCTCTCAAAGAGTTGCCAGAGCCACCTCTTCGAGACGATGAAACAAATTTGTAACTAGATGAACTAGGCTGCGGATCATCTAATTGATGCATCTCAAAGCTTCCATTTTCTATATCAAACCCACTAATGGAGCCCCTCTCCTGCTCATGCCAGAAATCATGATCAGGCTCCCTGACATTCATTTCCACAGGACCAATATTCTCATTACCAGGTTGAATTGAATCTTCTTGGTTTGAAGTCAATTCAATGCCAGGAAGATAATGGGCTAATGGTGATGGAACCAAACCTTGAGGAAATTGCATATTTGAACCCCAAGGAGTCTCCAAGAAGGGAATGTTTGCAGGTACCATTCCACCCATATTTCTCTGACCATATCCCATTGAAGCTAGAACAGAAGGTGGAATTGGAAGAGAAATGTGAGCAGGTGCCATATTCAGTGGAACATGAACCTGTCCATTGAAACCCACACCAGTAGAAGAAGCCATCACATTCACAAGATCTTGCTCTTCCTGATGCATCCCCTGTGACCCTAGGACAGAAACAAATTCCTCACTGGTGACATCCAAGCATGAATCTTTGTGGTAACTATTTGAATCAGCAGCAGGATTGCAGCTTTGACTGGAAATGGTGTGACTAACAGATGAAGGATCATCACTTGAAGAGCTAATACCATGGTTTTTCAAATTATCAGATCCCAGGTTTTTCCTCCTGCCATGATTTAGCCTAGCAGATGAAGCCTGGCCTTTCCCACTTTCTTGGACTTTGTTACGCCTTCCTTGAGAAGCAATTTCGCTATATGTCTCAGTAAGTTCAGGACTAGAGCGTGTCCTAGCAAAAAGATACCTTCCCTGAAAATCAGTGACTAAGTTGTCGGGTTTTTCATTTCTCTGACTTCTAGCAGCATGCATGCTCTGATTGGAAGTAGATTCCCTTCTACTCTGATCAGAGGTGCTCCTTGTGCTGTTAGTGTTAGCGTTAGTCTTTTGGCTTTGAGTACGAGAAAGTGTTGAAACTTCACTACCTTTGGATGTGCTCTCTATGGAATAATTATCATGCTGGGAGGGAACAGTACATGAACCATGAGCCGCATCAACTTGAGCTTCATGACCGGAAGGTTTGCTGCTTGAATTGTTCCTTAGACTCTCAGGCCCATGCAAGTGATCATGATTTGACAATCTCAACTGCCACAAATCATTCCTTGGCGCATCAGGACGATGACCACTACCATGTCTCTCCCAGGTGTTCAGAAAAAACTGATTTACTTCAAAACACAGGTCTTCTTTGGGGCAATCAAGTAACCTTGCTAGCCTTTTAGCTCCAAATGCAAACGCACTGCGTATCCTAAAGAAGTTACCTGGAAAATGTACGTTGTATTACACAATAAAAGTTACTAAATGCTAACAGATCAGTAAGAAGTATAAAACATTCATGAACTGATCTATATGTTTACATTCCAATCAAATTCTGTTGCGTCCAAGGACATAAACGCCCAAACGCACACATGAAGTTTAGAGAAGCACACTTATGTTATCATTTCCCTTTGTTCTGTACACTCTTAACCTCAATTACAATTTGCAACCATTCCCACCATCCAGACCACTTAACCTACATTAAATTTTCCACCAATATGTATACATGTGTATATAGGTAAAGCAAATAATGGAAAACAATTAACACATCAATATTAATAGCATATTTAGGCAATTGACAACAAAAAGAACCCTTTTCAAGTCCTAGAACGAAAAATCTAAATATATCAACTTGAATGCCCAATTTCCCTGTTATAAGCCTTAACCCTACCACCAATAAAAGAACAAGAACTAGGATATATTTGAAAACAAGAGAGAGAGGGGAGGCAGAAAAAGAAACATAGTTACAGATGTTTTTCTTTTTCCTTTTTTGCAAGGAATAAACAAAAAGATAAATATAGAAATACATCAACATACATCTTTCGCCCCTTCTTTATTTCTGGTACCTTTTCTTTATCAATACCTTTTCTATCCATTTTTGCTTCAAATCATCACTAAAAACCATGGTGTACAAAATACCTTGAGGAGAAAATTGCAAAACAACTGCACAAACCTCTCTTACGGCTCTTGCACGCTACTATCAGCAGAAACATGTATAAAGAAGAAATAGTGCCAAAGGTAATGCTAGTTTGTACCATATAAAAAATGACACAATCAATAATGAAAAAAAATTGCAGTTGGATAATGCTTCAATGAATATTAAAAGCCAGCAAAGAAATGACAAGACATTAAGTCCTGATTCTCTGTGCTATCTACAGTACCTTGTCAAAGGGAAGAAGAAGAAAGAAGAGCATTTGTCATGCAGATGCACAATAAGACATATCTACAACTCAAAATGAAAAGGGAGAAATATTCAAACGACAGTTAACTTGGTAGCAGACAACATGGCAGGGTTCTATTTGTGTACCTTTACTGACACTACGTCCCAGGTTGTTGTTTACACGCAAAGGATCAATAACATTGAAGTGTTTGGACAAAAAAGGTTGCCCTTGATTATCTTGTCCAGCAGGTAAAACAGCATACACAGCACTACAAGCCTCAAGAAATAATTTGCTAAGTAGTAACTCTCCACCATCCTTTCGAGGAGGTTCCGCTGTGTAACATTAAAATAGTTGGTGCCAGTAGATTGACAAATATTTACAAAAAAGGAAAGGGTCACTTATTGAGAAGATGGAAAGGAATCTTCAATCAATCAAGCATACCTGTTACATCTGGAAGTGAACTAATAGGTACAGGACCCCAGAGACTAACACATAAATTAGCCCAATCAAACTTACTGAAGAACTCGAGAAAACGATAAAGGACCTAGACAGGTAGATAGAGAAAGAATCAGATAAACGAAGAGGGGAATGGAGCAAGACAGTGAGACCAAGCACCAAAATCCACCTCAAGAGGACCCGCAAAGGAGTTGTTGAAAACATGAAATATATATAGAACCAAGGTTTCCAAAGCATAGGTGGAGATCAATCCATGGTGAGCACCAAGTATTCGGCTCTCATAGTAACACCAGGCCTTTATCAAAATAACGCTACGCTTGAATAGATGGTTTTGATTTATCAAATTATCAACCTACAGAGGCAAGAATACTATCAGGGACAAAAATATAAAAGAGTATCCTGGTTTCTAGTTACCAAGAGAAAAATGGTACTCCATCTGAAATTATAATAAATGTTTTACTTTTCAGTTGTTTAAGGAAGGCTGATAACATGGTTGTACAGTACTTTATGCCATCACCTTTTTCATTTTGTTAGCCTCTTTTTTTAGTTTACTTTTTTTTCAAATTTGAGGTTGCTTAATGATTAGGGCATGACAGCAAAACATCAAAATAATTTGTGACTTCCGATAATGCACTAATAATTTGGTATGGCAGAAGTGTTCCAACAGGGATCATTATATTTGGACAAAGGAAGTAAGAAAGATTTTCCAGATAGAGCACTAACCTCCTCAAGGAAACAAAGGGTGCACAGTCCACCAAGTTGGTTAAATGAAATATCGACCACAATGTTTTCCACAAGACACTTTATTATCTTCACCTGTATATGTGTATTCAAACAAAAAGAAAGTTACATCTATCATCAAGAATTGCTTCATAGAGTACAGGGCATTGAGAAATCTTTAATTGAGATTTTTTAGTACGCCTTCTAGACACAGATCTCAGCGGGAGAATCATTTTCTTAAACAAACAAATACAGAAACGATCAAAACAAATTACATAGAAATTAGATTGCGAAATATAATTTCACCTCAAAATAATGTTGAAAATGTGTTGAAAAGCTTACTAGTGTTCACCATTGCCCCATAATTAGAGGTAATACAGAGTGCATATGTCTAGCAAACAACCCCCTTGTTTCAAACATACCACAGAACCTTGAAATGTTCACTGAAGATTACAAGTCCACTGTAGTGGAAGAAAATGCATGGATGGAATATTACTGCTGCTATAACAATTCTGAAGTCAACATTACTAACTAGATATATTCAAGCTAAACACAAACAATCGCATCCTAGTTGTAGAAGCAAGCTTAAAATAAAATGAAGAAACAGAGATAACAAAAGAAATAAACAGAATGTAAAGGAATTGAAAGGATTAATAAGGGACCTACCTCTGCCTGAATGTACTGAACCTCCTTCACTCGGAATTCAGCATTTTCATTCTTCTCCTCATTCTCCAGCATATCACGAACCTGATGAGCCCATGTATCTTTTAAATTAGGAATCTTACTGAAGGCTGTTAAGTCAATATCCCCGTCAGGTAAATAAGTCTTAAGTGGTACAGACCCAAAGGTGAATACCTGTAGATCATAGCAATCATGGGTAAATAATTATATTAAAAACTTGAAGATGCATACCTTTTGCAGCAATGAAACAAATGATATTATGAATCCAAATCACTCCCACCATAAAAATACTCAAGTCCTGCCAGTAAGCCAGTCTGCAATGTTCACAGTTGTTGATGTCTTTGAACTCGACCTTAGGTCTATAATCTATTCTAATTAAGACAAACATATTCTTTTTGTTTGGTCACTTACACAGAAAACACAGTATTTTACTGCCATCAGCTTATAATCCACTAAATGCTCTTGTTTACATTGCCAATCAAGACATACCATCTCATATTTCACTTGTTTTTCAAGAAATGTTTTTTGATCAACGCCTTAACTTAAAAATTCCTACGCACAAAATCACATTCCCAGATTCCATATCAACAATCCAGGCATAACGATGAGGCATTATTCCATGTCTCTCTCTACTGGACCAACACAATCCACAACAATGGTTATACAATCTAAATCCAGAAACCCATCAAGACACACACCATGAGCGTGAGAAACACAAAGATTTCATACGTTAAGGCATATAGGCAATGCACCTGGCAAGGAAAGCACTTTGCAATAAGCCGCTGCACATAATCTGCAACGGCATTGCGAAGCTCTTCAGAAGGCTGGTTGGGCTGAATGCAGGCAATAAGCTCTGCAGTTCTCTCTTCGGCCTTTGACCATCGCTCTGAATCAAGCACTCTGATCACAGAGGGCGCTTCATTGGGCAATAGGCCATTTGGCGATAGCCCACTTGGTGGCTGTGCCCACCCTTCATGCTCTCCCATGCAATCCTAAAATAAAAGCAAGTGTTTTCCTCTCTCTCTCTCTCCCCCCTTTTATTCCACAACCAACAAACCAACTTTCTTCCAGAAAATAACAAATTTTAAACACTTGAAACCATAAACAACCACAAAAAAACAGGTACAGTATTCAGAAATAGGTTTTCAGGATAACCTGTTTCCAAAAATGGAAAAAAAAAGAGCAGGTGCTGAAATTTCCACCAATATTGGGTAAAAAAAACACAAATCAATTTCAGTTAAGTTGGGCACTTACGTGACATTGCATGATTGAAAGGATTCTCCTGAATAAAACAGAATAATAAATTAAACTAAATCAAAGGAAACGCTGGAAATTACGAGCCCAAATACAGAAAAAAAAACAGAGAAAATCTGAATCCTGATAAAAAAAAATTTATAATGATTGAAGTGTCGGCAAATCAAATAAAGAATTATTGCAGGATTAAAAAGGACCACATAGCAAATGCAACATGCAATATTAGGTCCGTTGAATTTATTTCTGAATAAAGGATGGAGGCGTGGATCAATTTCAATACAGTGATTAGTTTTTTCCCTTTCCTATTATTCTCGGGGTTGCAGAGAGAGAGAGGAAGGGAGCGGGGGTGTTAGCTTAGGGGAAATGGAAATTGCGGGGGCTAGAGAAAATTACATTTGAGGGAGTTTGGGCCTCTGAGAGGGTTTTTTTTCTTTATTATTATTATTATTATTTTGATTAGATTTCTTAAAACTAGTTTTTCAAATACTGAAAGAGTTGAGGATAGAGTTTTTGGGAAGGAGAGAGA
>Ga0325404_1001317_pt1 | contig 26301 bp, 24 predicted proteins | sample PopdelMetagenome_18_FD_205664 | JGI IMG/M metagenome (GOLD analysis project Ga0325404, IMG submission 205664) | Populus deltoides microbial communities from Bellville, Georgia, United States - Xylem-Control-R1 | ecosystem: Host-associated > Plants > Phyllosphere > Stem > Wood/Secondary xylem...
TCTATTTTACAAAATAGTCCTCCATTAAGTAGACTGTTTACATTTAAGTACTTCAATAACTATTTTCCTAACAAAGGAGAAATAGCGTTGCATGAAATCTTCAAGATTTGACTTAGAGGAGCTAAATTGCTGAAATAAAAACTTGGATATCAGTTTAGATGCTTCGGAATGTAATTTGGACTCGTTTCTTCACGAAACCTGTTTGCTGGCAGAATTCAGATGTCATCTTTGAAAAATCATATCTCCCTCATATGACATAGGTTTTGGCTGAAATTTCGAGTGTTTATAGAAATTTGAGTCATGAATCCAAAACAATTAAGTTTGCATCAATTGGACTTTTATAGATCCAGATATTCAAGTTGGAATGGCCGAAGTTCAACACTGACAGATTGCGAGATTTGAACTTGAAGGCTGCGATTTCCATGCTCTTTCTTATTTTATTTTCTTGCCTTAAATGTCCAGAAAGGTATGGATGTTAGCTTTTTAATGCCACTGGAATCACTTCATTTCAACCTCCAGAGCTCACGCTCTGCACAAAACATCGACTGAAGGTCAAATCTGTCAATTATCTCCAATTTACTCCTTTTTGCATCTTTCATCCAAAAGTGCCTTCAAAACATAAAACAAAGAATATCAAGGCATTTTATATATAAAACATAGGCAAAACACTAGTTAAATGTGGGTGAAACTATTGAATAATATGGTTGCATCAATATGAGCAGAATCAAGTGATAACAATGCGAGAGTTTGTAAACATGAATATTTTAAGAAGTATTATGATAGACCTTGTTAAGAATGTTTACTAAAATGCATCTCAAGAGTCATTAAAATTCCTCCTTTACTCTATTATCCTAGTAACAACAAGTTTGCAAATGGTTTTAATAATAGAAAACACAATTAGTTAAATTTTTTTTTAATATCAACTACTACCCTCTCTCCCCAACCAAAACAAGACATTGTCCTCAATGTTCTAAGGCAGAAAGATAAAGAGTATAGAAGACATCACCTGAAACATCAACTAATGACAAACATGAAACACACTTAAACAAATATAAGAAACAACAAAACATAAATATTATGCTATTAATAAAACCATAAGACAAAAGTTTTCACAAACTAAGACTCAAATCCAATCTAAGCTTTTTACAGTGTTCTGTGATTGACCAATTGAGTCGACTTATAGAAGAATCAACTACAGGGATGAAAGATTGAAGTTCATCAATCAATTGCTCAGCAATAGCAGCATAGATGAGGATTTGTCGCGCTAAAAATGTTAGAAATTGTTATTCCACAGCATGATCGAGAAAAGACAGTAAAGTATTATAAAAACCATTAACATTTAGCAAACCTATAGGTTTCTGATGAATGTTCAGTTGAGCCCAAGAAGAAATATGAAATATCTCTTCTAAAGTGCCCAGGCCACCTGGTAAAGCAATGAAGGCGTCAGCATGGTTAAACATTATAGATAATCATTCAGACATTATGGAGACCTGTAATTCCTCTCCGACTGTTTTTCCAATGATGTACCATTCGGCTAAAGCTTTGGGGACAAACCCCAAAACTTGATTGCCTCTTAAAAATGCAATTATTGACACACCCCTCATTAACCCAAGGCTGCCTCCCCCATACACTAAATGAATCTTTCTCTCAGCTAGTACCCGACTAAGATGATTTCCTGATTCTAAAAACTCTTTCTTTCCCAAGACTGGATCCATAAAAAACACAAATATTTTTTACTTTAGAAACAGATGAACCTGCCATTTCTACACGCTTCTTTAACTGTTGAATGTATGGGTTGAGTAGAAATGAAGGGAAGGAAGAGAAGATTTTATAGATGAGAAATTGAAAATGCAATCATACCACCTATATGTAGGTTAGCTGGAGTCTCACTCTCTCTCTTTCTTTTTTTTTCATTTTTTTTAAAAACATGTGTATGTATAAGTAGTTGTGATTGTGGCTCACTTCTTTCCTTAGTTTTATGTCCAAGAATGGCTTAAACGCCCTTTATAGGTCGGGGATAGGCTTCCCATCCAATTTTCTTAAAAACTGACATACAGGGTCTTTTTTAGTCAGATTCCCAAGACTAAGTCGATCATGTTCTTTATGAAAATGAGGCCATAAATCATGAATTGCACGATGCACATCTCCACTAGGAGGCGTCTCAAGAGTTAATAAAAGATTATCTAAAGACTTGTTAGTCAGGCCATCCTTAATAAATTGTATTATATCTTCACGGTTTATAGATACCATTCCTAAAAAATGACATTTTGCATTACAAGTCCATCTGGCACATCGATGACAGACTTTCAGTCGTTTTGCACGACGTTTCTTTGCAAAAGTGTTTTTACCTGTCTCAGGTATGTATTATATAAAAGTATTGGAAGACTCACCTGATAATTAGACCTTTGCTTCAATCATCCAGCGAATATCTTTAGGAATTCCATGCTTCATTAACAACCTCAATCTTTCACACCTAGCATGGTAAATTTTTGTAATCGCATTCTGAGGTAGAGCGGGAAAATACATTTTCAATTTTTCAAGAGTGGTGTCCATTTTTCAAAAGAGAAGTGGAGAAGAGATGTAAATAAAAGAGAAGGAACAAGGAATTGAACAAATATATACAAAGATATCAGTTATCATGGGAAACTGAAAGAACCGACTTAAGAGTCACGGAGTACCGTTATCCGCCATTTGACCAGAGTTGGAGAAAGACTAGCAAAACAAGAGTCACACCAAAAAGAAACACAAAAACAATGTGAGAAAAATAAAACAATCAACTTTTATATACAGGATCATTTAAACCAATGGATTCAATTTCACTAGGAAAATTATCAAAGCTTTCAAACGATGTCCATTTACCTTAAAAACATTGCCATTCTTTGAATTCTAAATATCAAAAGCCTCATAAGGATACACATGTTTCAGAATAAACGGACCGCTCCATCTTGATCTTAGTTTTCCAGGAAATAAATGGAGTCGAGAATTATAAAGCAAAACTTTTTGACCAACATCAAATGTTTTTCTCAAGATTCTCTTATCATGAAACTCTTTGATTCTTGCTTTATGAATTTTTGAATTCTCATATGCATCATTTCTTATTTCCTCAAGCTCATTTATTTGTAACTTACGCAACTGGCTAGCATCATCCAGATTTGAATTGAAAGTTTTAATAGCCCAATAAGCTTTGTGTTCAAGTTCCACAGGCCAATGACAAGATTTTGCATAAACCAACCTATAAGGTGACATACCTAATGATGTTTTAAAAGCAGTTCGATAAGCCCAAAGTGCATCATTAAGTCTTAAAGACCAGTCCTTCCGATTAGGGTTCACTGTTTTTTCCAAGATTTGTTTAATCTCCCTATTAGCAAGTTCTACTTGTCCATTTATCTAGGGGTGATAAGTGGTAGCAACTTTGTGTGTGATTCCATATTTCTTCATTAAAGATTTAAATGGCTTGTTACAGAAATGTGTTCCACTATCACTTATCATGGCCCGAGGGATTCCAAATCAACTCAAAATATTTTCTTTCAAAAACTTGATCACTATTTTATGATCATTGTTACAACTTGGAATTGCCTCTATCCATTTTAAAATATAGTCTACTGCGACTAATATGTACACAAAACCAAATGATAGAAGAAATGGACCCATGAAATCTATACCCCAACAGTCAAATATTTCAATGACAAGAATAGTATTTAAAGGCATCATGTGACGTTTTGAAATAGATCCTAACTTTTGACAATTTTCACAAGTTTTGCAGAATGCATGTGTGTCTTTGAACATGGTAGGCTAATAAAATCCACATTGTAAGATTTTTGCAATTGTCTTTCTTAATGAGAAATGACCCCCACATGCATCAGAATGACAAAATTTAATGACACTACTTACCTCATTGTCGGGAATGCATCTTTGAAATATTTGATCAGGACAATATTTGAACAAAGGTCATCCCAATAAAAGTTCTTTACTTCGTTCAAGAACTTTCTTTTGTCTTGGGTACTCCAATGAGCTGGCAAATGTCTTGAAACAAGAAAATTAACAATATTAGCAAACCAAGGCATTGTAGAGATAAAAAGTAAAGATTCATCAAGAAAGTAGTCATTGATTGGTGTGATGTCAGATCTCGAATCAGTTGTCAATCTAGACAAATGATTCGCAACAACATTTTCGGTGCTTTTCTTATCCTTGATTGTGATATCGAATTCTTGAAGTAATTAACAAAATCCATTTTTCACATGCAAATACTACTGCAAGTAATTTCTTTTCAGTGGTAGTGTAATTCATTTGAAAACTATTTAAAGTTTTACTTGCATAGTAAATCACATAAGGTTTCTTATCTTTTCTTTGTCCTAAAACAGCACCCACGGCATAATCACTAGCATCACACATTATTTCAAAAGGTAATGACCAATCAGGAGGTTGAATGACAAGAGTAGAAGTAAGCAAGTTTTTAAGTTTAACAAAGGCTTCTTCACAATGTTCAGTCCATTCAAAAACATTATCCTTTGTTAGAAGGTTACACAATGGCTTAGATATTACATTAAAATCTTTGATAAACCTTCTATAAAAACCAGCATGTCTTAAGAATGATCTAACATTTTTAACAGATTTTGGTGTTGGCAAGTTAGTAATTAACTCGATTTTAGATTTGTCAACCTCAATTCCTATTGATGAAACAATATGACCAAGTACAATGCCGTTTGTTTACCATAAAATGACATTTTTCCCAATTCAGCATAAGATTTTTCTCTTCACACCTGTTCAAAACCTTTTCCAAGTTATTTAAACAATTATCAAATGAATCACCAAAAATAGAAAAATCATCCATAAAAATCTCAAGAAAACCTTCAACCATATCACTGAATATGTTAAGCATGCATCTTTGAAACGTGACTGGTGCATTACATAATCCAAAAGGCATCCTTCGGTATGCAAACGTACCAAATGGACATGTGAAAGTAGTTTTATCTTGATTTTCAAATGCAATTTCAATTTGGTTATAACCTGAATAGCCATCTAGAAAACAATAAAATTCATGACCTACAACTCTTTCTAGAATTTAATCCATGAAAGGTAAAGGAAAATGATCTTTTCTAGTCATTGAATTAAGTTTCCTATAGTCAATGCACATGCGCCAACCAGTAATAGTTCTAGTTGGAATTAACTTATTTTTCTCATTTGTTATCACAATAACTCCAGACTTTTTAGGTACAACATGGGTAGGACTTACCCATTTGCTATCAGAAATAGGATAAATGATTTCATTATCTAGAAGCTTAATGACTTCATTCCTCACTACTTCTTTCATATTAGGATTAAGCCTTCATTGCATTTCTCTAGAGGGTTTAACATTTTCCTCCAAATAAATCTTGTGTGTGCAAATCAAAGGACTAATTCCTTTTATATCAGCAATGGTCCATCCTAATGCATTTTTGTACATTTTCAGAGTTTGTAATAACTTACCTTCTTGATGAACATTAAGTTTGGAAGAAATGATTACCGAAAAAGTTTCATTTTCTCCCAAAAATGAGTATTTGAGATTAAATGGTAACGACTTCAAATCGGGTTTTGGTGGTTGAACACTTGAAGGTATGGACTCAATTGATCGTGGTGGCAATTCCTCAATTTTTGATCTCCAACTATTTGCCTTTGATTCTTCCTGAAAATAAATCATTTGCAAATCTTCAGATTCATTAAACTCAATTTCACTGGAAGGATTTCAAATTGATCATAAATTATTTTTTCAATAAAATCTACTTCCTATAAATCATTATCATCTCTAGGTTGCTTGCAAATGTTAAAAACATTCATCTCTAATGTCATGTTTTCAAAAGATAACTTCATCATTTCATTCCTATAATTAATCAATGCATTAGAAGTTGCAATAAATGGGCGTCCTAAAATAACAGGAATTGAATTGCATGCTTCAACAGGTTTTGTATCTAAGACAATAAAATCTACAGGAAAGATGAATTTATCAACTTGTACTAACACATCTTCAACTATTCCCCTAGGCACTTTTACAGATCTATCATCAAGTAAAAGAGTTACAGAAGAAGGTTTTAACTCACCTAGATTAAGACTTTGCAAAACCGAATATGGAAGTAAATTTACACTAGCTCAAAGATAAAGTAAAGCTCTGTCAATTTTATGTTCTCCAATAAAGCAAGAAATTGTAGGACAACTAGGGTCTTTATATTTTAAAGCATTATAGTTTTGAAGAATGACACTTACTTGTTCGGCTAAGAAGGCTTTCTTTTTCATATTCAGTTTTCTCTTCACAATGCATAGATCTTTCAAAAATTTAGCATAAGACGGTACATGTTTAATAGCATCTAACAAAGGTATATTGATCCTTACCTGTTTAAAAGTTTCAAAGATTTTAGAATTGTGATTGACTTTCCTTTGTTTGGTCATGACATGAGGAAATGGAAGTGCTGGTGGGGAATCAGTCTCCTCCTTGCAATGTTCAGGTTCAACCCTTTCCTTACCCTCAGAGACTAACTCATCTTTTTTCTCACAAGGTTCAAGAATGAGTTTTTTAATAACCTTACCACTGCGGAGAGTAGTGATTGATTTGACTTGATCCATATGTTGGCTTCCAGAACTACTTGCACTTGAATTGTATTGCTCATTGGGATTTTGCTGTGGTTGAGATGGAAACTTACCTTTCTCCTGAAAACTGAGAGTAGATATGAACTTTGCAAGAGTATCTTTCAAATCAGCCATGGTTTGAGCATTTTAAGTGTTGATTGTCTCTTGCTTTTCAATGAATGCATGTAGTGTTTCCTCAAGATTTCTTTTATGAGGGGGAACATAAGGAGGTGCATATCCATGAGAATTTTAGAAATTATGGTATGCTTAAAATGGTGGCTGTGAAGTTTGTGCATTATTGTTACCACTCTTCCAACTGAAATTTGGGTGATTTCTCCAACCAAGGTTGTACGTTTGCGAGTATGGATTATGACTTGGCTTTTGGAAACTATTTAAAGCATTGGCTTATTCATGGAGACATTCTTTAAAAGAAGACGAAGTTGGACAATCATTGGTTGAGTGTTCATTAGTTTCACAAATTTGAAACACAATTTCTTGAACAGATTTTAATTGACCACTTTTTTTTAATTCTAGTGCCTCAGCTTTTCTAGCTAAACATGCAAATTTGGCTTGGAGGTCATGATCTTCCCTAAGGTTGTACATACCTCCACTAGATGTATGAAGTTGAGTTTTACCTGGTGCCTCACAAGTGCTTGTAGTGTCCCAATTTTGAGCATTTTCAGCTAGCAAGTCTAGGTACTCCATTGCTTCATCAGGGTCTTTATCTTCAAAAGTTTCATTGCACATCAATTCCACCATTTGCCTATCTTTAGGTGTTAACCCTTCCTAAAATTATGAAACCAATCTCCATGTGTTTAAAACCATGATGAGAACATGTATTAATCAAGTCTTTATACATATCCCAACACTTGTAAAATGTTTCTCCTGGTTTTTGAGTGAAAGTGGTGATTTGTCTTTTGAAAGAGTTTGTTCTATGAGAAGGGAAAAACTTCTTTAAAAATTGTTGTTGCATTTCATCCCAAGCACGAATGGATCCTAACCTAATATTTTGTAGCCATGTTTTAACTTTATCTTTTAATGAAAAAGGAAAAAGCTTTAATCTGATGGTGTTCATGCTACAATTTAAGTCATTATAGGTGTTACAAACTTCTTCAAATTCTCTTAAATGCAAGTATGGATTTTCTAATTCTAAGCCATGAAAAGTGAGTAAAAGTTGAATAATACCTGGTTTAAAATTAAAATGAGATGTATCAGGAGGAAAAACAATACATGATGGTGCACTTGTTCTTATTGGATTCATATGATCTCTAAGTGTTCTAACACGATTATTCTTATTATTCTCATTATAAATTGGCTGATTATCTTCTTCGGCCATGTTTTCTGAAGAAAATAAGGATTTCCTAGAAAGTCTACCACTTAATGTACGTGTCCAAACTCTCATGCAAGTACAAAAGAAAAAGAAAAAGAAAAAGAAAAAGAAAAGGAACAAAAATTAGAAAAACAAATAAAAGTAAAAACAAAAGAAAATAAAAGAAATATATAATTCATACAATACTTACCTCCCCGCAACGGCGCCAAAAATTTGACATGATCATAGAGTTGATGTCTTATCCCAAGTGCAGGAGTGTCGAAGTAATAAATAACCCGGTAAGATCGGGGTCGAACCACAAAGAAGTGAATTATATAAATTACAAATAATAAAATGATATTGATGTTGAAGAGAACTTTGAGATGTAATGTAAGGATTAAACAATGATAAAACAGATGTTAAGGTTAGAGGATCCACTAATGATATTTTAAATAAATATAATATAAACTCTTTTTATTACTCAATTGGAAACCACACACAAAGAAAGTTCTAATCGGATGATCTATCGTTATTAGCTCATTATAAATTATTAACATGATCATATTAATCATCTTATCTAAGTAACACCATACTTAGATATAGCATATTTTGTAAAGTCACCTTAAAGATGTTATATATATAACTCCAAAGCTCACTTCTTTTTATATTATTCTAAGTTTAATATTTGTTTTTTTTATTTAAGCCATATATACTTGTGATTTCATACTTTTTAACTGAGTCAACTAACATAGAATGTTCAACATAACAAAAAGTTTACTATATGTATATAGATGGACGGTTTGAAAGAACCCAAAATTAACAATACATGGGTCAATGTAAAAAAAAAATATATATTAAATTGATTTGATTGAATATAAAAATTAGATGAATTGAACATGATTTTTTTATTTTCATCCTCAGGAGTGATGAAATAAATTTGTATAGTAGAATAAGTAAAGATAATAAAAAAAAAGATTGAAAAGATGTTGAAAGGTGAAGGCTAAAAGCACAATTTAGTTAAATTGTCAGGCAATAATAAAATAAAATCCCTAAAATCAAAGCCGTGACCCGCCGGAATGTGAAAGATTTATGACCGAAGAAAAAGGCACGAAAAGGCACAAAGTAATGCAAGAAAGAAAAATAAAATAGAAACTCTGTCGTCAACGCCTGTGCTCTCTACTTTCTACCCTCTACTCTCTACTAGTGTCAAACAATGACTCGACCACACTAGCCTCTCGTTTATTTTTCCTTAACTTTTTGCTAAAAAAAATCACTGGTGAAGCACTTAGTCGGTCCCACATAAAGACAGCAGTATACCTGTTTCCCTGTCCTCACTTTCTCTCCCTCTCTCTCTCACTGCTCACCCACCCCCATCTTCTAGGGTTCACTCTAGAAAGAAAGAGAGAGAGCTAGTGACCACGTTTCAAGACAACTAAACCAAATCGAACTCATTAAAACCATAAAAAATTTCCGATCATTTCTTAATCAAGGATGAGTTCAGGTGGTTCAAATTTGGTTAGGTTCGTTGAATCAGTGTTAGGGATATTTTTTGGCGACTCCCTGTCTGACTCAGTTGTTGTGATAATTACCACGTCGTTTGCTGCTCTAGTTGGATTGACGGTGCTTGTATTGAAGAGATCGTCCGATCGGAGCAAAGACGTCAAGCCGTTGGTGGTTCCTAAGTCACTGTCAATTAAGGACGAGGAGGATGAGTCCGAGGCTCTGGGTGGGAAAACTAAGGTTACTATCTTTTATGGGACTCAGACCGGAACTGCGGAGGGTTTTGCTAAGGTAAATAATGACAATTGTTTTATCTAAAATTTAGATTGATCTAGAATCATAATCATAATTAAAAGCTATATCTAACTGCTTTTAGTCTTAATTAAAAAAGAATGGCTGATGGTTATCCTGTTGTTTTTCTGTAATCTTGATCGTTTGTCTCTGTTTTATCCTCTCTTTTTTTCTTTTTGTTTTTTGACTAGCTGCGTTAAAGTGGGTTTTTAATTTATTGGTTTTCCTCGAGAAATGTTGTCCTGATATTTTCTTTGAACAGCAGTAAGTTATTATTTTTTTTATTGTGAATCTGAGAATAGCTGGATATTTTTCAGCTAATATTTGGTACTTAGCTTAATCTCTTTGAATTGTCAGTAGTTTTTGATTGATTGGTTTTGATGATACATTAACATTTATGCTTACTGCTTTTCTACGTCTTTGCTGTCTTGTGGTACCAAGGGTGGCATTTTTCATAGTTTTAGCAAAGCTTTACTGTTTATGATATACAATCATAGTAGATGAACTTTTGTGATGTTAGACGTTTCAATGGGGGCAACAGCTGGTGCTAAAGCATGGCAGATCACATGCCTGATTTAAAAAATAATAAATAAACAGTGGGCAGATCACATTCAAGGTACTTTAGCTGATAATGACTCCGTGAGGAATTTAAGGACTGAGCTTCATGAGATGTCGGAGCCTCACATCTTATCTACAGTGGTAGTCACAAGAGAGTGCTGGAATTGAATTCTACTCCTAGTGGTCATGTTTTGTCATGGGGCTATTGCCAAGTCACTGTGCTAGGTGTTTTCATTAGAGACAGACACTTTTCTGTGCTCTACATGTGTTATTTGTTCCGATATATTCAATTCTAAACAATCGGAGCAGTTGTATAACCTCCCCGCATGAGCATTCGATCTTCATTTTGATGTGGTTTATTTAATGTGTTACTTTGCACTATTATACTTTTATTTAATGTAGTTTTTTACTAATTAATGCTATTATCATAGGCTTTAGCTGAAGAGGTCAAAGCAAGATATGAGAAAGCAGCTGTTAAAGTGTTTGACCTGGTATGTTGGATAGAATTGTTTCACAAATTATTAAATTTTTTTTATAAGAGGTGGTTCTTTTACTATGTATCATCCCTTAAAATACTATTCATTGCAATAATATTTTTTTTTAATTTATATATATATATATATATTAATTTTATCCTTCAACGTTTGGTTTATTGGATACTAGGTTTCATGATTTGTTATGGTTTGCTTTATATATGGTTATCTCAATCTTATGATCCATTTCATGGATTTGACGGGTTAAGCTAGTTCACTTGAGTTTTTTTTTAATTGACATTTTTTTTTAGTTTAATTTTTTAACATCTTCAACATTAGGTTAATTAGGAATTAAGTTTTGTCATTTGCTTCGGTTTGTTTTTTATGAGGTTATTTCTCGATCTCATGGTTTGGGTTATGGGTATTGCAAGTTAACTCGAGTAGACTCAGGTCATTTAATTGTGTTTTTTTTTAAATTGATTTTTTTTTTTCAATTTCATCATTGAACAATGAGTTTATTGAGAATTTATTCAATTTGTTTATAGGGTTATCTCAGTTTAATGACACGGGTTGTAGCCTTGGTAGGTTAATCCGGGTTGACTCTAGTCTTTTTTTTATTTACTTTCTTTAAAGTTATCCCAGTTTCATGATCCAAGTCATGAGTTTGGAAGGTTAATCCGGGTTGACTAAGGTTATTTTTTTGTTCTTTTTTTAAATTGACTTTTTTTTTCATTTTTTTCATCAATTTTGGGTTGATTGAGAATTAGACTTCATAATTTGTTTCGATTTCCTTTCTATAAGGTTATAATGGTCTCATGACTTGAGTCATGAATTTGGCAGGTTAATTCGGGTTGACTTGAGTCATTTTTTTTATATCTTTTTATCTTTTATTTTTTTTATGTTTCATCATTTAACATTGAGTTGATTGAGAATTGAGCTTTGTAATTTGTTTTGATTTGCTTTATGTAGGGTTATCATGGTCTCATGACCTGGGTCGTGAATTTAAAAGGTTAACCCGATTTGACATGAGTTGATTCATTATGTTGTCTCAATATTTTTTTAAAAAATGTCATTTTAAAATTGTTTTGAATTAAACTACGTTTTTACCAATCATCCAGCTTGCCTTTAGATTCATCGAGTCGATTGGGTCACATTAGATTGACTCCCACACGGTTTGAATTTTTTTTTCTATTAGAAAAATATTAGCTGCACTTAGATATTTTTTTTATGTATGTTAAAAAGAAATTAATCTGACCCGTAGCATAATACGAGCCAACGATCTAGTGACATTGATTGCAGCATTACATGATAGAATTGGCTTCTTTAGAAATTATAGCATATGTTCGTGTTCTTTGTGGCTTGAATAGGATGATTATGCTATGGAAGATGATCAATATGAAGAAAAATTGAAGAAAGAGACTTTGGCATTATTCATGGTTGCCACGTAAGAATAATTTTACTCTTGATGGTACTTTGTTGTATGTTGGTCATGTATTTCAATTTTTTAAAAAAAATTGGCGTTGAATGTTTTTGAATCTTACAATGTAGTTATGGAGATGGAGAGCCAACTGATAACGCTGCGAGATTTTATAAGTGGTTTACTGAGGTTGGTGACTTTCTTACAATGCCTATATGAGCTTAATGCCTGTAGCTTTGTTTTACCAGAATTTCTAGCTAAATGTCCCGCAATGATGGAGTTCTATTTCCAGGGAAATGAAAGGGGAATCTGGCTTCAACAGCTTTCTTATGGTGTTTTTGGTCTTGGTAACCGTCAATATGAACATTTTAATAAGGTAAAAACCAGTTGGATTTGTTTTCCTCTTAGACTTCATTTTAAGTAAGCAATATCTGATGACACACTGTTCACTAAACAGATAGCGAAGGTGCTTGATGACCTGCTCTATGAACAAGGTATATTTCAATTTTATTTAGTTATTCTCGTTGACTTAGGGTTATGGTTTGAATCTAATTCATTGCAATGTAGCAGTACATCAAGTTTTCTCATTTTGTTTTGGAGGATATGTTGAGGAAAAAAATACTAAATGTTGTACCAATTCTGCAGTTTGCAACTCAGTGCCCCCATGTTTTCAAGTTGTTCATGACATTGCTTTCTGATTCTGTTCTCATGCTTGTTTTAAATATTTGATTTAGATGCATGTCCTGTAGATTGGCATGCATGTCAAACTTTTATGTCTTGCACTGGTTGGCAATTTTTTTCATTTCATTCCCTTCCTTTTGAGTTTTTTATGTTGTGTATTATTTTGAATGAGGTAGAATTTTCCTGTGTGATTGATATAGGAGGAAAGCGTCTCGTTCCTGTTGGTCTTGGCGACGATGATCAATGCATAGAGGATGATTTTTCTGCTTGGTATGCAACATGTTCATGTTTGAGTGTTTCAGTGGATGGAGTGTCTTGCAATTGCTGTCTTAGCTGAGATTGGCTTTTTTGTTTCCTTTCTCTGGATGGATCGAGCTTCCTGGGTGCAACTTACCTAATTGGCATCTGTTTTTGTTCCTTTCATTTTCAGGAAAGAATTTTTGTGGCCTGAGCTAGACCAGTTGCTCAGAGATGAAGATGATGTGAATGCTCCATCTACTCCTTATACAGCTGCTATACCTGAATATCGATTAGTGATTCATGATCCTTCTATAATATCTGTTGAGGATAAATTCTCAAACTTGGCAAATGGGAATGTGTCTTTTGATATTCACCATCCATGCAGGTAATCAACTAAGGTATAGGATGTGTTAATCATAACTGATTTGTTATTGCTGAAATTGGTGTTTTCCCTCTTTCCGGAAGAGTCAATGTTGCTGTCCAAAAAGAGCTTCACAAAGCAGAGTCTGACCGGTCTTGCATACATCTGGAATTTGACATCACAGGGACTGGAATTATGTAAGTTCATCTCGGTACTTTTACTCCGTTTAATCTAATAATTCATATCCCTTTATAAATTCCTTTTTCTCTCAATTTCTTGTGGTCCAAGACCTATCTCAACTTAACCCTCCCTACCATTGACGCTTAAGTGGAAGCCCAAAGGCTTCTTCTCCTCTTGTTTGCTACAAAGGTCCTGAAATTTTCCTTGTATGAATAATTTGCCTGATCTTGGGATATTTGGAAATTAAGTGTATTATCTGTTGCTAATCTCGCTTAGGGTGAATTTGGACTTCTTTGTGTGAGCCCCTCTTTGCTCTATTTATTGTGTGTATTATATAGATGCTATATTCCCAGGAAGGAGATATCCTCAAAAAGTTATTTTCTTATTTTGAGATTTGCGGTGTCACATACCTCTAGTATTTGTTCTTTTCTTTACGTACCTTTTCACTACTTTTTGGGTGGGTATCCTTGGTGGTTTCTTAATATGCTTTTGAATTCTGTAGAGTGATATTTTCTGCAGTTTTCTGGTGTGTTGTAAAATTCGTTTATTACCATACTGGTTTCTTTCTTCCTTTTTTTTGTTTATGTTTTGAAAAAAAGTATTTTGTTTATTTGCCATTAAGTTTGCACACTAGTGTTAGTAACAGCCTCTTTGCTGACTTTTCTCCTCAGATATGAAACTGGAGACCATTTGGGGGTGTATGCTGAGAATAGTGATGAAACTGTTGAAGAAGCAGGGAAGTTGCTAGATAAACCTTTAGATTTGTTGTTTTCTATTCATGCTGATAATGAGGATGGCACAGCTATTGGAAGCTCATTGCCGCCTCCTTTCCCAGGTCCCTGCACACTTCACACTGCATTGGCATGCTATGCAGATCTCTTGAGCCCTCCTAAAAAGGTGATATTTTCACGTGTTTTCTTGTTCAGGTTTATTTTCTGGTTCTACTTCTGTTAGATTTATCTATTGTTGGTTGGAAATTATGCTGTCAGGCTGCTTTGCTTGCATTGGCTGCTCATGCCAGTGAACCTAGCGAGGCAGATAGACTCAAGTTTTTATCATCACCGCAAGGAAAGGTCAGTAGGTGATCCATGCTTTTTGTTGATTTTTTTTTTGCTCTGTTTGATGTCTTCTGTATATTCCTGCTCATCTAATATGTTCTTTTTCTAAAAAATAAAAATAAAAATTCCAGAATGAATACTCTCACTGGGTCATGGCAAGTCAGAGAAGTCTTCTCGAGGTAATGGCTGAGTTCCCATCTTCGAAACCTCCCCTTGGTATCTTTTTTGCTGCAGTGGCTCCTCGCCTACAGCCTCGCTACTATTCTATCTCATCCTCTCCTAGGTAATCTATTTATTCATGTTGAGTATTTGAAATGCGAATTTATCTTCTTGATTGAATTATAAAAACATAGTATCCTGATATTTTTCTGCAGATATACTCCCAATAGAGTACATGTGACCTGTGCTTTAGTATATGGTCCAACTCCCACTGGTAGAATTCACAAAGGGGTGTGTTCAACTTGGATGAAGGTATTGAGAGCCTCCATTATATTTTACAGAACAGCACTTTCTCTCTTTCTGTACTATCCTTAATGTTTGAGATTATTTCTGCATAGCATCTTGGAAAATCTAATATTTTGCTGTATCCCCCCTCTCCTGACTCTCTCAAAAACTATAAATTAAAAATTAAAAAACAACAGAATGCAGTTCCTCTGGAGAAAAGTTATGAATGTAGTTGGGCTCCCATTTTCACCAGAACATCTAATTTCAAGTTACCAGCAGATCCTTCAACTCCAATTATAATGGTGGGTCCTGGTACTGGATTGGCACCTTTCAGAGGATTTTTACAGGTGGGGTGGATTTGCTTTCTGATGGGAGTATTTTATTTTTATTTTTTATTTTGGTGTGAAATGAAGAAAATTAATTAGTTGATTTCTCCAGGAAAGAATAGCCCTGAAAGAGGATGGTGTGCAGCTTGGTCCCGCCCTGCTTTTCTTTGGATGCAGAAATCGCCGAATGGTTTAGACCTTGACATACTTCCTAATTTGATAATAATTGATACAAAACGAATTTGTTCCCATTGATTTCCAATTTCTATGGTCTGCAGGATTTCATATATGAGGATGAGCTCAATAATTTTGTCGAGCAAGGTGTGATATCCGAGTTGATAGTTGCATTCTCAAGGGAGGGGCCACAGAAGGAATATGTTCAACATAAGATGGTGGATAGAGTAAGTAATTGTAGACTGCAAAATTTAGGTGGTTGTTGATTAGTCAAATACCTTGTACATATTAAATTAATTTCATTACCATATGCAGGCAGCAGAGATATGGACTATAATTTCTCAAGGAGGTTATTTTTACGTGTGCGGTGATGCCAAGGGTATGGCTAGAGATGTTCATAGGACTCTGCACACTATTGTGCAAGAGCAGGTACGTGTTATTGCTTGTGCTAATGTTCTGTCACCTTCGCACTATTATTTTCTCAATGCTGCTTCCCTTATGAAGCACAGCACCAAGAAAATCATGCCCATGCATGCATAATACGGTACCCATCACTGTTTTAAGTGCCAGTGATTCATGTCCAGCTCTTCCGTTGTGATTCACCTTGGTCCCTTCATTTGAATTGACTGTGTTTCTCTCCCACTGTCGCATGTGTGTATATGTGAGGAACATTATGCATCTGAAATATGTGCTTTTGTGTTTCAGGGAGGCCTGGACTCATCGAAAACCGAGTCTATGGTGAAGAAGCTCCAAATGGAAGGACGGTATCTAAGAGATGTCTGGTGATAGCAACATTCTCACATTGGATCTGCCTGTAACCTCACCGAGTATAGCATTGATTCATTCTTCTACTATTCAAGCTTCTTTCACTGGTTCTTCTCTACCCTTATGGACTGTGGAGTCCCAGCAGGATTTCACAAGGATGGGAATCTGAAAGCTGATTCCCTTAGAACCTTAGATTATGATGTCTTCCTGCCTGCCTTCCATCACATTCCATTTCTTACTTTTTTATTTGTTTGAATAGGATCCTGTTAGTCTCTGCTGTATCCATAATGGAATCTTCAAGCAGGGAATAGCTTGTAGTTAGTTACCAGGTGTCAAGGTAGACATAAAGCTAAACTTGCGGTTTTTGAAAATCAAAACGGTTACTAAAATTTACAACCCCCCCCCCCCTCTTTTGTTTTTTTTTTTAAAAAGTGAATACTTGTGAATTAATATTCTTGACATTTACTGATTGCTGAGCTAACTCTCATGAGGTAAAATGTAGTAACTGAGGCAGAGGCACCTTGTGTGGCAAGGTTGCAGTCCATTCTCTGTTTTTCTTTTTATGTTTTCATTGACTCTGCCATCGTGCAAGAAAAAAAAATATTTAATTTCGATGCCGAAGGCGTATAGCGTGATGTCCATGTACTAAATTTTAATATTGATTCAAGGTCACCTTGCCAAGATCAAGGGTTCATTTGGGTATGCGTAGCTTTCGGTGTTTTAAAAGCTGTTGGGTCTTTTTATTTATTTATATTTTTCTTCATTTGTTTGGTAGAGTTTTGAGCCACAAGTGGAACGACTTCTTTAATCTTTTTATGAGTTTTATTTTATTATTTTATTTTAAAGTTTTTAAATCTCGTGATAAAATTAACTATTGTAAAATTAATGTTTTAGATATAAAGACAGGGTAAGAGAGTAATTTTGAATCTTTTACAACGTAACTCATGTGTCTCTTATCCGGAAAGTCTCGGATATCTCTTTAAAAGATTCTCCTCTTTGGTTTCTGTCCTGAAATTTTTATTAACGTAAGAGCATTCTAATAGAAAATTAGCAAACATTTTTACACCCATGGCTAAAAGTTTCAATCACAAAAGTAACAGCTATCCAAACGGACCTTCACACTTACCTCTCCAACAGCAGGCCGACGATTCATTAGCTGGAAGCTTTCTAGTCAGTCTATGGGTGTCTGCTCTTGCTGGGGTAAATAAGAAAGTAATTGATGTCAAATTTGTGGATTTAAAAACTCAGAAACTTACAGTAAAATAGATAAATAATCTAAAAAAAGCTAAAGCTATGGATAAAAACCTTAATCCAAAGATAATCTTATACCTAAAAATATAAGGTATTGAAAATTAAATTAGGACTCGTTGATTATAAAAAATAAAAAATCCGAAGTATATGAATACGCCACAAGGTTAGTTATACATTTACAAGTTAAATTTGCCTTTTCTTTCAAGAAAAAAAAAATTGCATCACACAATACACAATTTTATTTAAAACATCATGAATGCTGAATTTTACAGTAAAGAAAACAATGTATAGTCTTTCTAAATGGTCTTAATGGATTTTTATTGTGTTGCAAATCAATAGACCCAAGCTAATAATGGTCATAAAACATCAAAACAAAACAAGTCTAATACTTAAAATGGTCATAAAACATCAAAACAAACTCTAACTAAAACACAAACTCTGAATTGAAGATAAATATCAAAATAATGGATCTTCCTAAATAAATTTAATGGACCTTTATTGGGTTGCAAACTTATGAACTCAAGCTAATATTTAGCTAACACAAGCTTGCTATTTAAAACAATCCTAAAACATTGTTTTTAGGCCAAAACATGTCAAAACTAAACACATGCAATAAACTAAATGTAAATATCTAAATAATAAAATAAAACAACAAATAAAACCTTAAAATAATACAGAAAAATAATTTAGCCTAAAATCAATGTCATTAAATATTCCAGCTCTCAGTTCTTTATATAGTTAGAATAAACAAGGAATCTTTATAAAAATAAGTTGTTGAATATCTTTGTATTATGTGGAAAAGAATTCTCTTCAAATAAAAAATTCACAGATTAAAAGACAACAAATAATAAAATTCATATTGCATCTGCTTATTTATATCGTAAAAATTTTCTTAACAATGATTAACTTAAGATTTTAATTTAATATAGAATAATATATTTAAAATTCCTATTAAAACTTTAACCTAATCTAATAATCAGATTAAAAATTATATTTAATGGTATAAAATTGAACAATAAACATAATTACATTATAATCTGAATTTAAATTTACTTATTTATAGAAACAAGTAAAATTGTGTGATAGAAACAACTCTCTCAATCTTGGATTTTAGCGATGAAATATAGAATTTAATGCCCACCAAATGAAGCTAACCAACTACTCCTTACAATAAAAAATTGTCTACTATAATAAATATCACATTTTTTTATATATAAATAAATCAGACCGGCACAAACACTCGTAGACGTCAACATTCCCAAATGAATTATAAGAGGCAATGAACAATTCTACATTGTACTCACAAATTTTCAAATTAAATGTTTTATTTTTATTTTTTATATTTAAGTATTTATATTTTTCTCTATGTTTATTTTTTATATTTAAATAACTACATGGATGATTTGTTTGTTGCATAGACATATGATATTCTTATTATGATACTCACTATTTATAAAATTAGAAAACAAAATGAAAATCTGATTTTGATAAAAAAAATGATAAATAATAAATATGTAAATCATTGGTTAAAAAATTTAATTTATTATAAATCCCCCCTTTTTTGTATAATTGTTTCTCGAGTTTCATATTCTCCCCTCCTAACAAAAATTTCATCTCTAAAATTTAAGTTGCATACCTGTCTCAAGGAATAGGTGGGGTTATTTTTCCTTAATCTCTGATTCTCTCTCCCATGTTTCTTTCTCTATTTGTGAGTTCCTCCACAATACTCTGACCAATGGTATTCTTTTATTTCTCAATGTTTTTTCACCCCAATCCATGATCTTGATTGACTTGGTCTCGATTCCCTTCAATGGGAACTGGAGGTAACACTCGTGAAGGATCCACTTCTGCCTTCCGTAATAGTGATACATGGAACACATTGTGAATCTTCTTTAGGTGCGCGATAGCCTTAGGTAGTAAGCAACCGACCCTACCCTAGCTATCACTTCAAATAGGCCAATGTACCTCGGAGCAAGCTTTCCTTTCATTCCAAACCGAATGATGCCCTTCCACGGTGCCACCTTTAAAAATACTTTATCCCCTATCTGGAATTCCAAAGGTCTCCTTCGATTATCTGAATAACTCTTCTATCTATCTTGGGCTTCCTTTATTCTTTGCATGATCACCCTTACTTTATCAGTCATTAATTGTACCATTTCAGGACCCAAGAGTTTCCTTTCTCCAATTTCATCCCAGCATATCAAAGTGCGACATTTCCTCTCATAAAGGGCTTCATATGGAGCCATCCCGATAGAAGCTTGATAACTATTATTATACGTGAACTCTACCAACGACAACAAGTCTTCCTAGTTTCCCTCAAACTCTAGCATACATGAACTTAGAAGGTCTTCAAGTGTTTGGATAGTTCTTTCAGATTGGCCATCCGTTTGAGGGTGGAATGTCGTGCTCAAGTTTACCTCGATTCGATTCCTAAAGCTCGTTGTAAGCGTGGCCATAACCTCGAGGTGAATCTGGGGTCTAGATTGACACAATTGATAAGGGTACTCCATGTAGTCTAATCACTTCATTCACGTATAATTTGGCCAACTTGTCTACGGGGTCCGTCATCTTGGTGGGCAAGAATAGAGCTGACTTCATTAGTCGATCTACAACCGCCCATATAGCCTCATTGCCCTTTTTCTCCTTTGGCAATCCAGTTACAAAGTCCATGGCTATATTTTCCCATTTCCATTCCGGAATTGGTAGTGGTTGCAAGTCCATGGCTATCTTCACCTGTTGACATATCCCACATCTTGACACATATTCTGCTATCTCCTTCTTCATATTTGGCCACTAGTAATACTCCTTGAGATCCCTGTACATCTTAGTGCTCCCGAGGTAGGTGATGCAACCATATTATTCAATAGTTTCACCCACATTTAACTAGTGTTTTGCCTATGTTCTATATATAAATGTCTTAATATTCTTTGTTTTATGTTTTGAAGGCACTTTTGGATGAAAGATACAAAAATGAGTAAATTTGAGGTAATTGGCAGATTTGACCTTCAGTCGATGTTTTGTGCAGTGCGTGAGCTCTAGAGATTGAAATGAAGTGATTTCAGTGGAATTAAAAAGATAACATCCATACCTTTCTAAACATCTAAGGTAAGAAAATAAAATAAGGAAGATCATGGAAATCGCAGCCTTCAAAGTCAAATCTCGCAATCTGCCAGTGTTGACCTTTGGTCATTCCGACTTTAATATAGGAAGCTACAGAAGTCCAATTGATGCAAAATCAATTTTTTTGTATTCCTGACTCAAAGGCCTATCAACGCTCCAAATATCAACCAAAAACAATGTCATCTGAGGGAGATATGATTTTTCAAAGATGACAATTGAATTCTACCAGCAAACAAGTTTCGTGAATAAATGAGTCCAAATTACGTTCCGAAGCATCTAAACTGATATCCAAGTTTTTATTTCAGCAATTTAGCTCCTCAAAGTCAAATATTGAAGATTTCATGCAAGGCTATTTCTTTTTTTTTAGGAAAATATTTATTGAAGTACTTAAATGTAAATTGTCTACTTAAGGGAGGACTATTTTGTAAAATAGAGACTATGGTTTTCTAGGATATAAAAAGAATGAGAGAAGAGAAGGGGGGCAGCCAGCCAAGAGGAGAAAAACGCCCCCCTCCTCTAAGAAACCGGAAATCATGCATTCCTCATTTTTTTTATTAGTTGTTCAACAAACATGCAAGGCTAAACTCGTTTTCTTGGTTGCAAAGACATGGAAATCTTCGGATTTCAAGAACTGTGAGATTTATTTTACCTTCTCTTTTCAATTTATATGATGAATATGTTTGTTCTCCTATACTTATTTTTCGTATGATTTTTTATTTTAATTGCTAGAGTGGACTCTAAGTTATTATTGTAGACAATCTATTGCTAAGTTTGATATCAAAACCGGAGTTGTGGTATATGAACTTATGAAGCAACTGAGTTTAATAATTGTGGCGGATCTATGTTATTAATCTTAGAGAGAACATTCAATCAAATCAAACATAGACTGTGAACAATTATGTTTTCTTGATTAATCAACTTCTCTAGTTCTTAAGGCTGTCATTGAATTAAATTACTAATGCGGACATTGGTTATTTGATGGTTAGGATTAGTTATACGGCGGATCCGTTAACTAACCAATGTTAAGAAGAGATAAATATTTAGAATATAAATTGATGTTTCGTTTCCATGATCAGTTCTTATTTATGTAGGTGTATGTGTGCTTGCAACCATGGTTTGTTCTCTTGATAATTTTCTGATTTTATTAAATTTTGTTTGATAGTTTTCTGTTTTCTTTTGCTTTAGCCTAGATAACGTCCAAACCCCCCCAAATTGCATATCATCTAGCATAAAAATTTGACTTGAATCTTCCTCGTGGGATCGACCCCTTGCTTGCTCTATACTATCTTGTGTGTTGTGTTTGAAGCTAGGGTAATTAATTTGTGCAACCGCGACATCACAACAGTAAGTTGCAAACCGAGATTCATGAGCTTCTTTCATTATTTCACCCTTTAAGGCCTTATCCTCGAATAATTAAACTCGTTTGCCCATCGCCACCAATCCTTTGGGCAAAACTTGAAAAGATAACTCTTTGCCTTGCTCTATCCTTCCTTTGATCTTTCCTATACCTTCATCCACCAACTGAGCTTCTAGAACTTTATCTCGCAGCACTGATCTGATTTTTATATGAGCTAGTTGTGACCCTTCGGGACCCACACCTAACTGCAAGCCCATCCTTTTCAATTCCATCAAATCCTCTTGTTCTGTATTTCCTGTATCACCCACCACTACCTTCCCTTTTTGGCTCAAGGCATCCGCCATCATATTGGCTTTGCCAGGATGATAGTCAATTATGCAATCGTAATCCTTTATCAATTTCACCCATCTCCTCTATCGCATGTTTAACTCCTTTTGCGACATTAAATACCTCAAACTCTTATGGTCGATGAAAATTTGGACTTGTGTTCCATACAAATAATGTCTCTTTAGCCGTAAGGCAAATACTACTGCTACAAGTTCCAGGTCTTGGACTAGATAGTTCACTTCATGTGGCTTTAACTGTCTGGAAGCATAGGTGATCACCTTCCCATGCTGCATTAACACACATCCCAAACTCCCTATCGAGACATCACTATAAACCATGAACCCTTTTGTTCTAGAAGGAAGGGCCAAAACAAGGGTTGATGTGAGCCTTCTTTTCAACTCCTGAAAACTCTCCTCGTATTCCTTTGACCAAATAAACCTTACTTCTTTATGAGTCAACTTGGTTAGAGGTGATGCTGTTGTAGAAAACCCTTTGATAAACCTCTTATAATACCCTGCGAGGCCTAAGAAGCTTCAGATTTCGGTCACATTCGTGGGCTTTTCCCACTTTAGAACTGCCTCTACTTTTCCTGGATCCATAAATATTCCTCATGCTGAGATAACATGTCCCAAAAGTACCACCTCCTTGAGCCATAACCCATATTTATCCCGTTTGGCATATAATTTATTCTCCTTTAATATCTCCAACACCTTTCTCAAGTGCTTCTCATGTTCCAAATAAGAGTTGGAATATACTAGTATATCATCAATATATACCACCACACATTTATCTAGATAAAGCCAAAACACCCGGTTCATTAGATCCATAAATACCGTCGGGGCATTTGTTAACCTGAAAGGCATCACTAAGAATTCATAGTGGCCATAGCGGGTCCTAAAGGCAATTTTCTGTATGTCCTGTTATCTGATCCTTAATTGATGATACCTCAACCTCAGATCTATCTTTGAGAATACCCTTGCACCCTTCAATTGATCAAATAGATCGTCTATCTGTGGTAGCAGGTACTTGTTTTTTACCATCGCTTTGTTTAGTTATCGATAGTCAATACATAACCGGAATGTACCATCCTTTTTCTTCACGAATAGCAATGGGGCCCCCCAAGGTAAATTGCTTTGCCGTATGAACCCTTTGTCCAGCAACTTCTGAAGTTGGATCTTCAGTTCAACTAGTTCTATAGGGGCCATTCTATAAGAGGACTGTGCTATAGGGTTGACCCCCGGAAGAGTCTCAATGAAAACTCAATCTCCCTAATTGGAGGTAGCCCTGGTAACTCCTCCGGAAACATATACGAAAATTCTTTTACAATAGGGATATTTGTTAATTCTATGCTTCCCTTCTTTAATTCTCTTACATGAGACAACCAAACAGGGCATCCCTTTCTAATCAATTTTCTAGTCGTCATGACCGAGTTATTAGATATTCATATTGTTATATTTATTGTGATATTCACCTTGCAATAATATGTATTTTGTTTCAGGATCATCGCATGCACGACAGGAGTAGATCCTAGCTTATGTTCCCTTTTTGAAATCTAGGTTCTAGGGAGTATACCCTTGTATTTTGTAAACATGAAAATGTTTGTATAACTTAATTTGTATAATAAATGTTTAAACTTGATTGGATGAATTTAACGCTGTAGTTTATATATCCATATTTCATGTCTATGTATCTATACTTATTTAAATTATTCATCCATAATGATATTTTGTTACATAATGCATATCATAAATATTATGGTTGATAGGTGTGAGTATAATTGTGGAATTGAAACCCAGGATGATTGGGTTGGGAATTAAGTTATGAGATGCGAATTGTTAGAAGTGTAGACAAGTTACATGTTGGTAACTTGGGACCTTCCGGTATAGGGGGGACTCCGTCGAAATTCCGGTAGATGTTAATACGAAGACCATGAATACGTATATACAAAAAAAAATTTACTACTCTGTTTTTTTTATTGACATGAGATTGTTGTTTTATCCCAGAAATAAGGGATGTTACACTCTTACTCTCTCTTTTGAAATACTTAAGTTTTGTTTATATTAATCTCTTATTTATGCCTTTCATTTTCTTTTCTTTACTTAGTTAACTTCTTTCTCATTTATGTTCTTATCTTGTTTATCTATGTTTCTTTCTTTCATTATGTTTAGTTAAGTTAATTATGTCAAGGTGAAAAGGGTACACTAATGGTGTAAGAATAAGTATAATATAAACTTAACATGAACCTTAATGTTGGATACTAACATGCTTTATATTTGTTATCTTGTTCACTTTTAATACTTTGTTTGTTAAATGGTTAATCTAGATTTATGTTGTATAACACTTGGTACAACAAATACTTGGCACTTTCATAGCCCATACTGTATGGTATAACCGACACCTGATCTATGAAAGGAACTTGATTTGTTGTTAACATAAGTTATAATCATGAATGCCTGACTACATTTACAAGTATTAGCATTATTCGAATAAGATAACTAATGTAATCATGTTAACAATTTATAATCTAATTGGAACCTCCTTTGTGTGTGGTTTCCAATTGAATAATAAGAGTTTATACTATACTTGTTTGAAATACCATTAGTGGATCCTCTAACCTTGACATTTGTTGTTATCATTGTTTAATCCTTACGTTAATCTTCCATCTCAAGTTCTCATCAACTTCTTCTTCTTCTTCTTCATTATTATTATTATTATTATTATTATTATTATTATTAGTATTGGTATTAGTAGTATTATTAATATTATTATTATTATTACTATTATTATTGTTGTTATTGTGTTGCTATTGTTTATAATTTATACAATTAACCTCTATGTGGTTTGACCCCGGTCTTGCCGGGTTATTTATTACTTCGACACTTCTGCATTTGGGAGAAGACATCAATCTTTTGGTCGTGTCAAGTTTTTGGCACCGTTGCCGGGGAGGTAAATTCTTGTACAAATTATAATATTTATTTTATTTTCTCTTTTCACTTTTCTTGTATCTAACTTTGTTTATTTTGTTTTGTTTCTTTTTGTTCTGTTTTCTTCTTCTTTTTATTTCTCTTCTTACACGTGCATGAGAGTTTGGTCACGTACATTAAGTGGTAGACTTTGTAGGGTATCCTCATCATTTTCAGAAAATATGGTCGAAGAAGATAACCAATCGCTTCATAATGAGAATAATGAGAATAACTGAGTGAGAACACTTAGAGACCACATGAATCCCACAAGAACAAGTGCATTTTTATCAAGGTTTTATATCATCATTTTGCACTTGAAGTATTAATAACTCCTTAACTAGAGCATGTTTTATCATAATAGATCTGATAATATAAGATAGCTTTAATTTATGGTAAATGTTCATTTTAAATGCAGGCATATCTCAAAATTCAAAGGATTGATTGATGTGATTAACTATTGAAAGTGAAAGGACAAAGAAACGGCTAAGATTAGAAAGGAGATACCGATTCAATTCAAATTAGAACACTGTTCAATTATTGAGTCATATCTGGAGCTGTAGATCTTGGATTTCAGCTTAATTTATATGGATGGAAAGCTAAGAAATAGGCCTACAATGTTCATGAATAGTGTAAGATCCAAATCTGCCGTTTTCAAATTCAAAGTTTGGCCACAAAAGAGAAGTCAGAATCTGTCTTGTAATCTAGTCCAAACACTGCTTAGAATTTTACCCATATCTGGAGTTCTAGAAGGCCAAATGACGTGAAATTTGGTGGGTGGAAGGAAAAGACAATTTCCAACAACTTTCATGCGGAAGATGTTCTCAAATTCAGATGGTAACAATGACATTTCATCCAGACAAGAGCTTGAGGTCTATCCACCACGTCCACCAACAGCACTACTCAGTATTT
>Ga0325404_1001318_pt1 | contig 26293 bp, 11 predicted proteins | sample PopdelMetagenome_18_FD_205664 | JGI IMG/M metagenome (GOLD analysis project Ga0325404, IMG submission 205664) | Populus deltoides microbial communities from Bellville, Georgia, United States - Xylem-Control-R1 | ecosystem: Host-associated > Plants > Phyllosphere > Stem > Wood/Secondary xylem...
TGTTTTTAGCTTTGGAATCTTAATGCTTGAGATAGTAAGTGGAAAGAAGAGTAGAGGATATTATCATCCAGACCATAGCCTAAGCCTTATTGGACATGTAAGTGTCAAGGTTTCAATTTCTTACTTGTATGTACTGTACAAGTGAATGACGGAAAGTTCCTTCTCATTTCTAGGCATGGAGATTGTGGAAAGATGGAAAACCTTTGGACTTAATTGAGGCGTTTCCAGGAGTGTCATGCAATTTATCAGAAGTGATCATGAGATGCATAAACATTAGTCTCTTGTGTGTGCAGCAGCATCCTGATGATAGGCCAAGCATGGCCACTGTGGTTTGGATGCTAGGAGGTGAGAATACACTGCCTCAGCCAAAGGAACCAGGCTTTTTTAAGGGTAGCGGTCCGTTCGAACCATCTTCTTCATCAAGCAATATTGAATTATCTTCGACCAATGAATTTACTGCCTCACTCTTGTATCCTCGGTAGTTGATTGTGCTGGATGAAATGTTCACAATTTTTGACATGTTCCTCCAGTCGCAAGTCATTAAACCTATTTAAAGGTATATTGAGTTTTCAGATGTATTAGTTGATTTGTTTTGAATGCATTCTGCTTTTACCTGATCCCGAATTTGGATTAGAATTGCATCAATTTAAATGCACATTTTCAGTTTTTCTTTTCTTTTTTTAAGAAACTTTATCTAATACAATTTGCTTTTGCCTTTTTTCCTTTTAACGAGTAAGAGCGTACAAGGGGGCAAAAACTGTTGTTCTAGTTATAAGACAATAATAATATCTAAGGGATGTGTGGATTAGGTGTTATACTAATTATGTCAAATAATGCAAATAAATATACTAAGCACATATAACACAATAATCAACAATATAATTAAAGTGCTTAAAGTAAAGAGATAAGGAAAGAGAGACTAAAAACTCGATTTTTAACGTGGTTTGACAAGTTTACATTCACACTTCAAGTACCAACAGTACTTGAATATTGTATTCTTTTACTATTTCAAGTGAAAGATACAATGACCTTGATGAATCCACACCAAGTAATTACACTACTTGAAGATATTTTCTCTTAAAGATTCTTCTCTTAGTGATAATACCTAACCAATGCCAAGAGTTTATCCAAACTCTCAAGTATTTACAAGTATGATTTGTTTACAACAAAATTCACACTCTAAAATAGTAGATTTTACAATTTAAAACTATAATCTCTATAGCTAACTCAATAGCACTTAGGATGATTGAAAGTGTGTAAATGTAATGAGTATGAGATTTTATACTCTTATGCTATATATATATATATATATATATATATATATATATATATATATATATATATATATATATATAAAGATTTAATTTAACACAACTTAGAGTATATTAAGATTGATGATTTCTAGTTGGTTCTTATTTTAGAATAGCTTCTATATCATGTATATAGCTCTCTTCTATGCAAAACTAAGATAAGATTTCTAAGCATACATGATATAGAAGTTATTCTAAAATAAAAACCAACTAGAAATCATCAATCCTAATATACTCTAAGTTGTATTAAATTAAATCTTTATATATATATATATATATATATATATATATATATATATATATATATATATATATATATATATAGTTTCCAAAAGAAACTAGTCGTTTATAGCCATTAGAATGTCTCTGATGGCTAAAACGATCGATTAGTTAAAATGACCATATCATTTGGTTGACCAGTTCCTAGAAAATTCACAAGAGTTCATCAAGGATGAATAGCGGTCGACAAATTTAGCTTAAAACCAGTTTTAGCAGTTTTAAACCTAGTAAAACTTGAACAGATTAAATGTATATCAATCATATTTATGTATGCAATGTAAAGTGTGTGAGTTCATTTTAGTTTGTTATTGTGTAAGATATAAAGATTTAACAATAAGCTATAAAATGAATCCTTAATACCTAAGTCTTCACTTGCTTTGCATCTTGGACTTGTTGATAGATATAGTTTAAAGGTTTTGATGGGTTCCTAATTGGTAGTTTGTCTATGGCTTAGATAAAGATTTACTCTTATGAATAAATCTAACATTTTAAATTTATTACGGGCTCGTATGCCCAGATAAATTCTTATGAGAAGGGTCCATATAGATGCCTTGACAAAGTTCACTTATCCTGGAAGGTGAAAGGGTTCTCCATAACTCATATATTATGGTGAAAAATACTCCCGATTAAAATTGATGAATATATAAAATAATTCTTAAAATTTTCTAGTGAACTCCTGGTATTTAAATATCATCCTACTTATAGCTCCAGCACTTATACTAGGATGTTTGACCATTAACTTTGATGAATTATAATTTTTAGGGTTACTGAAATATAGGTCAAAATCCTTTGGAATTTTACAAACCTGTTGTAAAATCTATGCAATGTCTTTTTAAGAACATGCCAAAGTATTTTAAATTTTTTAAATAAAAAAACTCAAATAATTTTAAGGATTTTTGGCCATATGCAGGAAAAAAAGTATTATTTTATAATTTTTATTGTGTTTATTTTAAGCTTTGTATGGCAAAAATCTATTTTTTGTAATAAAACTCCCCAAAACAAGCCTAAGGGGTGTTTGTCAAACACACCCTTAAAGAAAAAAAAAACCTTTAGCAAAAACATTGCTAGCTGAACAAAGCCTTAGCCATTGATTCAATTTTGACCCGACTAGGTTAACCAAAAATCTTTGGTTCGACCATAAACCAAACTAAAGACATTGGTTTGACCTGAAAATAAGCCAAAAAAAAAAACCAAACCCAAAAAATATTAAACTTGCCAAAACTAAAAACACTTGGTGAAAATGGATCAAAACCCAGAAAAAACAAAGAACACAAATGAACATTCGAAGTGATTCTAGCAACACAAACTCTAAACCAGACCATATTTCATGAAAAAAAAAGGAAACATAAAGGTTGTAAACCTTGTTGCTACCCAATTTTTGACCCATGTTTTGATATTTTTCAGAAAAATCCAAAAATAGAGAAAAACATTGAAAATCCAAAAAATTATATATTTTTTTAATATATTTGCATCATTTTAGAATTTTTAGCATCGTCTCAAAAGAATTTAAATTTTCAAAGATCATGGGAACGCATTCGACTTTTAACGCGTTATTTTTAAAAATCACCAATTTTCCTCACTCGAGATGATGTTGATAAGAAAAATCCACAAAACTAAGAAAAATTCAAAGTTTACAAAAAAAAAATTTGAGGGACCAAGTTTGAAAACCTAGCAACATTTTTGCCTATAAATATCGGTCTTCAACACACACAAAGAGGGGGCAATTTTGTAAAATAGAGAAAAACCACAAAAAACCCTAAACCACAAAAACCCTAAAAACCACACTTCTTTCTCCTCCCTACCCGGGCAGCCGCTCACAGCCCCTGTAAAAAAAATTCAGAGAGAACAGGGGCGGCCGGAAGCCTCCTTTTCCCTGCTCACAAAGGCCGGCCGCCCCCCCGCTTCACTTTGAAACCCCATTTCCAATCATCTTCTCCAAGCCGCCGCTCCCTTGGAAAACAAAACCATCACCGAACACCCTCCTCCCTTGCTCTCTGCCAAGACAAACCAGACTAGCCTCCCCTCACAAATCAACCTCCACCGTAGCCCCATCTTCCTCTCCCCTCTCCCAGCCGGTTCCACTCTCTCCATCGTCCGCTGACAGCCTCTCCAGTCGCCGCCTCCCGTGGCCTTGGGAAAGCCAATCGGAGAGAAACCCCCACAGACCCAGCAGCGCCGTCCACACTCCCTCGGCCAGCTACCAACAGCAACGGAGAAGCAGCTCCGCAGAACCGGCCTCCACCAAGCCACACAGCAGCAGGCACCTCCACCACCGGCAACCGGAACACGGCGCCGCCTCCCGACCAGCAGCCATCCTTCCTCTTACCAACGACATGAAGCGGAGAGGGAGACAAAAACTCACAGAAGAACAGATCTGCAATGAAGCAGATCTAAAGAAGAGAGAGAGGCAGATTTGAAAATAGTGAAAGATGATTAAAACAGCTTGTTGTTACGTTTTGTTCCTTTTGCAGGTGACAGAGGTTGCCAACGTCGGTGCAGGAAGGGAAAGGGAGAAAAAGCTGAGAATTTCCGTCCAGTTTGCGGCGGCGCGTGGACCCACGCGCCGCCACCGGTGGGGGCGCGTGGGAAGACGCGCCGCCACTGTTCCTCCAGTTCCAGAAGGACTTCCCTGCAATTCCTGGAGTTTTTAGGGGCTGTTTTGTAATTTTTAAATTGTTTAATGTAATTTTTTGTGTTTAGTTTTAAATTTTTATAATTTGTAATGTGGATGTAAAAAAGAAAAGGAAAAGAAAAAAGAAAAAATATAGTGAAAGTGTACGTGTGTGTTTATATATTTTTTTTTATGGATGTTTTTTATTTATGATAAAATTGCAAAGATTAAAGAAGAATTTAATATTTTGATTTGCTCACGGTTCAGAATTATTAACTTATACGTAAGTTATATTTCTAATATCCGATGAAAAAAAAATTATTAAAACTTCTTTAAACACATCAAATTCACAAAGCAGCTTACCTCAGATAGGGTGTGTTAGGGGTGCTAATACCTTTCCTAACCACAACCAGTCCCTTACCCGCGAATCTCTGACAGGACCAGTACATTCGGTTTCCTAGTAGCCTTTAATAAATTACTAGGTGGCGACTCCCAATCAACGAATCAATTCAAGCAAGAAACACACAACGATAAGATCGCCAGCCGATGCCGCGCGGATTTTCTGATGTGCGACAAACCTTACAAGGATAAATAATCAAGCAATAAAACTCAACAATTATTACTTAATAATCTCAATTTGACCAAAAAAGTTTATATACCAAAAACAAAACCCTTGGATTAAAACTCATAAAAAACAGTTATTGATGCATTAAGACCCTAGATTATTCTCTAATGATGTTATTCGAATGTGAAGATGCAAAAAAATGAAATAAAACAGGTAAAAAAACTCGTAGTTAAGGCAATGTTCTCGGGAAGAACATGAAGAACACCAACCTAGATTTTGCCCAGAAATGCATTAGCCTACTACCAAACCCAAAAATGCATACCAAGCCTCCAAACTGAATATTTTTGGTTGACACAAACCACATTGTCATATTCATTTGCATTTGAATCAAAATAAACAATGAAAAATAACAAATCATGGAAAACATGCATGAAATCCCATTTTTCAAAACTGAAAAATAAAAACAGCAAGCTCATCCATGCAATTTGGATTCAAATTTGACTTTTAAAACATATTTTGGTCATGACCAAAGCCTTATAAACCCATGATTAATCATATGGCTTATCAATGCATTAACTGAACTAACAAAACTAAGAAAACAAGCATTGTTGTATCAAAAACTAACTTAACTAGAAGACTTTTAAAGCTTCCAAACACATTTTCATACTTGTAAACTGACACAATCAATGAATGATGTCTTGTCCCAAGTGCAGAAGTGTCAAAGTAATAAATAACCCGGCAAGACCGGGGTTGATCCACAAAGAGGTCAACTATATAAATCACAAATAAAAGAAAAGATTTGAAGAGAGCATTGAGATGTAATATTGATGTAAGGATTTAAACAAAGATAAAACAATTATCAAGGTTAGAGGATGTACTAATGGTATTTCAAATAAGTATAATATAAACTCTTTTATTACTCAATTGGAAACCACACACATAGAAGGTTCCAATTGGATTATAAATTATTAACATGATTATATTATTTATCTTATTTGAGTAATGTCAATACTTGTAAATGTGTCAAGTATTCATGATGATAACTTATGTTAACAACAAATCAAGTTTCTTTCATAGCACAAGTGTCGGTTATACCATACAGTTGGCAATGAAAGGATCAAGTATTTGTTGTACCAAGGGTTGTTCAACACAAATCTAGATTAACAATTTAACAAGTAAGGTATTATGAGTAAGTAAGATAGCAAATACAAAGCATGTTAGTATCAAACATTAAAGTCCATGTTGAGTTTATAATATACTATACTTATTCTTACACCATTAGTGTACTCTTTTCACCTTGACATAATAAACTTAGCTAAACATTATGAAGAAGTGAAACATAAATAAACTAGATATAGTTATGAAGAAAAACATAAGTAAGAGATTAATGAAAGCAAAACTTAAACATTATGAAAATACAAAGAAAGAGAACAAGAACAAGATCTTGATCTGAAAAACAAGATGCCCAAATGCATGGCAAATACCTCTTTTTATAGGCCAAAATTCAAAACTATTGATTTGATGATTAACAAAAGAGTTGGTGGCCAACCCTTGACTTGGTGGCTAGCTCTTGACTTTGTTGGCAAGCCAAAACGTTATTACTAACATCATAATTTGAAATGATATTCCTCATGAAAGTTCTAGTAATTTGTCTAAGCTTTCCAACAAAATAAGAATGAGCTCATTTGGACTTTTAGAACTTGAGATATGGGCTGAACACTGAATAGTATCTAGGTTGTATGACAGATTTCGATTTCTCTTTTGTTGTTACAATTTGAACTTGAAAACGGCCCTTTTGAATCTTGGACTCTTCATGAATGTTTTAGGCCTATGTCTTAGCTTTGTATCCATATAAACCAGACCTAAATCTAAGTTCTATAGCTCCAGTTATGATCTAATAACCGAATGGTGTTCCAGTTTGAATTGAACCAGCATCTCTTCCCTAAGCTTAGCCCTCTCTTTGTCTTTTCACTTTCAATAGTTAAACACATCAATCAATCCTTTAAATTATGAGATATGCCTACATTTCAAATGAGTATTTACCATAAATTAAAGACATCTTATGTTATCATACTTGCTATTATAAAACATGCTCAAGTTAGGGAATTTAATGATACTTTTAGTGCAATATGATGATATAAAATCTTGATAAAAATGCACTTTTAAGTACTAATCATAAACATAAATACAAACCAAATGACAATCAAAATCAACTCAAACAGACCACATGGACTCCACTTTTAGGTTAAGAAATATACCTTCAACCCCAAGAACATTTATCGCTCTTCTTTACTTTCCTTTGTAAGGTTTTGTTTCCACAAACTAGCTTCCCTTTGAAAGATGAAGAAACCCTATGCTAGGCTTGTCAACCTTCACAACTAGGGTATTTTCTCAGTATTTCTCACCTTTTTTCCTCCTCCTTTCAGCTCGAGCTTTTATAGGTATTTATACGGTTTTTCTAGGGTTTTTGATGGATTTCATCAAATATTAATCAAAGTTGAGCCCTTTGATCAAAATGAGAGAGTTATAGACAAAATTTCACTGTTGTAACCCCTGTCCTTCAATGTTTTTTGTAATGGTGGTTTATGCCTAAGTGGTTTTCCTTTACTTGAAGACAAAGGCATTCATTCTTTACCTTCTGATCTTGGGGGAATGATTTATAGCCCTTAATAAGAACTCTCTAGGAGCTTTGAAGTGTGAACACACAAAAAGATTAGGTGGTTTTGAACCAATAGGTATCCCAGTCAGGGCTGTCCGAGCTAGCCATTTTGTAGGCTTCGTTGAAGCAATTCTAATGTCATCATCATTGAAGACCACATGAACTTGGTAAAGGGAGTAAACATCTTTTGTTTGGATTCAACCTTGCTCAATTTGGAGATCTGTAGCTCCAAATTCACTTGCTTGAAGGTGCCAACTTAATCAGCCTATAATCTAAAATTTGAGTTATGGTTGATCAGGGACAAGATATTGGGCTTTTCTATGGAAGAATTGGGATGTAAACATCCAATTGCATGGAAATACGGTTGTAGAAGGGATGTTGCTCTTTCATTTGCAAAAAACCAAATGTCATTTGGAGGTCTAGAACTCCATAACGAGCTCTTGAAATGTGCCAACTTGATCATTGTGAACTACCAAAGAAGAAGATGAGCAACTGCTAAATGATGTGTCGTCTGGGTTACACTCTAGAATTTAGGGTTTTTAATTTAGGATTTGACAAAGTTTCAATTTAATCTCTGTTCTTCCAATTGAGGCATATGCACACTTAATTGACATAGAAATTTTAATTGCATGTAATTTAACCCTCGACAGACACAAATATTAGCATGAAAGTTTAGCATCATTTTATTTTGGTCCTTGGTTTTTGATTGTTCAATTGGACTCCTAATTAACCATCAAACTTTCAATTTCTTCAAATTTTCCCCTGATTTGGTCAATTTTAGCCTTTGAAATCTTTCACCTTTTACGACTTGATCCTTGGTTTTGAATTTTTTCAATCAAACCTTTAATTAGCTATCAAACTTCAATTTTTCACAATTAAGCCCTTGATTTGACCAATTAAACTTTACAAAGTCTAATTTTAGTCCCCAAACTTCAATTTCTTCCGATTAACACCCAAATTGACTTTAAAAAATTAAGTTTCCTTGCAATTAAGTCCTTAATAAAATTAATTACGCCTTGCAAAATTCTCATTAAGTCCGTACTCATCCAAATTTGTATATCTTTACCCCAAATACAAATATTTTTGCCAAATAGATCTTTTGTCAATCAGAATTGGATCGTCAATTTTGCCAATCTTGTACATTCTGATACTTCAACTTTTCACTTGCCATTTTGGTCCTTTGCCACAATTTGGACAATCTTCTAGGCTTTTTTCATGTGTATCCTCTTGTATTTTGGATATTTTTTTCTTTTGTTGATTTTTTTATGGTGTAAAAAATGGAAAACAACATGCTTGTTGGTATGATCTTTAAATATAAAACCTGTTCAAACTTAATTTCATCCAAGCATATCATTAGTCCATTTTCCATTTAATTTTTATCATCAAAATACAATATATTATAAATATTAATAAGTGACCCATAGGTCAACAAAAACTACTACTTATTCTTTTCTCATAACCATTAAAAAAAATTCTTAGGTGACAACAAAATTAAACATATTTTTAGATAGTGTTTTGTTACTATATTGCAATAGAAAAAATAAAGATAGTTGAGACAAAAAGGATGAAATAGAATTGATAGTGATATATAAGATATCGTAATATATGTCGTTTTTAAAGACATTTATCTTTTGTACTTTTTATTTTAAAAATATAGAAATTCACTCCAAAATTATTTTAGAGACAAATTTATTTTTATATCTTCGTCTCTATCTCTTAAATTAAACACGTTTGTATCGCTATTATTTTTATTTTTTGATTATGCAATTGTAATCAAACACTTTCTTATTGACAAAGAATCTATATAATACTTGGAATGTATTAATATGAGAATTATATCTTTTTTTAGTAGAGTAATTTACTTGAAATGGTCTTCCACGTGCTTGTTGAGGTTAATTTGGAATTCTTTAGGCTGGTAGTTTATAGTACTCTTAATCATTAGCATTTTAAATTTTATTTCTCTATAAATTAACAAAAAAACTAAAAGGTAAGGGATTTTTAATTTACCCCTCCTTGTAAAGCACAATTCATAAGAATAGTGCTTTGTTTTTTTAAAACAAATATTTTATCATTAATATTAAATTTGGTTTTTACGATAACCCTCGTCATAAAGCACTATCCATTGGTATGAATAGTGCTTTGTTTTTTTTTCATCTTTGATTTTTTATTTCAATTAATTTTTTTGAAATCATCATTTAATATTAAATTTATTTTTTATTAGGTTATTTTACTTTCATGACACAGATTTCGAGTTTGACAAGTTAACCTTGTTGACTCAGGTTTTTTTATTTTTCTCAATTAATGTTTTTCTTAATTTTATCATTTAATATTTGGTTGGTTATGAATTAGGCTTTATGATTTTCTTTGTTTCTTTCTATTAAGTTATTCTAGTCTCATGACCTGGAATAGTGATTAACGAATTAATCCAAGTTGCCTCAGATTGTTTTTTGTGTCTTTTTTTTAATTGATTTTTTTTCTAATTTTATCATTCAACATTGAGTTGGTTGGGAATTGAGCTTCATAATCTATTTTAATTTATTTTCTATAGGGATATCTTTTTTCTCATGATTAGGTTCTTAGGTTAAATTGGGTCATTTTTTTATTTTCTTTCTACGAGGTTATCTAAGTCTCATAACCTGGGTCATAGGTCCTTCAACATTGGATTTATTTTTTATTGTGTTGTCCCCATCTCATGACTCAGGTCGCTAATTTGGCAGGTTAACTCAGTTAACTCGGTTTTTTTTTCCTTTTTTTAATTGACTTTCCCCCTAATTTCATTAATATTTAATATTGTGCTTGATTAAGAATTAGACATTATGATTTATTTTGATTTGCTTTTTATTAGGTTATCCCAACCTCATGACCTAGGAATAGTGTTTAATATATTAACACAGGTTGACTTGACTTATTTTTATGTCATTTTTTTAATTAAAATTTTTAATAATTTTATCGTTCAATATTGTGCCAAAATGGTTGATTGGAAATTGAGCTTCAAAATTTATTTTGATTTGCTCTCTATTAGATTATATGAGTCTTATGATCAAAGTTACAGATTTGAAAAAAAATTGAAATTTTATATTTTTTTTTACTTTGTTTCAAATTAATTTTTTTGGTGTTTTTGAATTATTTTGATGTATAGATGTCAAAAATGAATTTAAAAAAAATTAAAAAATATATTATTTCAATGCATTTCTAAATAAAAAGTATTTTGAAAAGCTATCACAATACCAAATAGACTCTAAATGTGAGTGCTGTTGTGAATGAGCCAAGGACAAAACTAACTAGAGTTTATTTTTTAAAAGGTTGTAGCCAATGAAGGCATTGATTGAGCTGCATGTCGTTTTGTAACTTGAAAGGAATGTTTTTGTGTAATGCCAAAAATAAATGAAAATGGAGATTAGACCATTCAATCAATCAATGAATGTCATTAGACAAAAAAAAAAAAAAACAAAGGAAAATGCAATTTAGAAAGGCTATGTGCTTGACTTGACAATTATTTAGGTTATGTTTGGTTAGTGTTTTGGGATAGGATGAACATATAAAGAAAAGATAGAAATGTGTTAGGTAGAGGAGATAAAAACAACTACATAAAATAAATGTCTTTGAAATATTTTTTTGTGAATTTTTATACTTTTAAAATAGAAAATACAAGGAGATATGTTTTCTCTACCATCACTATCTTTGTCTTTTTTGTCCCAAAACAGTAACCAAATGTTACTTTAATAATCATGTTTAATATTCTCCCCCTACACATGTATACTTGAACCTATACTTATTGGATTTAGCTTTGTACTGTGACTGTTAGAATATGAATTTTCTTAATTATGAGTTTCATGTCTCAAAACCTAAAGTCACCTTCACCTTAAACAAGTATACATAATTTTTGTTTGTTTATGAATGACTTAAAAGTCTACAATTTTCTAATGCATATACTTTAAACATAGCTAAATTAATGAATTTAAAAAAATATAAATTGTATAGAATGAAGAGTCGTGACTCCAATATATTTATAGAACACTCATTCCATTTAATTATAGGGATATATTTTCAAAAGAGATATGGAATACATTGACAGAGATTAATCACTTTTCAGGGATAAAGGATATAGGTTTGAGAAATGATGATGGAATTGCTGATATACGTTTAATTACATCAAAAGAAATTATAGAGGTTTGACAAATGAAAATGAAATTAAAAATAATAAAATTTCCAAAGGCAATTCCATCTGGAATTGTTAACGTGTTAATAAACTAATGAAATTACCAATGAAATTTTCATAAAAAAAATCTAGGTTGTAACCTAACAGTTCCCCCCTCTCTCCATTTCATCTCATTAAAGCCCAAAAAATCATCGTCACCCTTCTCTCACTACATCGCCCCTAACATTGCTTTTTCTCTCGCTTCGTAACCCTTAGCCTTTTTTTCTCATCGCTGGCCAGCCTCTCACCACCCATTCTCTCTCTCTAAGAGTAAGTTTCTTAATCCTCATGGAGTTGTATATGATAGTTTGTTTTGAGTTCTTAGTTTTGGAGTGGATTTGGTGTTTTGGGTTATTAGATTTAGTGTTTTTGTATTTGTTCTATGTTAATGGGGTTGTTAATTTGGAAATGAAGGACTGTTTTTATTAGGTTTCAATAAGGGATTTGTGTTGTAAATGGTGATAGAAAGTGGATAAAGTTTTTTTATTTGTTTCTCCAATGCGGTCATTGAGGTAGATTGTTAAGAGAAGGACGAAGGTAGGGCTTATTTTTTGGTGATACTAGATTCTGAAATTGAATCTAGTTGGAGAAAGTTCTTATTTTGTGATGTTGTTATGGAAATTTTAATTGATGATGGAAAGGTTAATTGATGATGGAAATTATTTCATTATATATTGAGACATTAACCAAATATTATGAAATGTTATATAGTATATACTATGCACGCTGTGAGAAATTTTATAATTTTTGCTCAATATTTTAATTAATTATTTAAAAATTAAAATAAATCAAAATTAATTATACTTTTAATTTAATATGTATTTTGTAATATTTAAAGTTACATGTATTTTTATTTCAGTGTTTAAATGTATTCTATGAATATGTTTGATTTTGATAAACAAAGGAACATGTAATCAATTACTTGTGTCACATTAAATTTTTATTAAAGGAATTAATAATTGACAAAAGGAATAATAGAAGACATAATCATATATGTTGAAGAATTATTATTATTAATGTTGTTATTTTTATTAAAAAAATATAGTAGCAGTATGAAATTAATTTCATTGATGAAACTATGCATATCTCTTATCAAACTTCTATTATTGTCAAACAATTTTATAATTAATCATTATTTTTTATTAAGATGGATTCCAAGTTGATCCTTTTAGTTTTATGTGTACAGATCCCAAGTTTATCCTTTCTTTTTTTTATTTGCGTAGATCCTGAGTTAATCATTTTAGTTTTATTTGTATGGATCTCAAGTTAATCATTTCATGTTTATTTGTTTGAAATTAATTTTTTAATTTTTAGCTATACATAGATCTCTTTTTATTTTGATTTGTGAGGATTTCAAGTTGATCCTTACTATTTTTATTTGTGTGGATCTCAAAATAATATTTTTCATTTTTCAATGTAATTTTTTTCACAAACTTACTATACAAAGTTAAAATATATATAAAAAAATCAATGTCTTTGCACAAGAGAGAGGAAACTACCATAATCCATTTTAACACTCCATTTTTTAAATATGTTTTTGAAAAGGAAAAAACCTAAAAAAATAAATAATAATAATAATAAGAGAGTGAAATAGTGATTAAAAAAAGAGGACCAAGATAAATATAGGACTTTAATTTCTGATAAAGAAGAGATAAAATATTTTATAAAAAAGGGAAAAGATATAGAAAAAAAAGGTAAAGAGAAAGAGAAATAAATTGAGATAAAAAGGTAAGCACAGTGAGTTATAAAATCTTTTATAAACTAGAGGAGAAAACAACTATGAAATAGTAGAGAGTAGTCTGAGAGAAGCGGAAAAAAAAAAAACTTAGAAAGAAAACAGAGAGACTAGAAAACACCTAAAACAAAGGCAAAAACAAAAGAAGCTGAGATCAGCCAAAGAAAAATAGGCCACGTCCATTCCTTCTTGTCTAATCGTAGATCCCTCTCCCCCCATGTCAGAACCCAACAGCTAAACACCGCCCAGTCAGGAAAAAACTAACAGCAGACCATTATTAATGTGTATGATTTTTTATATTAATTATATTTGTTTGTGTTGATCTGGTTATTTTGATTTATTTGTAATATGTGATCATTTTTAAATTATACCAGTCTATCAGCTCACACTATACTACAAACTTGATAAATTTTTTAAAATATAAAAAAATATTAAAAGTATGAAAAAAATTTTAATTGTTTTATTTAACCTGACTTAATGTATCAATTTTGAAATCTTGCAATCTAACTATTTGTTTAATTCAAGTTTCAAACTAAATTATACAGGAGTTGGCCCAAATTAAATTAATTGATTTTATAGATTTAAATGCAATCTTGATAATTGGTAAAAATATGACTTAACTTTTGATAAAATTTCAAGATGATAACTTTTTCAACAAAAACTATTGATATAATGACATATTGTATCAATCTCAGTCCCCTAGCGAATCGTGTCATGGACTCTATTAAGTTTACTAATTTGTTTTTTATAAAATATTTTTTAATTATATGATAAAAATGTATGGTAAAAAAATTTAGCACCAACCTAAAAATAAAAAATCATTTGAGACAATGATAATCTTATAAAAAGGGAAAAAAATAAAATAAATCATGCAGTTTATTCTCCAACCAATTCAATATTGAAGGATAAAATCGAGAAAAAAAAATTAATGAATAAAACACCAACCTAATACCATAGTTATTAGACCCGATCCATTAACCCGATAAACCTGGAAAATTAAAAAAAAATTGGGGTTTTAATTTTCCACATTATAAATTTAAGAAATAATTCATGTGAATGTAGGTTATACATGTTATAAATAATAAACTTTAAAAGATTACTTTAAAATATTTTTTATCTCACATTGAAAAGATATTGTCTTCTCCTTTTATGTTGAAGTATTTAAATCAAAATGTTTTCTTATCCCACATTGAAAAAACACAACTTTCTTCTTGTGAACATAGAGTATATTTATTAATGGGCTTTCAATCCCACATTAAAAAATTAAAAGCTTATTCTAGTATTTATATAGTGAATTTTGATAAGGGCTGATAATCAACAAAGAAAATATGGTAAACTTGCACGCATTAGGTTGGGTCGAGCTAGTAAAAAGCCATCAATTATCCCCCATGCTCGAAATAGTGAAAAACCATTGATAATTTATCCTTTTGCCTGTTAATTGATTTATTCCACCTGTTTAGAAAAATTGTAACCTTAAAAAAATCATCACAGTCTAATTAAAACATAAACCTAAATTTTATGTTTTTTAAAATAACATATCAAATATGCATTATCATAAAAAAAATCAAAATTATTTAAGAAAAAGAGAGAAGGATAAGGCCAGACCAAGTCTAATTAAAACATAAACCCAAATTTTATTTTTTAAAAAATAATATATCAAATATGCATTATCATAAAAAAATCAAAATTATTTAAGAAAAAGAAAGAAGGATAAGGCCAGACCAAGTCTAATTAAAACATAAACCCAAATTTTATTTTTTAAAAAATAATATATCAAATATGCATTATCATAAAAAAATCAAAATTATTTAAGAAAAAAAAGAGAGAAGGATAAAGTCAGACCAAGCCTCAAGCTCGGCCCATGCCTAAAGGGCGATGTCTGGTCTAGTCGTGCAAGCCTTAATTATTTTTTGTTAGATAATAGGGAGGGCAACTTTTTTTTAAAAAAAAAAGACATGTCAAACGTCACTCATCATACCTAGATTCTAACCACCATAGTGGCCAGAAAATCAGGGTAGTTGATGTTTTTCTTCTAGAAACCCATTTTCAACCCATTCTCAACCCAGACAACTAGAAATCACCTTATTAACCTTTTTAAACCAATCCTCAACCTTCAAAAGCGCAAAAAACAGTCAAAACCTCAAAATCAACTCAAAAACTAATTTCTTCCTAACCTCAAATCTTGTTTTCTTAGGCACTTTCAAGGTAAAAAAAACCCAAGTCAAACTTTCTTCATCATATGGAACCATTTGGAACAAAAATCTAACATTTTGGTGGCCGGTATCGAAGAAATGACATTTTCTCTCTCTAGGTCGGATTCCAGCTATCCTCTCTCTCTCTCTCTCTTCTCACCCATTAAGGACTGAAATATGATGAAAATGAACTTTAGTACCAAAATGCAATTGTTAAAAATGCAAAGGACCGATCACCTTATAGTAAAAAAATATGGGGGGAAAATTTACTTCACAAATAAATTTGAACGCACTACCTATGTCACCCTTGTTTTGCACTTCAGTCCCCTGACTTTCAATTCAATCCTTAGCCACAAAAAAACATTCAATTAGGCTCTAAGTTGGGCTTAATTATGTTGAAACAAAGTTCAAGGACCAAATTAAAAATTTTCAAAAATCTCACTATTACAATCAATAGTGAAATGTGAGATGAAGAACAGTAAAAACATATACAATAAAACAGCCACGCGTTTTATATTCTAGGTAATATGTACATGCTTGTTTGATTACTACGAGACTTGCATCTCAATGGTGCAATTATATAGGTTTTCTTACGTGATTGACTAATGATCATCGACTTGAGGGTGACATACTTCTTAAAAGAATTTTTTCCTCAAGAAGTTGGGTTTTGTATTTAAAAAGTGTAATTTTGTTTTTCTTAAAAAAAATGTAAATATAGATTTGTCTTTTTCATTAAGAAATCAAGTTGAGAATTGTATAATCTTTTAAAAAGTTTTGCTAATGAAAAGTTAAAGCTTTAGTGGTTTTCTTATCAAAGAATAAAACCATAGCTAATATAATTAAACCATGGATGTTATTAATGCAAATTCTCAAATCATTGTTCGCCTCACTCCATCAAACTACCCTCAATGGATTGCTCAATTTGACACCATTCTTATTAGGTATGATCTTCATTGAGATGTTCATGGCATTCTTCCTTACCCATCTCATTATTAAAAAATTGGCAAATACAAATGAAAACACCAGTGGATTTTTTCTGTTGGTATTTTGCAGTGATATTTACCGATTGAATTTTTCCATTACTAACTCCATTGGTAAACACTGATGGAAAAATATCATCAGTATATATCGAGGGAATTACAGTCGGAATAGAAGGAATAAAAAAACCAAACAATGCAATGGCGTGCAAGTTTTTACAGACGTAGTTACCGATGGAATTACAATGGGATTTAAATAGGCAAATCGTACAATGACGTGGCATTGATACCGACTGAATAGTTGATGGAGTCACCATCAGAATAATTTCATCGGTAAATCTATCTGTAATATTTAATATATGACCCGACGCTCGACCCTCCTTTCCCCCTCCCTTATTTCTACTTCTTTCCTGTAAAATTTCTTTGTAACAAAACAGCCTCACCCCCCCTCAATCTCAACACAATTCAACCTCTCACACCTTTTCCAGTCAAAACACACCCCGTTTGTCATCATCCGGGTTCTGATTGAAATTTTATTGAGGATTCTCTACCTTAAGTAAGCAAATCTATCATTTTTTAATTTGAACTCAATTTTAAAATGTTAATTTTTTTGCATATTTTTGTAGTATATGTATTTTGTTTAGATGTTTACTTGTTTTATTGTTTTTTATCTAACAAACTTGTTGTATGGATTTATGATTTGTACATGTTTTGCTTGTTTTATATTTTATAAAATTGTATTTGTTGTTGAAACTTATGTCAAATTACCGACTTAGGTGTTTTGTGATGAAATAAATAATAACTTGTTTAACGAGTTCATTTTATATTTTATTGATTTTATTTTCGAGTTGTAATTTCTGTAAATGTGTGTTGTTGTCCATTTTTGGGTTCCACAAAAAAATGAAAAAATATAAAAAATACATATCAAAAAAATATATTCGGAAGGAATAAAAAAAGGAGTGAGAAAAGGATGTTGGAACGCCCATAAAATGGCTAGGAATTGGTTGAGGAGGTTCAGAAATACAAGAATTGAAATTTGACATTATTTTTTACTGATGAGAACCCTATTGACAAAGAAAATTCAAGTTGAGGAAGAAAAGTTTAAAATCAGATGTTTATGGACTCAATTAAATTTTATCTATAGTTTAATTGAATTATGGAGGGTTGGATTGTAAGAAAAATTGATTTTTAAGTCAATTTAGGTTTTTATTTGAAGAAATTAAAGTTTTGGGATCCAATTATAATTTTGAAGAGTTGATTTGGTCAAATCAAGGGTTTAATTGCATAATTATTAAAGTTTGATGGCCAATTAGAGACTTAATTGAAACAATCCGAAACCAAGGACCAAACCAGAAAAAGGCACTAAAATCAAGGGATCCAATTACAAATTATCTAGGGGGCTTGATTACAAAATTGTAAAACATCCAAGGACCAAATCAGAAATATCCATTTTCATAGGAAGACGGTGCCGTTTCAGAGTAATATTTCATCACCTTTCTTCAAAGCCGTTTCAGCGAATAGTGGAGCCATTTCAGCAACAAAAATAGCAGATTGCTTCAGTTATGGGGAATGTTTTACGACTACTATTCCTCTACATGCCGTTACCAAGCTGAACGTTGCACCACAGGGCATTCTGTGGCTTATAAAAGCCAGAGAAAGACGATGAAACAGAGGAGCAGAAACATTGGAGGGAGAACGAGACAGTGAGGAGAAAATAGAGGAGAAAAAAAGGGGATAGAGAGGGAGAGTGTAAGGAAGAGGAGAAGAGAGAAAAGGGCGAGAGAGAGAGGGAACAATACGAAAGAAAAATGGAGGGGATCAGAAGAGAGAGGAGACACAAGACAAAGAAGGGGAAGAATTAAAAAGAAAACAGGGGGGGAGAGGCTCACGCCTCTACATAAAGTGGAGAAGAGCCACCGTTGCCCCCCACTGCAACTCCTCCGGTCAGCAACCTCCACCGCATTGTCTGAAAGCCACCAGCGGCTCCGCCCCTACCAGAGACTAAAAGGAGAAGAACCAAACAGAAGCAGACGAGGAAGGAAACAAAAACAGAGGTTGGCGCCTTTGCACGGGGAAGAAGAGGAAAAACAGCAGCGCCACCAGGCTTCTCAGCCGCCACCACAGCTGGCTGCCGCGACACCAACGCCACCATGAGCCACAAGCACCGTAAATGACGGCGCCTCCATTCTAGGTAATTCTCTTCCCTTTGTCTTAGTTTCTCACTTCATCTTCTTGCATGCAGAACGTGCACTATGCACATTTCTGCATGCAAGAAGAAATAATTACCCTGTTACTGTGCATGAGCACAGTAACGGGTAATTATATTTGGGGATGGTTACTGTGCATGGGCACAGTAACCAGTCTGGGTTGACTCAGCCCAATATGTGTTAGTTTGCATTTTATTGGGCTGATCTCGACCCAATTTCTTTTTGGGTCGGGTCTGGCCCATTCAAAAAGAAATTTCTTCAAAAAAATTATTTCAAAAAATCTGTGATTTTCCGCAAATTTGTTACTGCATTTTGATTAATATCGGTTTGTATTTTTATATTGTAAAGATACAAATCCGGTATTAAAATACTCGGTTTTCGTTAAGATATAAAAAAATAAAATAAAAATAAAAAATATTTTGTTTTCATGCATACGGCCAAGTCTCTCAAAAATAAAATAAAAAATCATATTGTATTTTCATAAAACAAAGGAAATTTCAAAAAAAAAATATGTATTTAACCATACGTATAAATTTATTCACTTTTATTTCTCATGTAGTTAGTTTTCAATTTAAGCAACCTTTATTTATTTATTTATTTTTATTTTTCCGGGGTTTACAAGTGACCTGAGTCATGAGATGGGAACAACATAATAAAAAATAAATCCAATATTAAAGGACCCATGACCCGGGTTATGAGACTTAGATAATCTCTTAGAAAGAAAATAAAAAATGACCCAATTTAACCAAAGTTAAAATGCCAAAACCTAAGAACCTAATCATGAGACAAAGATATCCCCATAGAAAACAAATCAAATTAGATTATGAAGCTCGATTCCCAACCAACTCAATGTTGAATGATAAAATTGGAAAATAACTTAATAGAAAGCAAAAAAACAACCCAAGTCAACTCGGATTAATTCATTAAGCACTATTCCCAGACCATGAGATTAGAATAACTTAATAAAAAGCAACAAAGTAAATCATGAAGCCTAATTTTGATTGACAAAAGACCTATTTGGCAAAAATATTTGTATTTCGGGTAAAGATATACAAATTTGGATGAGTAAAGACTTAATAGGTATTTTGAAAGGCTTAATTAATTTTATTAAGGACTTAATTGCAAGGAAAATCAATTTTTTAAAGTCAATTTGAGTGTTAATTGGAAAAAATTAAAGTTTGGGGACTGAAATTAGACTTTTAAAAGTTTAATTGGTCAAATCAGGGGCTTAATTGTGAAAAATTAAAGTTTGATAGCTAATTAAGGGTTTGATTTAAAAAATTCAAAATCAAGGATCAAATCGTAAAAGACGTAAGATTTCAAAGGCTAAAATTGACCAAATCAGGGGGGAAATTGAAGAAATTGAAAGTTTGATGGTTAATTAGGAGTCCAATTGAAAAATCAGAAACTAGGGACCAAAATGAAAATGACACTAAACTTTGAGGCTAATATTTGAGTCTGTCGGGGATTAAATTACATGCAATTAAAATTTTTGTGTCAATTAAAGGTGCATGTGCCTCAATTGGAAGAACATAGATTAAATTGAAACTTTGTCAAATCCTAAATTAAAAACTCTAAATTCTAGAGTTTAACCTAGACGACGTGTAATTTAGCATTTGCTCATCTTCTTCTTTGACAGTTCACAATGATCAAGTTAGCACATTTCAAGAGCTCGTTCTGGAGTTCTAGACCTCCAAATGACATGGGGTTTCTTGCAAATGAAAGCACAACATCCCCTCTACAACCTCATTTTCATGAAATTGGACGTTTCCATCCCAATTCTTCCATAGAAAAGCCCAACATCTTGTCCCTAATCAACCATAACTCAATTTTCAGATTACAGGATGATTAAGTTGGCACCTTCAAGCAAGTGAATATGGAGCTACAGGTCTCCACATTGAGCAAAGTTGGATCCAAACAAAAGATGTTCCCCCCCTTTACCAACTTCAAGTGGTTTTCAATGATGATGACATTAGAATTGCTCCAACGAAACTTAAAAAATGGCCAGCTCGGTCAGCTCTAACTGAGATACCTATTGGTGCAAAACCACCTAATCTTTTCATGTGTTTACACTTTAAAGCTCCTAGAGAGTTCTTATTGAGGCCTATAAATCATTCCCCCAAGATCAAAAGGTAAAGAATACATGCCTTTGTCTTCAAATAAAGGAAAACAACTTAGGCATAAACCACGATTGCAAAAAACATTGAAGGACAGAGGTTCCAACTATGAAATGTTGTCTAGAACACTCTTATTTTGATCAAAGGGCTCAACTTTGATCAATATTTGATGAAATCCATCAAAAACCCTAGAAAAACCTTATAAATACTTTTAAAAACTCGAGCTGAAAGGAGGGGAGAAAAAAAGGTGAGAAATACTAAGAAAATACACTAGTTGTGAAGGTTGACGAGCTTAGCATAAGGTTTCTTCATCTTTCAAAGGGAAGCTAGTTTGTGGAAACAAAACCTTACAAAGGAAAGCAAAGAAAGGCGATAGATGTTCTAGGGGTTTGAAGGTATATTTCTTAACCTAAAAATGGAGTTCATGTGGTCTGTTTGAGTTGATTTTGATCGTCATCTGGTTTGTATTTATGTTTACAAGTATGGAAATGTGCTTGGAATGCTTGAAAAGTAGGGATGTGTTAGTTTCTTTTTTTGTTTTTGTAATTTTTTATTTTATGGTTTGATGTTGTTCTCTCAAGCATTTTAGGATGTGTTTGATTTTTTTGATGTAATAAAAGTCTTTTAGTTAAGTTAGTTTTTTATACAACAATGCTTGTTTTCTTAGTTCAATTAATGCATTGATAAGCCATGTTATTAATCCTTGGTTTATAAGGCTTTAGTCATGACCAAAATATGTTTTGAAAATCAAATTTAAATCCAAATTGCATGGATGAGCTTTTTATTTGTCAGTTTTTGGAAATGGGATTTCATGCATGCTTTCTATGATTTGTTATTTTTTGTTGATTATTTTGATTCAAACACAAATGAACATGACAATGTGGTTTGTGTGAACAAAAAATATTCGGTTTGGAGGCTTGGTATGCATTTCTAGGTTTGGTAGTAGGCTAATGCATTTATGGGCAAAATCTGGGTTAGTGATCTTTATGTTCTTGCTGAGAACAATGCTTTAACTATGAGTTTTTTCACCTGTTTTATTTCATTTCTTTGCATCTTCACATTCGCATAGCATCATTAGAGAATAATCTAGGGTCTTAATGCATCATTAACTATTTTTTATGAGTTTTAATCCAAGAGTTTTGTTTTTGATATATAAATTTTTTTGGTCAAATCGGGATTATTAAGTGATAGTTGTTGAGTTTTGTTGCTTGATTATTTATCCTTGTAAGGTTAACAACCTTCATGTTTCCTTTTATTTCATGAAATATGGTCTGGTTTAGAGTTTGTGTGGCTAGAATCACTTCCAATGTTCATTTGTGTTCTTTTTTTTTTTTTCTGGGTTTTGATCCATTTTCACCAAGTTTTTTGAGTTTTGGCAAGTTTAATCTTTTTTGGGTTTGGTTTATTTTTTTGGTTTATTTTCAGGTCAAACCCATGTCTTTAGTTTGGTTTATGGTCGAACCAAAGATTTTTGGTTAACCTGGTCGGGTCAAAATTGAATCAATGGCTAAGGCTTTGTTTGGCTAGCAATGTTTTTGCTAAAGGTTTTTTTTTTTTTTTAAGTGTGTGTTTGGCAAACACCCTTTGGGCTTGTTTTGGAGAGTTTTATTAAAAAAAAAATTGGGTTTTTGCCAAACAAAGCTTAAAATAAACATAATAAAATTGTAAAAAATTATAAAATAACACTTTTTTTATTGCATACGGCCAAAAATCCTTAGAATTATTTGAGTTTTTTTATTTAAAAAATTTAAAATACTTTGGCATGTTTTTAAAGAGATATTGCATGGATTTTACAACAAGTTTGTAAAATTCCAAAGGATTTTGACATATATTTCAATAACCCTAAAAATTATAATTCATGAAAGTTAATGGTCAACATCTTGGTATGAGTGTTGGCGCTATAAGTAGGATGGTATTTAAATACCAGGAGTTAACTAGAAAATTTTAAGAATTATTTTATATATTCATCAATTTTAATCGAGAGTATTTTTCACTATAATATATGAGTTATGGAGAACCTTTTCGCCTTCCATGATAAGTGAACTTCGTCAGGGCACCAACATGGACCCTTCCCATAAGAATTTATCTAGGCATACAAGCCCGTAATAAATTTAAAATGTTATATTTATTCATAAGATTGAATCTTTATCTAAGCCATAGACAAACTACTAATTAGGAACCCTTCAAAACCTTTAAACCACAGTTTTAAAACCCGGACCGGCTCGGCGGGTCGACCCGGGACCCGGCTGACCCGGGCCTAGGACTTGTCCTGGTGGAGGTAAAAACCCGCTTGGGAGTTGGCCCGGTGGAACCCGGTCGACCCGGCGGGTCGACCCGGGACCCGGTCCACCGGTCAAACCCAGGTGAGACCCGGTCTATTTTTTTTATATATTAGCAGCCATTAAACGACGTCGTTTTGGCCTTTTAAAGGACCAAAACACTGGAGAAGAGCGAAGCAGAATTGGGGACAGATGAAAACCTAACTAATGAAAGACGAAATCAATTTGAATTAACAAAACAAAAGCTGAGGAGCAAAGGAGTAGAGGAGCAGAAGATGTCTTAACTCTTGATCACTATTATCGCTTTCATTGCTGCCCCTCCAGTAGACATTGATGGTATTCGTGAACCTGTTTCTGGATCTCTACTTTATGGAAACAATATCATTTCTGGTGCCATTATTCCTACTTCAGCGATATAAGTGATCGACCCACACGTCCTATAGGGATCATTGATATGTTATTCACAACAATCGGACTTTCGTCGAGATATAATAAAGGGCTCCATGCGAACACAAAGGCGCAAAATAGCTATTTTGAAACTGTTTCAATCAAATTTGCATTCCCCCTTTTTTTAGACAGAATAGACAAATTTCTTCTTTTTGCTTTTGATACTTCTGAGTTGATGAAAATAATGTTTATAAATTGGATGTGTAAAAATGCAGAATTCACAATTTCAGATTCTACTTCTACTTATACAGAAGAAAAAACAAAAGAAAGTGACAAAAAAGAAAAAGAAGAGATCAAAAACAGACGAGAAGAAGACAAAAGAGAAGAAAAAGTCCGTATAGAAATAGCCGAAACCTGGGATAGTCTTCAAATTGTCATATTATTCATACAAATTTGCATTGCTATTCGTGAATTTGTCATCAAGTTTCATTTTGTTAGTTTCGTAATTTCTTGCTTCTAGAGTCTATATCAAATTTATAAATTCACTGCATAGTTGGTTTTTTTTTTTTTCTGAATTGTTGCTAAGTGATTTCAAGAACTAAAGAAAGGCAATTTGAGTGGAAAAAGGCATAGGGAGCATATTCGAGTGAAAAGCCTATAAATTTGTGTGAAACACGTGTGTGAGGTGTTATTTTTATTGCTAATGATTTTTGTGCAGGTTTAAAAAAAAATAATGTCTTTTAATAGTGTGCCACAGAAGAACAGTGAAATCCAAGAAGATGGGCTTTTTAGAATACAACAACAGATGGAATTTATGTTTGGTGAGCTAATGACTAGGATTGAAAAATTAGAGACTAGGTCTAATGAAGGGCATAGTAAAAGGGGTAGAGAAGTTAGGAAGGAGGAGAGTGTTGCTGGAAACTCTGCAGATGAAGTCGAGGATGATCTTAACCATGGTGGTGGGTTCCGTACACATAAGGGAGAGAGGTATGAGAATTGGTCAAGGAGGGGACATATTCGACCACATAGGGATTTTGAGCATAGAGGGGATTTTGATGATTTGGGAGATATAGACTAAAATTTGGGTAGTATTAAGTTAAAAATCCTAGCCTTTAAGGGAAAAACTGATCCGGAAGCTTATTTAGATTGGGAAAAAAAGGTGGAGATGATTTTTAACATCCATAGGTACTCTGAAGAAAAGAAGGTTAAGTTAGATGTAGTGGAGTTTACTGACTATGCCATGGTTTGGTGGGAGAGATTGGTGGTAAAAAGAAGAAGGAATAAAGAAAGACCAGTTAGCACATGAAAGGAGTTGAAGACAATAATGAAGAAGAGGTATGTTCCTAAACATTATTATCGGGAGTTGTTTAATCATTTATAAATGATTACATAGGGTAATAAGAGTGTGGAGGAGTATCAGAAAGAATTAGAGGTGGTTATGATTAGAGCTAATGTTAATGAAGATGAGGAAGTTACGATGTCTAGGTTTTTGAATGGCTTGAATAGAGACATAGCTAATGTTGTGGAGTTGCAATCATATGTTGATTTGGAGGAGTTAGTACACTTAGCCATTAAGGTTGAAGGACAGTTGAAAAGGAAGGGTAATACATGATCTGGAGCTTATACTGGGTCTTCTTTGAGTTGGAAGATGAATTATAGGAGAGAGGGTAGTGCGTCATCGAAGCCTTTGGTGACTTCTAAAGTTGCCAAACCTAACTCCATGAAGAAGCAGGTTTCGACCAATAATAAAAAACTTAAGGGAGAAGTTCAACCGAAGCGTAATCGTGATATAAAGTGTTTCAAGTGTCAAGAATTGGGACACTATGCATCAGAATGTGCAAATCATCGAGTTATGATTCTAAGGGATGATGGAGAGATTGTGTCCACTAGTGAAGAGTCTGATTATGATGACATGCCCCCACTTGAGGATGCTAGTGATTTAGAGTATGCTGTTGGTGATAAAGTTTTGGTGATTAGAAGGTCACTTAGTGTTCAGACTAAGGAGGATGATGTGGAGCAACAAAGGGAGAACATCTTCCATACTAGATGCCTAATCAACAATAAGGTATGTAGTATGATCATTGATAGTGGTAGTTGTACTAATGTTGCTAGTGTTAATTTAGTTAGAAAGTTGGGATTGAATACCATAAAGCATGAGAGGCCTTATCAACTCTAATGGTTGAATGAATGTGGTGTTGTTAGGGTGATAGACAGGTGATAATTTCTTTTTCAGTAGGCAAATATAAGGATGAAGTGTTATGTGATGTTGTGCCTATGCATGCTACTCATTTGTTACTAGGGAGGCTTTGGCAATTTGATAGAAAATCCAAGCACGATGGGTTTAAGAACAAGTAGTCATTAGAGAAGGATGGAAGGATTTATACACTTGCCCCACTCTCACCAAAACAAGTGTATGAAGATCAAATTCAATTGAAGAAGGGTTATGAGGAAGAGCAACATGTTTCGGCCAAAGTGGAGGAACAAAAAGATTTGGCTAAAATGGAAAAACAAGCTGAACAACATGGTGAGGATGTGAGGAAGAGAGAAAAGAAAGTGAGCCATGAGTTGAAAACAAAAGGGAACAAAGTTTCGGCCCTTAGGACATTAAGGGAGGGTCATGGCTAAGAACAAAAAGATGAAAAGAAGGCCAAGAGTGGAGAGAAAATGAGTGGAGAGAAGAAAGAAAGGGTGAGAAAAGAAGAGTGTGTAGAAAAAGTGGGGAAACACCTTAATTTTTTTGCAAAATCTAATGATCTTAAACATGCCTATCTTTCTGA
>Ga0325404_1001322_pt1 | contig 26261 bp, 25 predicted proteins | sample PopdelMetagenome_18_FD_205664 | JGI IMG/M metagenome (GOLD analysis project Ga0325404, IMG submission 205664) | Populus deltoides microbial communities from Bellville, Georgia, United States - Xylem-Control-R1 | ecosystem: Host-associated > Plants > Phyllosphere > Stem > Wood/Secondary xylem...
ATTTTCTTTTTCTTTTTCCTTTTTTATTCATGATCCTGATATAAGTGAATAAATTGAGAAAAAAAATATATAATTTTCTAAGACATGCAAAATTTTTATATCTACACTTTCTATTTTTTATTTTTTTATTTTTCATTTTTTTATTTTTTTAGGGGGCTGGGCCCAGCTCAGCCCACATACCAGCCCGGCCCGGCCACTGGCCCAAGCCAGTGGCTCGGCTGGGCTCAGCAGCACGCGTGCTGCTGCACTGTGCAAGTGAATTAAAATTCACTTGCACAGTGTAAAATACACTTGAAATAATGCAGAAGAAGTCTCTTACCTGGTCTGCTGGAGGCGAAGGCGCGCGGTTGCTGATCAACCAGCCATTTTCTTGCTTTCCCTGCCTTTGAGTTTATTCCTCTGTTTTTTGTTTCGTCGCTCACTCTCTCTGTTTTCTTGCTCTCGTTCTCCGTCTCCTGCGTTCGTTTTTCCTCTGCCCCTCTCTGGTTTTCTCGTTCAAAATCCCCTGCGTCTTCTGCCTCCGACCTTCTCTTCTTTTTTTAGTCTATCTTCACCCCCTGCTGTGCATGGCTTTTTCTTTACTCGTCTTCTCTGGTTTTTTTTTTCTGCAGTCTTCCCCCCGTTGTGTTCCTGTTTCCAGTGTTCTTTCCCCTGCTTTTTGCTGGGTTCCTCCTCCTCTCTTGCGTCTTTTTCTCTGGCTTTTATAAAGCCAGAGAACGTGGTAATCAAGGTGAGCCACGTTCGTCCATGCGTCCCATGATCTGCAGTTACAGATCTCCTGCCGAAACGGTCTTGAGCGACGAAGAAGGTGGAGCATTTGATTCAGAAACGGCGCCGTTCACAACTGGAAATGGCAACTTTCATTTTGGACCTTGAATTTTGGAAAGTTTTGTAATTAAACCCCTAGTTAAATTGTAATTGGACCCCTGATTTTGACGTCTTTTACAAGTTAGTCCTTGGACTTTAATTTTTTTCAAATTTGACAAGAATCAGCCCTATAATTTGATAATGTTTCAATTAAGTCCCTGATTTCATTAATTTAATTAAATCCAAGTCCATTTAAGTCTCGAAACTTATCAATTCTCCAATTAAACCCTTAATTGGATTAATTAAATTGATTCTAAGCTCAATTAAGTCTCAAAATTTATCAATTCTCCAATTAAACCCTTAATTGGATTAATTAAATTAATTCCAAGCTTAATTAAGTCTCAAAACTTTATTAATTCTCCAATTAAACCCTTGATTGGATTAATTAGATTAATTCCAAAGTTTAATTAAACCCCAAAACTTCCAATCATGTTGCCCTTAACCCAAATTTTAATTCATTCTTCATTTATTTCATTTTACTTGCTTTTTCATCATTATCATCATTTTTTTATCCTTTTCAGTAATAATAATAATAATAATTAAAATAAAATGGTCAAAATTGGATTATGACACAACATATCCAAGAAAAATAATTATATCCATGCAAAAGTCATACCTTTTCAAATTAGCATATAAGGACTCTTTTCTAAGCACTTCAAGAACTTGTCTCAAATGATCCATATACTCATCAAACTCTTTACTATAAATCAAAATATCATCAAAGTAGACAACTACAAACTTACCAATGAAAGCACGCAAAACATGATTCATCAATCTCATAAAAGTACTAAGTGCATTAGTAAGTCCAAAAGGTATAATCAACCACTCATACAAATCATATTTAATTTTAAAAGCAGTTTTATATTCATTCCCTTCGTTCATCCTAATTTGATGATAACCACTTTTTAAATCAATCTTCGAAAACATTGTAGAACATGCAATTCATCCAACAATCATCTAATCTAAGAATAGGATGTCGATACTTTATAGTGATGTTATTGATAGCTCTGCAATCAACACATATTCACCAAGTCTTGTCTTTCTTTGGGACAAGAAGCACGGGAACTACATAAGGACTCATGCTCTCATGAATGTATCCTTTCGACATCAACTCCTCCACTTGTTGTTGGAGTTCTTTAGACTTTTCAGAATTGTTCCTATATGCTGGCCTATTTTGTATAAATGCTCCTGGAACAAAGTCGATTTTATGTTCAATTCCCCTAATTAGCGACAAGCCACTAGGAATCTCTTCTGAAAAGATATCTTTAAATTTCTGTAAAGGAACTTTAACAGCACTAGGAACACAAGAATCCAAATTATCAGAGTTAAAGTATACCTCCTTACACACAAGTAAAATCATTGTCAATTCAAAAAGATAAGCATGTTTAAGATCACTAGATTTCTACACACTCTTCTTTTCTCACCCTTTCGTTCTTCTCTCCACTCTCGGCCTCCCTTATATTATTATTTTTTGTCGTGACCTTCCCCTAACTTCCTAAGGGCTGAAACATTGTCCCCTTTTGTTTTCAACTCATGGCTCACTTTATTTTCACTCTTACTCATATTCTCACCATGTTGTTCGGCTTGTTCTTTCACTTTGGCCAAAGTTGAGTGCTCTTCCTCATAACTTTTCTTCAACTGAATTTGATCTTCATACACTTGCTTTGGTGTTAGTGGGCAAGTGTATAAATTCTACCATCTTTCTCCAATAAATACATGTTCTTAAACCCATCCTGCTTGGCTTTTCTATCAAATTGCCAAAGCCTCCCTAGTAATAGATGAGTAGAATGCATAGGCACAACATCACATAACACTTCAACCTTATACTTGCTTGTTGAAAAAGAAATCATCACTTGTCTATTCACCCTAACAACACCACATTCATTCAACCATTGAAGCTGATAAGGCCTCTCATGCTTTATGGTATTCAATCCCAACTTTCTAACCTAAGTAACACTAGCAACATTAGTACAACTATCACTATCAATGATCATACTACATACCTTATCGTCGATTAGACATCTAGTATGGAAGATGTTCTTTCTTTGTTGCTCCACATCAACCTCCTCGGTCTGAACACTGAGTGGTATTTTAATCACCAAAAGCATAATCTAAATCACTAACGTCCTTAAGTGGTGGCATCTCATCACAATCAAACTTCTCACTAGTGGACATAATCTCTTCATCACCCTTTAGAATCATAACTTGATGATTTGCACACTCTGATGCATAGTGTCCCAATCTTTGACACTTGAAACATTCTATATCATGATTATGTTTCAATTGGACTTCTCCCTTAAGTTTGTGATAACTAGTCAAAAACTGCTTCTTCATGAAGGTAGGTTCGGCAACTTTAGAAGTCACTAAGGGCTTTGATGGCGCATTACCCTCTCCCCTATAATCCAACTTACAACCCGAAAAAGACCCCGAATAAACTCCAGATCATGTACTACCCTTCCTTTTCAACTGTCCTTCGACCTTAATGGCCAAATGCATTAACTCTTCCAATTCAACATAAGATTGCAACTCTTCAACATTAGTTATGTCTCTATTCAAGCCATTCAAAAACCTAGACATAGTAACTTCCTCATCTTCATTAACATTATCTCTAATCATAGCCACCTCTAATTCTTTCTGATACTCCTCCACACTCTTATTACCCTGTGTAATCATTTGTAAACGATTAAACAACTCCCTATACTGGTGTTTAGGAACATACCTCTTCTTCATTATTGTCTTCAACTCTTCCCACGTGCTAATTGGTCTTTCTCTATTCCTTTTTCTTTCTACCACCAATCTCTTAGAGTACCTATGGATGTCAAAAATCATCTCCATCTTTTTTTTCCAATCTAAGTAAGCTTCTGGGTCAATTTTTCCCTTAAAGGCTGGGATTTTTAACTTAATACTTCCTATATTTCGGTCTGCATCACACAAATCATCAAAATCCCCTCTATATTCAAAATCCCTATATGGCCGAATGTGTCCCCTCCTTGGCCGATTATCATACCTCTCTCCTCTATATGTACGGAACCCACCACCATGATTAAGATCATCATCGGCTTCATCTGTAGAGTTCCAGCAACACTCTCTGATTAGTACTTAAAAGTACATTTTTATCAAGGTTTTATATCATCATTTTACACTTGAAGTATCAAAAACTCCTTAACTAAGAGCATGTTTTATAATAACAAGTCTGATAATATAAGATATCTCTAATTTATGGTAAATATTCATCTTAAATGCAGGCCTATCACATAAATCAAAGGATTGATTGATGAGTTTAAGTACTAAAATTGAGAAGACAAAGAAAGGGCTAGGCTTAAAAAAGAAATGTTGGTTTAGTCAAAACTGGAACACCATTCGGTTTTTGGATCATAACTGGAGTTGTAGAACTTGGATTTAGGTCTGGTTTATATGTATGGAAAGCTAAGACATAGGCCTAAAAATTTCATGAAGAGTCCAAGATTTAAAAGTGTCATTTTCGAGTTCAAATGGTAGCAACAATGGAGAAGTCGAAATCTATCCTGCAAGCCAGACACTGTTCAGTGTTTAGCCCATATCTTGAGTTCTAAAAGTCCAAATGTGCCAATTCTTATTTTTTTGGAAAGCTGAGACAATTTCCCAGAACTTTCATGAAGACTATCTGCTCAAATTCTGATGTTAGCAATGATGTTTTCTGCAGACAAGAAGATAAGGTTGTTACCAAGTCAAGAGGTGGCCACCCACTCAACAATTAGTCATCAAATCAATAGTTTTGAATTTTGGCTTTTAAAAGGAGGCATTTGCCATACATTTAGGCATCTTGGTTTTCAGATCAAAATCATGTTCTTGCTCTCTTTCTCTCTTTATATTTTTGTAATGTTTAAGTTTTGCTTTCATTAATCTCTTGTTTATGCCTTTCATTTCCTTTATTATACTTATATAATCATGTTCTCCTGTTGTTTATCTATGTTTCTCTTGTTCATAATGTTCAGCTAAGTTTATTATGTCAAAGTGAAAAGGTTACACTAATGGTGTAAGAATAAGTATAGTATAAACTCAACATGGACTTTAATGTTTGATACTAACATGTTTTATATTTATTATCTTACTCACTCTTAATACCTTGCTTGTTAAATGGTTAATTTGGATTTGTGTTGAACAACCCTTGGCACAACAAATACTTGGCACTTTCATAGCCCAATTGTATGGTATAACAGACACATGTCCTATGAAAGGAACTTGATTTATTGTTAACATAAGTTATCACCATGAATACCTGATAATAGTTACAAGTATTAGCATTACTCGAATAAGATAATTAATGTAATCATGTTAACAATTATAATCCGAGTGGAATCTCCTTTGTGTGTGGTTTCAGTCAAGTAATAAAAAGAGTTTATACTATACTTATTTGAAATACCATTAGTGGATCCTCTAACCTTGACAATTGTTTATCTTTGTTTAAATCCTTACATCATTATCACATCTCAAAGCTCTCTTCAAATCTTTTCTTTTATTTATAATTCTATATAGTTCATCTCCCTATGGTTCGACCTTGTCTTGTTGGGTTATTTATTACTTCGACACTCCTGCACTTGGGGTAAGACATCAAGTATAATATTTGTTTATTTTCTCTTTTCACTTTTCATTTTATCTAACTTTTGTTTTGTTTTGTTTCTTTTCTTTTCTTCCTTTTATTCTCTTCCTACATGTGCATGAGAGTTTGGTCACATCCATTAAGTGGTAGACTTTGTAGGGTATCCTCACCATTTTCAGAAAATATGACCGAAGAAGATAACCAGTCGCTTTAAAATGAGAATAATGAGAATAATTGAGTTAGAACACTTAGAGACCATATGAATCCCACAAGAACAAGTGCACCCTCATGTGTAGTTTTCTCTCCTAATGCATCTCACTTCAATTTTAAGCCAAACATTATTCAACTTTTACCTTCTTTTCATGGCTTAGATCTAGAAAATTCATACTTACATTTGAGAGAATTTGAAGAAGTTTGTAACAGTTATAATGACTTAAATTGTAGCATGAACACCATAAGATTAAAGCTTTTTTCCTTTTTCATTAAAAGATAAAGCTAAAACTTGGCTACAAAATTTGAGACTAGGATCCATTCGTGTTTGGGATGAAATGCAACAACACTTTTTAAAGAAGTTTTTTCCGTCTCACAGAACAAACTCTTTCAAAAGACAAATCACCACTTTCACTCAAAAACCAGGAGAAACATTTTACCAATGTTGGGATAGGTATCGAGACTTGCTTAATACTTGCCCTCATCATGGTTTTAAAACATGGAGATTGGTTTCACATTTTTATGAAGGGTTAACACTTAAAGATAGACAAATGGTGGAATTGATGTGCAATGGAACTTTTAAAAATAAAGACCATAATGAAGGAATGGAGTACCTAGACTTGCTAGCTGAAATGCTCAAAATTGGGACACTACAGGCACTTATAAGGCACCAAATAAAACTCAACCTTATACATCTAGTGGAGGAATGTACAACCTTAGGGAAGATCATGACCTCTAAGACAAGTTTGCATCTTTAGCTAGAAAAGTCGAGCACTAGAATTGAAAAAGAGTGGTCAATTAAAATATGTTCAAGACATTGTGTGTCAAATCTGTGAAACCAATGAACACTCAACCAATGACTGTCCAACTTTGCCTTCTTTCAATGAATGCCTCCATGAATAAGCCTATGCTTTAAACAGTTTCCAAAAGCCCAATCATAACCCATACTCGCAAACATATAACCCTGGTTGGAGAAATCACCCAAATTTCAGTTGGAAGAGTGATTACAATAATGCACAAACTTCACAACCACCGTTTCAAGCACACTATAATTTCTAAAATTTTCATGGATATGCACCTCCTTATACTCCACCTCCTAGAAGAAATCTTGAGGAAACATTGCATGCATTCATTGAAAAGCAAGAGACAATCAACACTCAACTTGCTTAAAGCATGACAGATTTTAAAGATACTCTTGCAAAATTCATATATGCTCTCAGTTTTCAAGAGAAATGTAAGTTTCCATCTCAACCATAACAAAATCCTAAGGGACAATACAATGCAACTACAAGTAGTTCTGGAAGCCAATACATGGATCAAGTCAAATCAATCATCACTCTTTCCGGTGGTAAGGTTATTGAAAAACCCACTCTTGAACCTTGTGAGAAAGATGATGAGTCAATCTCTGAGGGTAAGAAAGCGGTTGATTCTAAACATTACAAAGAAAAGACTGATTCCCCGCCAGCACTTCCATTTCCTCATGCCATGACCAAACAAAGAAAAGTCAATCACAACTTTGAAATCTTTCAAACTTTGAAGCAGGTAAGGATCAATATACCTTTGTTGGATGCTATTAAACAGGTACCTTCTTATGCTAAATTTTTAAAAGATCTGTGCACTGTGAAGAGAAAACTGAATGTGAAAAAAAAAGTCTTTTCAGATCTTATCTTGTTGGCTCACTTGATGTTGTTTTTAGTGATCATGCAGCATTGAAATATCTTTTTTCTAAGAAGGATTTTAAGGCTAAATTGGTGCGGTGGATTTTGTTACTTCAAGAATTTGATATCACAATCAAAGACAAGAAAGGCACTGAAAATGTTGTCGTAGATCATTTGTCAAGATTGACAACAGATTCGAGATATGACATCACACCAATAGATGACTACTTTTCTGATGAATCTTTACTTTATGTCTCTATAATGCCTTGGTTTGCTAATATTATTAATTTTCTTGTTTTGGGACAATTGCCAGCTCATTGGAGTACCCAAGACAAAAGAAAGTTCTTGAACGAAATGAAGAACTTTTATTGGGATGACCTTTATTTATTCAAATATTGTCCTAATCAAATATTTCAAAGATGCATTCCTGAAAATGAGGTAAGTAGTGTCCTTAAATTTTATCATTCTGAGGCATGTGGGGGTTATTTCTCATCAAGAAAGACAACTGCAAAAATCTTACAAAGTGGATTTTACTAGCCCACCATGTTCAAGGACTCACATGCATTCTGCAAGACTTGTGAAAATTGTCAAAAGTTGGGATCTATTTCAAAACGTCACATGATGCGTTTAAATCCTATTCTTGTCATTGAGATCTTTGACTGTTGGGGTATAGATTTCATAGGTCCATTTCCTCCATCATTTGGTTTCTTGTACATATTAGTCGCAGTAGATTATGTTTCAAAATGGATAGAGGCAATTCCAAGTCAAAACAATGACCACAAAACAATAATAAAGTTTTTGAAATAAAATATTTTGAGTTAATTTGGAATCTCTCGAGCCATGATAAGTGATGGTGGAACACATTTCTGCATCAAGCCATTTGAGTCTTTAATGAAGAAATATGGAATCACACACAAATTTTCCACCCCTTATCACCCTTAGACAAGTGGATACGTAGAACTTGCTAATAGGGAGATCAAACAAATCTTGGAAAAAACAGTGAACCCTAATAAGAAGGACTGGTTTTTAAGATTTAATGATGCACTTTGGGCTTATTGTACTGCTTTTAAAACATCATTAGATATGTCACCTTATAGGTTGGTCTATGAAAAATCTTGTCATTTGCTTGTGGAACTTGAACATAAAGCTTATTAGGCTATCAAAGCTTTCAATTCAAACCTTGATGGTGCTAGCCAGCTATGTAAGTTATAAATAAATGAGCTTGAGGAAATAAGAAATGATGCATATGAGAATTCAAAAATTCATAAAGCAAGAATCAAAGAGTTTCATGACAAGAGAATCTTGAGAAAAACATTTGATATTGGTTAAAAAGTTTTGCTTTATAATTCTCGACTCCATTTATTTCCTGGAAAGCTAAGATCAAGATGAAGCAGTCCATTTATTGTGAAACATATGTATCCTTATGGGGCCTTTGATATTGAGAATCCAAATAATGACAATGTTTTTAAGGTAAATGGACATCGTTTGAAAGCTTACTTTGATAATTTTCCTAGTGAAAATGAATCCACTGGTTTGAATGATCCTATATATAAAAGTTGATTATTTTGTTTTTCTCACATTGTTTTTGTGTTTCTTTTTAGTGTGACTCTTATTTTGCTAGTCTTTCTCCGAGCCTGATCAAATGGCGGATAACGGTACTCCGTGACTCTTAAGTTAGTTTTTTCAGTTTCCCATAATAACTGATATCTATGTATATATTTGTGCAATTCTTTGCTCTTTCTTCTTTCTTTGCATCTCTTCTCTAATTCTCATTTGAAAATGGACACCACTCTTGAAAAATTGAAAAATTATTTTCCCGCTTTGCCTCCAAATGCGATTGCAAAAATTTACCGTGCTAGGTGTGAAAGATTGAGGTTGTTAATGAATCATGGAATTCCTAAAGATATTCACTGGCTAATTGAAGCAAAGGTCTGATTATCAGGTGAGTCCTCTAATTCTTTCATTTCGTACATACCTGGAACAGGTAAAAGCACTTTTGCAAAGAAACGTCGTGCAAAACTACTTTTACAAAGATGAACTTGTAATGCAACATGTCGTTCTTTAGGAATGGTATCTGTAAACCATAAAGATAAAATACAATTCATTAAGGATGGCTTGAGTAAGGGGTTTTTAGATAATCTTCTATTGACTCTTGAGACGCATCCTAGTGGAGATATGCATCATGAAATTTGGTGCTTTTCTTATTCATGATGCCGCACCCTCGTGAGCGCGCGATGTTGAGGCGACCTTTCTCGGGAGTGGGGAATCGATGTCGGGGTCTTTGTTTTGTGTAAAAGGGAGTAGAGATTCTAAGGCAAGGGACTGGTTGCATAAAGGGAAGGTATTAGCACCCCTAGTACACCCTACCTAAAGTACATTGCTTGGTGTTTGGTTTATAATTGCTATGGTGTTGATTTTTCTAATCTCATCAGTTTTCCTAGGATAAGTTTGCTATAATGAACAAACTTGGGTTCAAAGTCTAAAAGAAAGAACCCTTGGCTGATATGGATCATACCTTTAGATATGTCTTTAGAGTGCCAAAGAGAACCAATGCAGATCTCTTGAAATCTGTGTTTAATTTGAACTAAATTTACAACCTATGAATTAAGAGACACCTAAGATAGAAATCTAATGAGATTCAATGTGCTTAAAAGCTCATTTTTATCTTAGTATTTCAAGTATTTGCGACTCATAAATTGCAAGGAAGAGGGATAAAAATTTAGAAATATAAGGAAATTCAGAGCGCTTTAAAAGCCTATTTTTGCCTTAGTGTTTTATACTTTCACGGCTCGTAAACCGTGGAGTCAGAAATTAAAATATCCTCAATTATAATCGATTTTTCTTTCAAAGATGTGTGATGACTTATTATTTCTAAAAAAATATTTTGGATATTAACCACTTGGTTTTTTTATCCAAGTATTAACAGTAAATAATAACAAGTTATTCCCAATGATTTTTTGGATATTAATCCATTTGGGATTTTTTTATCCAAAATATAAATGGTGAATAAAGTAGAATTCCCCAAAAATAAGATTTTGTATTTTTTCCAACACCCTTTGGAGTTTTACAAACATGTTGTAAAATCCAGAATGCAAGAAAACAATTTGTTTTTGTGTTTAAGAAATCCATGCTAAAACACATTTTCTTTTAAAACTTGGAATATTTATTTAAAAAAAACATTCAAAACATGTTAGGCTATTGGCCGTATGCAGCATACAACAAAACCGTTCTATATTTTTTTTAAAAAAAAACCAAGCATCACACTTAATCACAATTAATTAACTTGAACAGTAAAGCACGAATGTTGTCATTCAGAAGCAAAAAGGAGAACGCGTCCCTGCCCGAAAGATTATTTCACATGCAAAGGGGTTTCCCTGTATCTCAATTCCTTCTCTGGACCAAAACTTCATCCAAGTTTATAAAGCAGGGAAAAAAAACCCGAATAGAAGGGTGAGCTGACAATGAAGACCTAACAGCTCCCCACGGTTCCTCATGAGCTAAAGTAAAAGAAAAGGAACAATAGGAACTCATAAACTCTAACAAAAATAACCGTCTAAGGTCAAAGCTATGGAAGGAAACAGAAGACAAGCATTCATTGTATTGTCAAAAATATAAAAAACAAAAATGCAAAGCCAGAAGACAAAACAGTTTTTTTAAAACATTAAAACAATCAGATTTATATGCGGCAAGGGAAGAGAAAGTTGAGACTTACCTGCAGGTCTTACTAGTTTTGGCTATAGAAAATGAAATACAAACCCAAACGATCATTTTCTGTCATGGTTTAGTAGCAAAGCTCCTTTTCTATGTGCTGCAGATCTCCTTCAGTTCTACAAATCTCACCATTTTTGACAGACGAAAGTTTTTGTCAATGTTTAGCAGCAGAGCCTCTCCTCTATGTGCTATAGCTCTTAAACGCCTTTTTTTTTTCTTTCTTTTTTCTCTCCACAGAGGAGGTTTATATAGCCTAAAACGTAGCTCTATTTAGAAAACAAGATATAGGGGACACAATCGCGGGTGGCTTGCAATCAAATAGAGTAAATTAGGAAGCAAAATATTCTAATTTATTCTATGATCTCATAATTATTCTCCACATGTAGAATATCATCCATTAAATGATGGTGCAGCTCTCATCTGCGTTCTTCCACAGCTGGCATTGGTGTTCAAAGTCATTGCCTTTAGACCAAAGATGAAAAAAACTAGTGGGAATGGTTTGCAGGGTTCGTTGTGTGCAAAACATTGGTTTGTTCTGCATGCAACGTCATTAATTACCTAGGTTTAGGTTAACCTTGACCCATTTCATATAGGGGCGGGTCGCGACCCAACCGTTATGGGGTGAGTCGCGACTCATTTAACTTTGGGGTCGGTCTTGACCCATTTTCTCATGGGTCATGACTTGGTCCTTCTCCTTCCAATTGCCGGTTGGTTTAGGTTCAGCCAAAACCCCCCGAATTGCCTTTGAGGCCAGCCAAGATCTACTTCTTTGGGCTAGCAGGACCCTTTTCTCCTTAGGTCAAGCCTCAGCCCAATTGCTTTTGGTGGTCAAACAAGACCCACTCTTTTGGGGTGGCATGACCCATTTCTTCTTAGGTCGAGCCTCGACCTAATTGCCTTTAGGGCCCGCCGAGGCCCACTTCTTTAGGGCTGGTAGGACCCATTTCCTTGGGTCAAGCCTTGGCTCAAATGCTTTTGGGGACGGACGAGACCCGCTCTTTTGGTTTGGCAGGACCCATTTCTCCTTGGGTCGAGCCTCGGCCCAATTCCCTTTGAGGCTCGCCGAGGCCCAGTTTTTTTAGGCTGGCAGGACCTATTTTCTTGGGTCTAGCCTTGGCTTGGCCCTTCTTTTTTTTTTGGTGTCGGCCACGGCTTGGTCCCTTTTTGGGGTTGGCCAGGACCCCTCTTCTTTTAGGTCCAGCCATGGCTTGGCCCCTTTTTGAGGCCGGCCAGGACCCCTCCTCTCTTTGGGCTTGGCCACCGCTTGGCTCCTTTTGAGCCGGGCCTAAAAATAGGAAACAACACATGTGTCCATTTTTTATATAGAATATAGAAAAAAAAACATATGGATTCCTTTTTAATGTTAATTGGAGAGGTATTTTACCTTTTCCTTTCTTATTGGCTTACATTTTGTCCTTCCCCCACGTTACCAGCATTGCACTTTCTCCTAGTTCCATTACTAGCCTCCATTCCTCTTGAACACACACTTTCATGAGTTCAATGTTTGATCATTTGTCTTTACGTGCATTGTATGACATTTTGAAGGGTTTGTATTGTTGTGGGAGAGTATTCAGGATATAGTGTACAAGGAAGGATTCTAACATCTCAACCTCAAGATTCTTCAATTGAGCCACAATGTCCCTCGATTGCATGATGTGCTCACGCACACCTCTCACGCTGGTGAGCCTTATGGATGAGAACTCCATGATTAGAGTGCTTACTAGTGCCTTAACTGAAGTTAGAAATTGATTATCAATTGCTTTTAGCAATTCATAGGCTTTCTCATGTTGATCAATTGAACCACGTATACCAACAAATATTATAGTTTTTATAACTTTATATTAAGGCGATTAGATCGCTCCCATCATTTATAAAGAGCAATACCCTCTAAAGTGTTTATATTAGTAATTGTAAATGGTTCATCTATTTTAATTGTATAATCTATGTCCATCCACCCTAAATGAAGAAGAATTCTTTCCTTCCATATTTTATAGTTATCACTCTTTAAATCTGGAATATCACAATGAATATCAGAGAAATTAGCAGATTGTATAACTACAAAAACAAATGTAAAGTACATCCTTATGTTAAAATTTAGGAATCAATAAAATTTCATCTTTTACCAATATAATTTGTGCTAAAATTGAATCTAATGATATTAAAATTATCTATGGGCTAAATTTTTAATTCAAGCATATTAAAATATAATGTATGATAGAATTATCAAATTATATACTTAATTCATAATTTTATGGGTATATATTATGAGAATAATTTGATATTCTATCCTAAACCTTAGAATAAAACTATCAAATTATGTACTTAATTTGTAATTCATGTAGGTGTATCATAAAAATAATTTCATATTTTATTCTAATCAATTATATAAATATAATGAAAAATTCATGTGGGATAATATGTACTATATTTAGTATAATTAATTACAATTAATGTATATAATTCCTTATATGATCCTAACATAGCATAATATATAATTTTATTTAATTAAAAAAATACTTGGCTAATCCCTAATTAATTAAAATTATATAGATCACTAAACATTACGTTAAGGCATAATTTTATATAACATAAAATAACATGCTCTTTTTTTATTAAGAAAAGAAGAGCCAAAGAAAACAAAATAAAGGTACAAAAATAAACCACGCAAAAAATCAAAGTGACAACCACGTGAATAAAAATTACATAGCTCAAAGAAAAATAAAATGGATAGCTCAAACATTAAATGATTAGAAATCAGTTTTTCTAATAATTTATAATCATAAGTAGCATCAAAACAACTCATAAAACAAAACCCCATGTTTGTTTTCGACACAAATGGTTTTGAATTTATTCTTATAGTGTGTTTGTATTTGAGGCAGCGTTTGTGTTTTCTCTAAACGCTATGTATTTGATGTTCGGTCACAGGTATAAAAAATGTATACAAATGGTAGGCCTCACCATTTGCCCGAGATTCCACCTCGGTTATCGAAAAGCTAATTTTTCCTGCATTTCCATGTTGGATCACAAGTTGAACTTTATGGATCTGCAAAAAAACATTCAAAAATTACCAAAGTATCCTCTTCTCTTTCTCCTCTCATTCGTTTCTCATTTAATTCACCCTAAGAATGACCATTACAACGTCTATTTCTTCTCATTCATTTGTCATTGATTTCTCCATAACTACAGAAAAATAAGAACAAGAACAACACTCATTACTACAATCAACAACCCTAAAACAAAAATCTAAATCCTGCTTCATTTAGACACCAAAGCTACAATTTCCAACTGGTTAGTTGGATTAATTGACTGGTCTGCTCGTATAGTTCTATTAAGTTAATTTTCATTCCTTACTTGCAAACTTAGATATGTTTATTCATTTTTATAAATTACTGGTTTTCTACCCTTGTCTAAAATTATTGCTTATTGTTTTTAAATCTCTATCTTATGCCTGCATGTAACTTGAGTTATTAATGCTTTGACTAATGAGATGTAAAAATTAATTGAGGCTAAAGAAATAGTACTCGTTGCACTGTCAACGAATAAGAGTTTTCAAGCCACCAAAAACCATGCCTTGTAGTCTTCTACTGATGAATGCTAACAAATAAACAAACATAAATTAAAATAATAATTTGCTCTGCTAATTATAAAAACCCCTGATAATTAATGAAACATAACGAATTATAATTAGTATGGATGATACTCAGTATGTAGGATTTTGAGACTTTAGATTATTGGGTTAACTTGAAATTTATATTATTTTAAAATGACATTTAATTAGATAATGGTGGACGTTAATGTGCATTTCCATGAATCCCAATTTAATTATCTTTGTTTTGGGTTTGTTGAGGAGAAAACACTTTCTAAGTTTGAGTTGTCTGTGTGTAGTTTTTTAGATGTTATTGATAATCAGTACTCTTTTATACAATTTATATAGGATACAATACAATCGTCCACATTGTTTGTTGTTTCCCATGTGAAGAAATATTATAGTAATCATAGAGTACTTATTCGACAAATATAATTGCATGTTATTTTTGTAATGGAATACACTAGCTTCAACTACAACATCTCGAAAAATTTCATTAAATTGTTGTTTACAATTATGTTATTTGATAATTGCTACAAAAATCATGGACCTTTTACTTTTCAGTTTCTTATTTCATCCCTTGTCAGCATTCAATCTTTTGTTTATATAGTTAATTGTTTCTTTTATCTTTGTTGCATTGTCAACCATTAAATAATTGATGGGTCTGACACACATGATAAAGCTTCTTGGACCAAGACAATGTTGCACATGTTTTGTGACATTTGCACTAAAACTATTAAGAGAGGCATGAGACCAAACACCCATTTTGATAAAGCTGGTTGGAAATTTGTCATTTAGTCATTCAAAAATAATAACATTTAAAATACAAATAATTATATTTAGAAGCCCAAGACCCAAAAACCTTGGGTTTTGATGAAGGACCCAATAGAATTGGGCCTGGCACAAGATCCGTTAAGTTTAGGTCCTAATATTAAACTCAAGACAATCGGGTCCTGACGCAAGACACAAGAGATTGGGTCTGACACACGACCCATTGCCCTTGGGTTCGAACACAAGATCCATTATCATTGGGTCCTGGACTCGGGTGAATTGGGTCCTGCGATAATTGGGTCCTAACACAGGACCCATTCAGAGGGTAAAAATATAAATTATTGTTCTTATTATCATTAATAAATTTGAAATTAAATATTATAACCACAAAAAAAAACCATATAGTTGATTTGAAGTATAAAATTAAAAATTATTATTATTATTATTTGTGCTATATATTATTATTATTATTATTATTATTATTATTATTGAAAGTATTAACATTAAAAATAGTATTATTTGTGTTATAAATATTAATATTTCTATTATAGTTCAAAGTATTATTATTTTTGGTATAAATATTATTATTTTTATTATCATTGAAGGTATTAATATTAAAAACAATATTTTTTGTGATATAAATATTATTCTTTAACTTGTTTGCCCAAATTTTTATATTTTTAATCTTTAAAAAACAATTATGGTTTTTCTTCGATAGTAATAATAGTTTTTTAAAACAATTTATTAATGATGATGATAATAATAGTAATAGTAATAGTAATTGTTAAATTTATCTTTCAAATCAAATATATGGTTGTTTTTCAATATTAATAATAATTGTGTTTCAAATTTATTAATAATATTAATTATAATTAAAATAAAAATATTTATAAGACAAATAAAAATATTTTTATTATAATATTATTAATTATAATAAAAATAATAATATTCATAACACAAATGATAATATTTTTATTATAATATTATTAATTATAATAATAATATTTATAACACAAATGTAATATTTTTAATATTAATACTATTAATTATAATAATAATAATATTTATAATATTTATAACATAAATAATACTATTTTTCATATTAATACGTTTAATTATAATAAAAATAATAATATTTAAAATACAAATAATTATATTTAAAAACCGAAGACCCAAGAACCTTCAGTCCTGATCCAATAGAATGACGTCCTGACACAAGACTCATTAAGTTTGGGTCCTGAAACTGGAATCAAGACAATTGGATCCTAACGCAGGACCTATTACCATTAGGTCCTGGCGAGGACCCAAGCGAATTGGATTCTGACACAGGATCCATTACCATTAGGTCCTCCGCATGACCTATTTGAAGGGTAAAGATATAAATTATTGGTCTTATTACCATTAATAAATTTGAAATAAAATATTATTACCACTAAAGAAAAACCATATAGTTAATTTGAAGGATAAAATTAAAAATTATTTTTATTTTTATCATCATCATCATCATCATCATCATCATCATCATCATCATCATTATTATTATTATTATTATTATTATTTGTGCTATAAATAATATAATTTTTATTATCATTGAAGGTAGTAGTGGTGGTGGTGGTGGTGGTGGTCGTAATTTTTTATTTTACCTTTCAAATCAAATTTATGGTTGTTTTTTAATACCAATAATAACTTTTTTCAAATTTATTAATTATTTTATTCATAATATTAATTATAATAAAAATAATGACATCTATAACACAAATCATACTATTTTTAATATTAATACTTTCAATTATAATAAAAATAATAATATTTATAACGCAAATAATACTATTTTTCATATTAATACTTTCAATTATAATAAAAATAATAATATTTAAAATACAAATTATTATTTTTAGAAACATAAGACCCAAGAACCTTGGGTTTTGATGAAGTACCCAATAGAATTGAGTCCTGACGAAGACCCATTAAGTTGGGGTCCTAACGCCGGACCCAAGACAATCGGGTCCTGATGCAGGACTCATTACCCTTAGGTCCTAACGCATGACCCCAGCGAATTAGGTTATGACACAGGACTTATTAGACTTGGGTCGTGAGGCAGGATCCAAGAGCATTGGATCCTAGCGCAGGACCCATTACTATTGGGTCCTGGTGTAGGTCCCAAGCGAATTAGGTCCTGATACAGGGTCCATTACCATTGGATCTTGACGCAGGACCCGTTTGAAGGGTAAAGGTATAAATTATTGTTCTTATTATCATTATTGTCATTAATAAATTTAAAATAAAATATTATTACCACCAAAGAAAAACCATATAGTTGATTTGAAGGATAAAATTAAAAATTATTATTGTTGTTGTTGTTGTTATTATTAGTAGTGCTATAAATATTATTATTTTTATTGTAATTGAAGGTATGAATATTAAAAATAGTATTATTTGTGTTATAAATATTAATATTTCTATTATAGTTCAAAGTATTAATATAAAAAATATTATTATTTGTGGTACAAATATTATTATTTTTATTGTCATTAAAAGTATGAATATTAAAAATAGTATTATTTGTGGTATAAATATTATTATTTGCGGTACAAATATTTTTATTTTTATTATAATTGAAAGTATTAATATTAAAAATAGTATTATTTTTGTTCTAAATATTAATATTTCTATTATAGTTCAAAGTATTAATATCAAAAATATTATTATTTGTAGTACAAAGATTATTATTTTTATTATAATTAAACTAATAATATTTAGAACACAAATTATAATATGTTTGATATTAATACTTTCATCTATAATAAAAATAATAATATTTATAAGAGAAGAAATAATTATATTTAGAAACCTATGACCTAATAGCCTTGGTCTTGACAAATAACCTGATGCAACCATATTATTCGATAGTTTTATCCATATTTAACTAGTGTTTTGCCTATATTTTATATATAAAATACATTAATATTCTTTGTTTTATGTTTTGAAAACTCTTTTGGATGAAAGATGCAAAAAGGAGTAAATTGGAGATAATTGGCAGATTTAACCTTCAGTCGATGTTTTGTGCAGAGCGTAAGTTCTAGAGGTTGAAATGAAGTGATTCCAGTGGCATTAAAAAGCTAACATCCATATCTTTCTGGACATCTAAGGAAAGAAAATAAAATAAGGAAGAGCATGGAAATCGCAGCCTTCAAAGTCAAATCTTGCAATCTGCCATTGTTGATCTTTGGCCATTCCAACTTAAATATCTTGAGCTACAAAAGTCCAATTGATTCAAACTTAATTGTGTTGGATTCCTGACGCAAAGGTCTATAAACTCTCCAAAGTTCAGCCAAAAAATATGTCATATGAGGGAGATATGATTTTTCAAAGATGACAACTGAATTCTGCCAGCAAACAGGTTTCATGAAGAAACAAGTCCAAATTACGTTCCGAAGCATCTAAACCGATACCCAAGTTTTTATTTCAGCAATTTAGCTCCTCTAAGTCAAAGCTTGAAGATTTCATGCAAGGCTATTTCTTTTTTTTTAGGAGAATAGTTATTGAAGTACTTAAATGTAAACAGTCTACTTAAGGGAGGACTATTTTGTAAAATAGAGACTAGGGTTTCCTAGGATATAAAAAGAATGAGAGAAGAGAGGGGGCAACCAGCCAAGAGGAGAAAAATGCCCCCCCTCCTCTAAGAAACACGAAATTATGCATTCTTCCTTCTTTTTGATTAGTTGTTCAACAAACATGCAAGGCTAAACACTTTTTCTTGGTTGTAAGGACACGGAAAGCTTCGGATTTCAAGAACTGTGAGATTTATTTTACCTTTTCTTTTCATTTTATATGATGAATATGTTTGTTCTCCTATGCTTATTTTTCCTATGATTGTTTATTTTAATTGCTAGAGCGGACTCTAAGTTATTATTGTAGACAATTTATTGATAAGTTTGATATCAAAACCAGAGTTGTGGTATACGAACTTGTGAAGCAACTGAGTTTAATAATTGTGGCGGATCTACGTTATTAATCTTAGGGAGAACATTCAATCAAATCAAACATAGACTACGGACAATTATGTTTTCTTGATTAATCAACTTATCTAGTTTTTAAGGCTGTCATTGAATTAAATTACTAGTGCAGACACTGTGGTTGTTTGATGGTTAGGTTAGTTATACGGCAGATCCGTTAACTAACCAATGTTAAGAAGAGATAAATATTCAGAATATAAATTGATGTTTCGTTTCCATGATCAATTCTGATTTCTGTAGGTGGATGTGTGCTTGCATCCAAAGTTTGTTCTTTTGATAATTTTCTGATTTTATTAAATTTTGTTTGATAGTTTTCTATTTTCTTTTGCTTTAGCCTAGATAACGTCCAACCCCCCCAAACTGCATATCATCTAGCATAAAAATCTGACTTGAATCTTCCTCGTGGAATTGACCCCTTGCTTGCTCTATACTATCTTGTGTGTTGTGTTTGAAGTTAGGGTAATTAATTTATGCGATCGCGACATCGCAACAGAACCCAAGAAAATTAGGTCCTGATGTAAGATCTAAGATCACTGGTCCTGTTGCAAGACCTAAGAGTACTGGGTTCGGACGCAGGACCCAAGAGTCTTGGGTCTTGACAGGGACCCAAGAAAACTGGGTTCTAACGCCGGACCCATGAGCCTTGGGTCTCGTGAGGGTCTGCAGCCATGCGCACTGGTCTGACCCAGCGCGCAGACAGGGCAACTCCAGTGTCACGTGTCCCCGTGTGGCACGGGGTCTGGCTCAACGCCTAGGGCTTGCCAGCCCCAACAATAGGTGTTCGAATCTCAGGGACTACAGCCTTACCAAAAGTGAAACTGATCATTTTCTCCTTAACCATCTCTTCAATGTCAAATGCATCACAGTGAAAAAGACAACCTCATTGCTTCCCTGCTGTCCTTGCAACTTTATGTGGCAATGACAGCTCTGTCATTACGCTGCTCCAATTCACAGTGATTTGTGTCTAGGTAAATAATAACATAGATACTGAGTCCTTTTAGTATATTGTATAATATATATGTAAGGTATACGCAATGTGTTTAATCATTGCCTATCTTACAATGTATTTCACATCAACTTTATCCACAACTGCATTAGTGACATCATTGTTAGGACTTCATAGTTTTTGTGATAAGTAGAATGTTGTAATTTTTATCTTTTAACATGTAGTAGAATTTGATATGTATATATATATATGTGTGTGTGTGTGTGTGTGTGTGTGTAGGGGGGTGTGTGGGGTTAGTGTTATGATTATAAAATTTGTAGAAATATAAAATCTATGATTATTAATGATTAATGATGTATTAAATGTTATAAAACTGAAAAGAGTAATTATTACAAAGCACTAATTTGCCCTGTTCACATTGCCTATAACTAAAAAACCATGATAAAATTATAAAAAAGCCTTTAAGCGTTTGTTTTAATTTTGTTTTTTTTTTTTTTGCTTTTAAGGGTATTATAATTATTTCACTATGGTAGCAAAAATATAAAAAGATCAAAACATCCTAAATCCTAGCTTTAAATATTTTATTTTTAAAAGTAATTAAGTTTTTTCACTATATTAAAAAAGATGTCGAGATAAAAATTAAATTTTTTGGATATTTTTGGATCATTTTAATGTGATAATATAAAAAAATTAAAAAATATATTATTTTAATACATTTTCATATAAAAACCACTTTGAAAAAACTATTTACCATTATCTCAAGCAACCCTTAAAGTAAAAAAATTGATTTTTTTTTTATTTTTTAAAACATTTTTATATATTAATATTAAAAATAATTTTTAATAAATAAAAAAATTATTTTAATACAATCTTAAATAAAAAATATTTTAAAAAACATGCACTTTTTATGTTATAAGTTATAACCGGTGGAGATTAAATATCAATTTTGAAAGATCAATCATAAAACAAAGTACATACATACTATCCCATTCAGGAGCCCCTCCATAAGTAGTGGCTCTTTCGGTCCCCACCAACCCCTCCCCCCCCCAAGAGTCACCTGAATCTCCACCTCTCCCGATCTGCAAATATGGTACGTTCACGATCTATTGTGGTTTTAGCTATTCACATCCAATTTGTACTGTCGTTTTGTACCATCCTCGTCGAATTTGTTCCAATCTGCTTTGATTTCTTACTATTATCATTTTAATTACATATCTCATTATATAAATCGTTAGCCTTGAATCACACAATTGAATCAAATGCGTGACTTCGGAATCAGTTACTCTCTGTTTGGTTGCTAGGAACCGGAGGCTTTAAATGTTAGCTTTGATTTGATAGTAACCAAACGGAGTGTCAAGGTTATGAATTTTGCTGAGATCTGGTGTAGTTACGTGTGGAATTTTATTTTAGATATATTTTTTTAAATTATTTGTGAAATGTGTGTTTTCGAGGTCTGTTTGGTTGCTGAGAATGTGAAGGAAAATCTGGAATCTGGAAATACAGGCGCGCGCTCGTGATGATGAATAATGCCTTATTTTTTTTTTTTGATAGGATTCCTGCCCCGTGGTGAAAAACATTCTTCTGCTAGACTCTGAAGGGAAGCGAGTTGCGGTCAAATACTATTCAGATGACTGGCCGACCAATAATGCAAAGTTAGCTTTTGAAAAATCGCTTTTTGCGAAGACTATGAAATCAAATGCCCGCACAGAAGGTTTGACAATGCTGCATAAATTTGTTAAGCTATTTGAACCTTTTTAAGAGTAAAGTTGTGCATCTTTGAGGAATTATTCAGTTTGATTGCTAACTGAATATGAATTACCTCTTTAATGGCATGCATTCACATTAATTAAGAAGCAACTATGTTTGTATTCATTCACTTCAAAATTTTATTTGAGAAGCGAACCATAAAGCTTGTTTATCAAGTCAATGAAAAAGATATTTTTGCTGTGCAAGAAAAGCAAATACAAGTTTGCATATATACTTCCCTTCTTTTTTTTGCAAGCACGGTACAATGTTCATAAATTTATAGGTATTGTCTTTAATTATTTGTGCTCGCTATGTCATTCCTTACTCTTTAGAAACAAGATCTTGCAGAATTTGGTGCAACTCAAAATCCTCTTCTGTTGAATCCAAAATTAGTTGCCTGCTGTACATTGCTCCAAATGCATATTTTTCTCACACCATAAAAATCATTATCTTTTTCTCCAAAGTTATTTTCTATAATCATTTGCAGATGAAGGATCTTAATTAATTGGGCAGAATTTTCTGAATTTGGAAAACTTCAAGTCTTAATTGGGAGTGCTGCTTTGAATGAGATAAAATTTCTTTATCTTGCTTGTTCTCAGTCAGCAACGCTCTTGCTTTTTTGTTGATAATCCTACTTGATAGTTCATACTTTTACAACTTACTTTTAAGTTACTTAATGGAGGTTCTTGACATTTGAAAAAATTGCCAGATTATGTTTTAGGAGGACTGCTAGGGTTCTTAAATGTCTGCATTGTCATCTAATCTTCACAGTCCTGGCATCTGGCATGTTGTCTTGAAATGTGTTCCCTTGAAACTAAAAGTAGCAAGGTTAATTATGAGACTTTAAATTCTGTTCAATCAAGTGTGGAAGTTATGACATATCATGTGACTTGTGTTCCTGATATATTGTTGTATGCAGCGGAGATTACAATGTTTGACAGTAACATTGTCATCTACAAATTTGTCCAGGACCTCCATTTTTATGTGACTGGAGGTGAGGATGAAAATGAACTCATTTTAGCTGCTGTTCTTCAGGGTTTCTTTGATTCAGTCTCTCTCCTCTTGAGGTATTTCTGGTCAAACTTCTAACTGTTTCTTAATTTGATTTAATGATTGTGTGATTCTGTTTCTGTATGATTTACTTTTCCATGTCATTGTTTTAGGAGCAATGTCGACAAAAGGGAGGCACTTGAAAACTTAGATCTCATTTTCTTATGCCTTGATGAGATTGTTGAAAGAGGGTACACAACTAATATTTTTTGCCCCCACTTTTTTATGTTTACTTTGATAGTGGTAGAATAATTATGTGTTTTTATTTTTTTCAGGAATTGGAATTATCCAATTCACGATATAGGAAAATTTAATCAACTAAAAAGACTGTTAGTTGAAATGCAGTTTTTTACATGTAGCCTTGACGGATAAACTCCTGCAAATTGAAAGTTTCATATGCTACAGAATACTAGATGAGTCAACTGGAAGTTATAGTCCTTCTGTACTCATGCTGTCTTCTAGGGTATCTGTATTGTTACTGGCAGTTTGTAGCGTAGGTGAGTTAGTAGTTTTTGTATATCTGTTTTGGTGTGCCTGTTTATGGCAGCTGTAGGGGAATGGTTCTGTTACCTTTTCTTGACCTTTGCAGGACAGTATGTATTCAAATATATGATGATTATTACAGAATGAGAAAATAATCGAGGAACTGGAAACATCTTTCCTATCCAAACAATCCCATTCTCTGTTTCTCATCCAAACCTGCTGAGAGACATTTGGTTAAATCATACAAACATGAATTGATTATGATTTCCTAACCCTTCACTTTCCCTCTCCATGAGGACTGTTGTTCAGTACAACGTAAGAATCTTGGTCTTGTGCGACAAAGAGGTTGCTAGTTCAAGCCCTAAGAACAACCACTTCATGCACAAGTGGGGAAAATGGAGAGAATCTGCTGGAAATTTCTAGGTTTTCTAGTTTTACCAATTTTTCCCTAATCCTTTACATTAATGTGTGAGGGCTTATACTTTTATTATTAGAATCACTTCCTCCATTTTATATTGTTTAAGATCATTTTCGTTTTCAACCCATCTAAACAAGGAAGAAAATTATACTCATTTTTTTTTTACATCTCTTTTGATTCCATTTCACTCCTTTTCTTTCCCTTTTCATTTTTTCCTCTCGAAGTAAGAGTGTTATCTTTTCCTTGAATAGTGTTTTTTCCTGGTAGATCAACCTTGCAAAGTATGATGTAACTAGTAGCTTTTTTATCTACAGAAAACTAATTGACCCGTAGCTTCAATTCACCTTCTTTTGTTTGTAATTATGGATGTATATTTTGACAGAAAGGAAGCCAACGTAGTTCAATTTTTGAAGAGAAGTATATTCTTTTTCACCATAAGGGGAAAAATAAAAGTAAAAGTAAAAGTAAATTGGAAAATAAACCAAATGAATGGAAACTTAAAAGACTGTTGAAATTTTAGCCAGTGGTGGTGGCATGTCAGAATTAGTATTTTCTTTGTAAACAAGTTCTATAATCTATCCTCATGTGGGGCTTGGATGATCAAATCTTAGCATCCTAACTTGATTGTTAAAGTCTGTCCTCCTAGTTGAACGTTATTTTTTCCCCATTTCATTAGCTGTCATTTCACTGGTGAAAGTAATTTAATTTCGTTTTACTTGCACCAACTTAAGATTATGAAAAACAAGTTTCTGATCCTGCTTCTGACATTTGATAGTCTGATCAAATATAGAACTCGTGCAATCTTTATGTCACCATGTTGACACATTAAACTATATGCTGTATATTACAGCAACAAAAGATGGAAGGAGTGCAAGTCCCTTCCATGCTTCCATCTCTATGGAGGATCTCTATTCCTGCAATCTGCATATTTTTTGCTCCTGATGCTGTCTGGTTAATATGATGGTCAAGCTCATATACATGTATTTCCTGCATTTGTTCTTGCTTGGCAGCATGATCCTCGAAACAGATGCTAATGTCATTGCTGGAAAGGTGGCTGTAAATAGCATGGATCCTAGTGCACCTCTATCAGAGCAGGTTTGATTCCCTCCCTGCCTATAATGTTCTTCGTTGTATTTGAATATTTAAATGTTACTGTGGAATCGAAGTATTGAATTACTAATAAAATTATCAATCTTTAAAAACTGCTAGAGAGAACCCTTGCTTTAACATTCTCTAGGTCTTAATATATTTGTACAGCCCATACTTTTCTCCTTTAGTTTCCTAACGTTACCCCATAAATTCCCTTTCTAATATTGCAGACAATAGGTCAAGCATTGGCTACAGCTCGTGAACACTTGACGAGAACCCTTTTTCAGTAGGTTTTTCATGCACACTCAGAGGTGCCTTGGCTTTATTCTCTTGGTCAAGTATTTTTCCATTTATTAGCCTTTAAGCAGTTTGTTCCATGTATTTTTGTCTGAGTTTATTGAACAACGAGGATTGTTTTAGGCTTGTAATGGAGCAACTCCTATCCAGCCAATAATGTCTCTTTAGCTTTCATTGTGATCCTTGGTGTTTATGGGCCGTGGCATGAATCTGACCTAATTAATACAGTTGATGCTTGCAGCTATATCTATGCACAGCTTATTAGATTTGGGTCTCTTAGGCATAATGTAAACATGCAGTGTCTTGTACTTCATTTGAAAAAATTACACCGTATGTGCACTGGGAACAAATGCGTGAAATTGGTATTTTTCGTAATTGGATTGTGTTTTTATCTCTTTGATAAAAAAAGAAAAGAAAAAAAAGAAAAGATAGGTGTTGCTGAAATCATTATGCTATGGATTCATGACTGAAGTTTGAGTGAGCCCTCAGGTTGTAACTTAAGAAAGTGAAACTGTCTTCTCTAAAAAGGCCTTGCCGGTTGGTCCTTTGTTTTTCTCGGGTCACCAGTTATAGGTGCGTGGCTGGGGTGATACCATGAGACTCTTCCTTTGCTGGTGGTATTTTTGTGAATGGTGACCATGATAGTTTTTGTGGTTATGGTTTAAAAAAATATGGTTAGGTGTGATTAGTTGGATTTAGATACGTGTTTGGTAAAAATTATGGTTGAAGTTTATGTGTGCCAAAAAACATGTAAATGTTACCAGTTGTGTTTGGAAGTGTGGTGGTTGCTTTTGAAAGTGTTTTTTACTTGTAAATACATTAAAATTATTTTTT
>Ga0325404_1001332_pt1 | contig 26179 bp, 10 predicted proteins | sample PopdelMetagenome_18_FD_205664 | JGI IMG/M metagenome (GOLD analysis project Ga0325404, IMG submission 205664) | Populus deltoides microbial communities from Bellville, Georgia, United States - Xylem-Control-R1 | ecosystem: Host-associated > Plants > Phyllosphere > Stem > Wood/Secondary xylem...
ATAATCTTGTTGAAAGGGAAGAAGAACAAGGCTTGAAACTGAAATCAGATTTTGAAAACAGTAGGAGTTTAGGTACTAGGGTTGTCTGTTGCAGCAGCAGCATCCTGTACCGGAGGAGGGTTTTGTGGTTGGGGTTTTTGCCTGGAACCTGTAACTAGGGAAGTAGTAGAGGTTCGAACGTTGGAGTTCTTTTTATTTTATTTTATTTTTGTTAGTTTTTTTTTTTCTTTATTGAAAAGAAAATAATTTATGTTTGGGAATGGTATATATTACATTATTGACCCGCGGTACACATTGATATATATTTTTCTTAAATGTAAAAAAATTATTTAGATATTACTAGTATATTTTTAGTGAAAAAAAATTTATGTGAGATTGACTTAATATGGTGTAGTTAATTTTATAAGTTGAAAAACAATTTAAATGATCCAAAAAATATAATTTAACTAAAAAAAATTTTAAGATAACAATTTTTTTAATATTAAGATAATAATTTGACTTAATATGAGTTAACATGTCAATTTTATGACTCGAGTTATGAGATTATGATGACCTCGTAAAAAATAAATCAAAACAAATTATAAAACCTAATTTTCAATTAACTCAATATTGAAAGATGAAATTAAAAAAATCAATTAAAAAATTATCTAAAAAAGTGACTCTAGTTAACCTATCAAAATCATGACTTGAGCCATAAATAACCAAATAAAAAATTAAAAAAATTATGAAATTCAATTCTTGATTATTTTAATGTTGAAAAATGAGACTAAAAAATAAAATCAATTATAAAAAAAACATAAAAAAATAAATCAAATCAATTCTCTAAACTCATGACTAAGATCATAGGACAGAGATAACCTCATATATATATATATATATATATATATATATATATATATATATATATATATAAAGCGATATAATTTAACCAGGATTAACTTATTAAATTTATAATTTTGATCAAGAGACTAAGATGATCCCATAAAAAGCAAATAAAAACAAATTATGAAACTCAATTCTCAATTAATCGTATCAGATTTAATATTGAACGATGAAATTTATGAAAAAATTAATTAAAAATAACACAAAAATTAAGCCAGGTCAATATGGGTCAACCCGTCAAGCATTATTCTCGAGTTATGAGGTCGGGATAAACTCATAGAAATCAAACTAAAATAAATCATGAAACATAATTCTCAATCAAACACAATATTAAATGATGAAATTAGAAAAAAATCAATTAAAAAAAATTTAGTCAACTAGATTAATCTACCAAATCCGCAACCCGGGCCATGAGACGGAGACAACCCAGTAAAAACAAATTCAATGTTAAAGAACATGAAATCAAGATAAATTTTTATAAAGAAAATTAAAAAAAAATGACTTGATTTAACTAGTGTTAAAATACAAAAACCTGCGACCCTAATAATAAGACTAAAATATTCCTATAGAAAACAATCAAAATAGATTATAAAACTCATTTTCCAACCGATTCAATATTAAATGATAAAATTAGAAAAAACAATTCAATGAAAAAAACACAAAAATAATCCGAGTCAACTCGAGTTAACCTGTTAAGAACTATTCTCGGGTCATGAGACTGAATTAACCCAATAGAAAGCAAATAAAATAAATCATAAAGTCTAATTACCAATTAACCAAATATTAAAGAATAAAATTAGATAAAAAAAAACTTAACTAGTCGAGTTAACTCGGGATTCATATCATGAGTGAAATAACTCAATAAAAAATAAATTTAATATTAAATAAAAAATATAACATTAATTAAAAAAATAAAAACAAACAATTGTTTTAGTGCCACATCATAACATGGGGAAATTACTATTCATTACCACAGTAAATTCTCTAACACACATCAGTCAGCCCTTGGAGGAAGAATCTGAACTGTTGCTTTGATTGTCTTTGAACTGTTGAAGAACTCATTGTTTAAAAAAGGACACTCATGGAGAGATGCTTGCAAGGTTCTTTCCTGACTCGTGAGACCATAAACTTGACCGAGTTTAGGGGTGAGTAAAAAAATTAATAAATTGAATAAACTAAAAAAACTGGAAAAAAAAATAAAAAAAACCGAACTAAAAAAAACCGACTTAACCGATTAAAAAATCATAAAACAATTTCGGTTCGGTTCGGTTTTGGTTTCCAAAGTCTGAAATCGATTGAACCGAACCGGTTCAACCATTCCAGCATTTAAAAAAAAAAAACCAAGTATAAATAGAAAAAACCCTAGACCTAAAGTGCAATTGACGCCCCCTCCTCCCCCTCTTTTCTCTGCCTCTCATTATCTTCTCATAGCCCCCCTTCCTTTTCCTTTTTTTTCTCCCTGCCTCTCATCATCTTTTCACAGCCCCCCTCCCTTTTTCTTTTTTCTCCATACCTCTCATCTCCCCGTAGCCCCTCCTCCTTTTCTCTCTATCTTTCATCTCATCTCTTTAAGTTCACCCCTGCATCAACATTTACTTTAATCAAACTACATGGGATGGGCAGATAAAAAAAAAGAGATGACTTTTTGATGATTAAAATTCTAACTCCATTTCAAGTTCATCTCTGCAGTCTGCATCTTGTGGGTTTTTATTTTTTTTATTATTATTAAGTTATAATTTGCTTGTAATTTGTGGGCAGATTTGTGTTCTTGAACAATAGAAACCGAGATTTGCTTGTAATTTGTGGGCACTGGATATCGAGATTTGCTTGTAGTTTGTGGGCACTGGGCAGATCTGTTTTCGTGAACAACAGAAATTTAGATTTGCTTATAGATTTGCTTGTAGATTTACTTGGAGTTTGTGGACACTGGGCACCGAGATTTTCTTTTCGGTTTTACCGGTTTTTGAACAACAAAAACCGAACCGAACCGAAACCAATCAGTTTGAACCGGTTTTAGTTTGGTTTCGGTTTTAAAATTTTAAAATTAATAATGTCGGTTTGGTTCATTTTTTTATGTAAAAACCGAACTAAAAATGATCACTCCTAACCGAGTTGTGTAACAACAATTTAAATTATTAAATAAAATTTTAAAATATAATTTATATTTTTTATTATTATTATTACCTTCCCATAACTCTTTCATCTTTGTTTCATCCACGAACAGAAAATGCCCAAACTCTTTCATCTTTGTTTCATCCATGAACAGAAAATGCCCAGCTCGGCATTGTAATAACAAATATAAATTGGAAAACCTTTTGTTTTTGATCATGATGCCTTGATAATATATTTGGAATGCGGTGAAAATTATGTTTTTAAAAAGTTTAAATTTTTTTATTAAAATTTAATATGTTTTAAATCGTTTTAATATACTAATGTCAAAAATAATTTTTAAAAAATAAAAAAATTATTAACATGCATTTTAATACAAAAATTATTTAAAAAACAATCACAACTATATTATAAATACTCTCTTAGAGGGTGTGCGGCTGTACGGTGCAACCATGTTAAATTGACAAACAAATCATATTAACATGTTGATTTTTTTTTTAAAAAAAAAAATTGTATTATTTGAATGGTCAACAATATCCACACAGAAATCAACTATGGTAACTATGCATTCACTAATCACACTCAAAATCAAAAAATAAAGAAGAAACCCCCCATCCAAGCTCATGTTTGAAGGGGGCAGGGGACTGGTAACTTGTGATCACTGCAAACCAAGGAATTATGGGAAATGACAATCAACTATGGTAACTATGCATTCACTAATCACACTCAAAATCAAAAAATATAGAAGAAACCCCCCCCCTCTAAGCTCATGTTTGAAGGGGGCAGGGGACTGGTAACTTGTGATCACTGCAAACCAAGGAATTATGGGAAATGACACTGCTCTGACATTCAATCCTATGGATTTTGTCCAAAGAGAAAACAACCTTGTGAGACTGTACACTTGATTGCCAATCTTCAATACCATGTTCGGCAATTTTTCTTTACATTCCGGCGTATCGATGTGTCTTTTCGCATAACTAAGCACCTGGAAAATGAAAGCACAAAAGCATGAATGAGCTGCACAATCAGAAGAACTTCGAGGAACTCGGAATCAAATGTCTCTACTGCAAAGGAAGAACTCATTGGAGTACTCACATTTATCATTTGTTGTATACAAAAGCCTTAAGCAGTGATTTGCTCTCTTTGTTGTATCCCGATCTTTCGCAATTCTTTCAGGTGAGAAGCTATCTCCTGAATGAATTGAAGCCCTTCCTCTCCATATCTGATTGAGTTAATGCTGTGCTCAAGGAAATTCTGGTCTGCCTCAAGAGCTTCCACCTTCTGACTTAGATCAGAAACTTCATTTACTAGAGAATTTAGATCAGTTTCTTGAGTGGAACCTAAAGATTTCTCTAGTAAGGGTCCTTGAACAGGCTCATTTCTTCTATCGGTCATTGATAATTTACTCTCTTCTGCCCCACCATTCTGTTCAGCTCCCACTTTGCTATTCAGATCCCTCATGTCATTTTCCTTGTCTCCTGAATATTCACTGTTGATCAACTCTAAGCTTAGTCCATTATTAGAAAATAGATGAAGCTTCCTTTTCAACTTCTTCAAACTTCGTATGATATACGACTTTTCATCTTCAAAATCAAGAAATGAACTGTTCACAGTAATGATATTCTTATCCGCAAGTGACGTGTTCGTTCCTTCAACTTGTTTTTCTTCAGCTGAGTTTCTACTGGTGCTTGCACTATCTTCTGTACATCCCGCTTCAGAGTGATCCGCTCTCGTACCTGTTGCCTTTCTGTCAGAAATTGGTGTCTCAAAGATTGCTTCGTTGGGGAACTTACTCCTATAAAACTCAAGTTCCTCTTCTAGATCTTGGACCTCTTTCTCCTTTTCTGTGAGAAGGTCATTCGTTTTTTGCAATGCTTCCATATCATACTCAGCTTGCTCCTCCATCATTCTTAGGCTCTGCAGAGCTTCCATGTGGAGTGTTGCCTTCTCTTCCTGTATTCGAGTAATCATGGCCATAGCTTGATTTACAGCAATTGCGGATGCGTTCCTTTCTTCCTCTAGTTCTTTGTACAAAGCACTCAGCAATTTCTTATCATGCTCAACCTGCCGTTTTAACCGATCACTGTCACTTTCACCTTCAATTTCACTGACAATACTTCCATCCAAAGATAGACCAGACTCATTTCTTTCTAGCGCGATTCGCTTTTGAAGAATTTGCATTCCTATGATACTAGAAGCATCAGAAGTCTTTACTTCGTCACTGTTAATAGATAATTTAGGACTTATAGGTACTCTGGGACTCATAGGGACTCTAGGACTCATATCATTCATTGACTGCTCTCTAGCAGCAGAGAGTTGTGAGAGTAAAAGCTTCAAATCTTCGCTAAGTCTTGAAGAATCCTTTACAGACCTTTGTTCAGCAAGAACACCAGACAACTGCCTTCCCCTATTCCCAACAGCTAGCTTATAAGCATCACTGAGATCCAATAAGTTTGCAAATTGCTGACCACTGTCACTAAAACTGGGGTTTATTTCTGAAGCTGTGTCAGTTCTTCTAGCTGGCTGACTTTCTCCCTTGCAGAGATCTTCACCGCCTGTCACAGATGTCTGCCAAGCTTCCTCTTCTCTGGATACACCTGTAGAATGTAACAACAAAGAAACGAAAGGTAACCAAAATATGAATTAGCACCATCCACAATAGTTGAGGCCCTTTGTAGTTCTACAAAATGAAATTATCCAAGTGCAACCTTTGCTAATAACAGAAATACCAATAGAAGTCCTGTACGAGGAGGAGTTTGAACTTACAGCTCTCTTTTAATCCTTGAACAGGAGTTTCTGCTCCATTTGTTGATGGAAGGAAATCAACAAGCGAAATGAGCTCGCTCTCCTGTGAAATTTTGTCAGGATTTATCCTCTCTGTTGATGGACGAACAGTGTCTACTGAAATAATCCTGTTCTCATCTGATGCTTCCGGTGGAGTTTCTTTTGCATATGATGATTGAGGAACTTCATCTAGAGAAATAATCTCTCTTTCTTTTGATGCTTTTTGAGGGCTGTCACTGGCAATTGGTGATGGAGGAACGTTATCATGGGAAATGAGCTCAGGAAGTGTAGAGGAATCAGCCTTGCAATCAGCTTGTTGCCAATTAAGCTCCTCCAAATCATGCTCAATAGGAACTCTAGATGCTATTGCTGTGACAGCATGCGAGTTGATAGCATCTGATTGCACCTTTGAAGCCAAAATTGAAGGCTCAGGTGAAGAAACTGGATCGATCAGTTTCTCAGTAAAAGAATCATCGAGTAGACTGATAGTGCAAGGTTCTGGCTTCACGAATCCAACTGAAATATCTTCGTGTACAGCATTTTTGCCATCATCATCAGACAACATGACTTCAGATTCAGTATCAGAGTTGAACTTAAGTTCGGTGTACCCTACATGAGATAAATGATCAAACCCACTAGTTTTCTGTCGAGTACTTCTGATGGGTATAGATTGTTTACTCTTCTTTAGGTTGCTGCAATCATGTTTAATAGCACCTGATAAAGGGACATCAAGATCAGCAGCCCCAGAATCAACTGATATAGCCCGCATCAGCTTTTGGCAATATCCTCTTGGAATCCATGGTTCATTGCAACAAGAACATTGTCTAGTAACTGAACTATGATCATCAAGTAGTGAGTCCTGATCTAAAACAAAGCTAGAATCCTCCCCCAACTTCCCCACCAACAACCTATACGTTTCAGCATTGGACTTGTTGGTTGTGGCGAATGAGAAAAGGCAATTTTCACACATTCCATGGACATTGACAAGATTATTGTGAGCGTGACAGAAAACTAAGGATGAGATCTCCAACTTATGATCGCCACAGATCAAATCCCAATAATATTTCAACTTTTTAGAGCCCAAAATATGATCCAGTCTTGAGCATAGCAAACACGGGGTTTGCAACTCCCATTGACATGCAAATTTTGTAATTAAATACGAGAATATAGCATTGATGAAGAGCATGCATATTAGCAACCATTCCAAAGCAGCAGATGCCAATGCAGGGCTGATACTCCAGGACCTTTTCTTTGATTTAACAGATGAAACCCCGCTGATAGCCATGCTCCAGCAGGGTTAGAAATTTCTGGAATGAGATGTTGATTAATCAAACGAGAAGCAACACCGACCCTCCCAAAATGCTCAAGAATCCAAAGCAAGATTCGAAACTGCAATCAACTTGAAGAATATTGGAGACCTGAAACTGATAATACAAAAAGGGTTAAAGACCTCATTTTTTCAGTAATTTTTGTGTGTTTGTGAAGCCACTTGAAGTCCTGCTTACAATGCAACAAGCTGACATTCCGAAGAAAAAACAATCTCGAGATGAAAACATGCAAAAGAACTGCTCGCAACTAAAATACAATCATTTCACGTATAGGAGCTATGAAAATTAGAAATCTGATGGCTGTTCAACATCAAAAGTCAATAAACAAGACGTGACTAAAACCTGGGAGAGATTAATTGAGCACTTGCTGGATGCACCTCACACAGAACCTAAATTGGAAATTAAACATAGATGCATTCTAATAGGGGAAAAATACCAGAAATTCTTGACATGCAGCATCAACTAGAAGTTAATAAACTAAATTCTGAAATTTGAGCACATAAATAGACACACTTCTTGTGAGTTGTGACACATATATAGCCATGAAAAATACAGCATACACCTCTGCCTCAGAAGAAAATCAGAAAATCATTACAAGAAAATGGAAACTCAGTGCTTCAAGAACATCGTAGACATGTTTCCACACAAGCTAGTAGACCAAATTCAAGACAAAAACTTATCAGAATCCAAATTGAACTTATGTTGAAGTAAAAGACCAGTCTTTTTTCCTTTCTTTTGATGATTTGGAAGAAAGGTCTAAATGACAATACTTACTTGCACCCCTAACCTTAACAAGAAAAGACAATATCAGTGCTCCAAGAACATTACAAACAAGTTTCCACACAGAAGCTAGAAGAGCAAATTCAAATTCAAGACAAATACTTATAATCTGATTCAGAATCCAAATCGATCTTGTATGCTGAAGTAAAAGATCAGTCTTTTTTCCCTTCTTTTGATAATTTGGAAGAAAGTTCTAAATCAATGGAAGACAATACTAATTTGCACTCCTAAACTTGACAAGAAAAAAAAAATTCAAAGAAAAAGACACATACCTATGTACCAAGAAAAAAAAAGCATGAAAAAGTCCAGTTTATGTGCTAAACCAGACCTAACTAGCCATCTCAATCAAGGAAAACTTCCCATTTTCACAGCATCAACAACCACAGAACCCCATTTTTAGAACCCAAATTAAGAGCTTACTATAAAAAAAAATATTAGCCAAAATTAGAAAATGAAAGTACCAAAAGATAGACAGCCAAAGCTAAGAAGCTAAAAGTAAACAATTAGGGCATCAATATCTGAACTTGCAGCATGAATCAGAAATCAAAAGCCATTAATTTAAGATCCACAGCAGATTAAAACGCGGAACAAAAATCTCATAACAAGATTGAAAAGACAAACATAACATAAATTCATGATCAAAACAAAAAAAACCAAAGTCAAAGTTTAACAAACTGACCCGTTCATGTAAAGAATCCAAGAATTCAGAGCCAGAGAGTCAAATCAAAGAAACAAATCCCATGTAGCAGAAACACAAAGACACAGAAGAAAACAAAAACAAGACAGCTCCTTCTTCTTTTTTAATTCTTGAAGTATTTGGATGTGGATACAACAGTGCACGTTGCCTTCAGATGTAGACAATTTTAAAATGTGTAAAGAGAAACCAAGAGTGGAAATCCACGCCGACCATGAACCTAAAAGTGGGGCTCAGTTGAAAAGAGACAAGAGACCGAAAGTATTGCCCTTTGTAAAAATTAAAGTTGAAAGGAGACTTTTTTGGCATAGGCTTATCAAATAGTAGATCACAGAAGAGCGAAGATTCCCGCGAAAACTAACTGTCGAAACTGTTTTATTTAGGCTTGTAGTGAGATAGCCTTTACTAAAAAAAAATCACCGGTTCTCATGGCGTCACGTCCTTGATATGTACTCCAATTTCTTTCATGGATTTAAGAACATATCTCCGATGTCTGCGGAAGATTATTCACTACTTCTGATGTGGAGTAAGAGATTTAGGAGCTTTTAAATGTTATGATTCTTGTATGATGAAATAGAAATAAAGTTGATAGATTCTGATTATCAACAATTCTTAATTCTCTTAAAGATAATATATAAATTGTTTAAATAGTAACTAAATTGACTTCAAATAACATTTTGAATCTTGTCTAGATAAAAAAATATTAAAAAAAATTAAAAGCAATTTCAAACCAGCAACTTTTAGACTTAATTTGAACATGATCCTAAGCTTGGCTGGTGCTAGTAGACCGACATTATAGAAAATTGAGTATGTGCTTGTAGAATTTCAGCCTGATTTAATTGTAGAATAAAAGTTATAGATGTTTTTATTAGAAAACTCATTTAACTCATTCGTCAAAATGTTTAAAATAAATGTTATCAAGCAGTAGATTTGATGAATTTTAGATCTTAGAGGATTGGTTTAAATGGTAAGGAGCGGACTAATTTAGTTTTGAGGTTTCAAGTCTGAATTCTGCCATTGATTTTTTTGATGATATATTTACTTTCAATTAATTTTACTATCTTAAATTTGAGTTATGATATAGGTGTGTTTATGCATTAGCTCATTTAGGATGATAGCTCGTGCTTTTCAAAATATTTTGCCTGAAAAAAATATCAAATTAATTTTTTTAGGTGTTTTTTTATGGTTTTGATATGCTGATTTTAAAAATAAAAAAATCTAAAAAAAATTATTTTTATACATTTTCAATTAAAAAACACAATTTAAAAAGTATAATGCATTATAATACCAAACACACGCTAAGAGGTCGTTTGGAACTGCATTCCAAAGAAAATATTATTTTTTATATATTTTTGGATCATTATATGTTGATATCAAAAGGAATTTTTTTAAAAAAAATATTATTTTCATATATTTCTAAACAAAAAAAAAAACACCTTTAAAAGTAACAACTACACTTCCAAACATATTTTAAAAATCACAATATTTTCCACAACATTGTTTAATCACAAGGTTTTTATAATTATGATTTCTTTCAATTCAACCCCATGGTTTTCATAAATAGCAATTAAGTCCCTACTATTTTGAATATGGGATAAAGTTCCCTTCCTACCATTTCATTACAAACTTCTATTAAAGTGAAAATTCTAAATATACTGTTGACTGGTTAAGAAGTTTGACTTTGATTCAAATATTACCATAAGATTCAAATATTATGGGCACTGTTGATTGGTTAAGAAGTTTGACTTTGATTGTTAAGTATACTGGAATTGAAGGAAAAGATAAACTTAATTTGTTAAGAAAAATACATTTAATTAATTTTCCTAGTTGTTACTAACGAGAGTTTGAATTCAGGTTTTTTTAAATAATTTTGAACATAAGATTTCATTAAAATTACTAAATTAAATTTAATTCAAAGGGTTACAAATAGTCTTTTAATATTCACATTAATCATCAATTAATTACAACCAATAATTTTAAACAAAGAAATTAATTTCACTCAAAATTCTTTTTAATTGTCAAATTTTGGGGGCTCGTGGAGAATCTTTCCAATGGATGATCCTATCATATGACAATGGATTTAGGATAGTGTTGGCACATGAGATTTGAAATAATATCCTGCACTTGAGGGTCTAATTGTTGTGGTCAATCGTGTGACTTGTTCCGTTCCCGTCCCGGGTTCAACCCTTTATGTGCACCCTGTCACCCCCGCGGTGCCTTACCTGTTCACTGGGCTTGCAGGATGTTCAGTGGGCCGTGGGGAATAGTCGTGGTGCGCGTAAGCTGGCCCGGACACCCCACGCTAATCAAAAAATAAAAATAATCAAGTGATCCTGCAAGCTTGCGATATTGATGTGCTGTTGGACAAGAAAATTTCAGTGGGTGGTCCAGCTGGATATAACATTGCTGTGAAATTAACTGTATATATATTATTTGAATCTTAAGAAAATAACAATTTCAAAATGGAATTGATTTATATTTATAAATAAAATATACAAGGAAAATGACATATTATCCCCAAATACAATGACTTTATTTTTCAAAAATACAAGTAATGTAAATTTTTTTTCTTACAAACTTAACTCTAAGTTACTAGATATGGATAGTTTCATGAATAAGATAGTCAATAAATCATGATACAAAAACTTTGCAATATCCAATATCATATGCTATAAAATCATATTGCCAACATATTAATTAATATTGTTTTATGTTGTAATAGCTCACTATTAAAGGCACAGATTAATTAGGAACTAAAATATATGATAATTATAGATATTTGGCAAGTTAAATCCTCCAAGATATATTATTTAAGAAAATATGTATTGTAAAGTACAAAATTTTGAAAATAAAATATTTAAAATATAGTCTTTTTAGTGATTATTATTATTATTATTATTATTATTTTGAATTAGAAAACACAACCGATCAAATGCCAATATTGCCTAATGTTACCCCATTATCATTTTTTATATATATATTTTATCAGAAATTATTAACAAAAATTTTCCATCGATTTTTCCATCGGATTTTCAATTACTATTTTGGTAATTTTAACCTGTTTACTCTTGCCTGCGCTGTTGCCAACATTATAGTAATGATTCGAAGCTCATTCATGTCTGCTTGCTTGGGCTCTAATTCTGGCAGAGTGCATGCATCGACTCGTTTGTTGGATTCCTGGATTGTCACAGCATAATAGTATAAATTATATTTTAAAAATTATTTAAAAATTTAAATTATTATGTTGAATTTAATATGATATCAGAATTTTAATAATTAAGTGTTTAAGAGTTTAAATTTTACTATTTTTATTTATTTAATAAAAATTAAATATAAAATAGTATGAACTTACGAGTTTCAAGTTTAAAAAGTGTTTAGTTGAGGATTCTAATAATATAAATTATATTTTAAAATTTAAGATATTAAATTAAGATAGTTATTTGAAAGTCAAAGTCATTGCAGGACGAAACACAAAAGCTGAATGCCATGATGTTTCTGTTCCTTTGAGTACGAGGGCAAAGGAATTAGAGTAGCTTCCATTTATACGCTGCTAGAACTTAAAAAAGAAAAAAGGATCACACGTTAAGAACCAGTAAGATTGTCAAGGTAAACAGACCAGAGTGCACAAGGCTTCTGCTTTGTCTCGCTGAACATTGTTTTCAGACAAGAGATGGAAGGGTTTCTCTTGACTTGTGTCGGCATGTTGGATTTTGCCAGCAAATATGGAGCTTTGAGAAACCGTTCAGGGCCTAAGCAAATGAGTGGCTACCTTTTTTTTTGCTTTCTAACTTGACTTTTGTTTCAATATTACTCCACTGTGTAATAAATTGCATCATCACTGACCTCAAGGTTGGATTGATTCATTAATGGGTATTAAGAAAACACAGATAGGAAATCTGCTGTTCATTCTACTTTGCATCCACACACAATTGCATTCTGGATTCGCAACCGAGCAATTTTTGTTTTAGTTCTTCCAGTGATGTAGTTTTTTTTAAAAAAAATTATTATTTTATATTTTATTTTATTTGAGGTTAGCTTTAATAGTTTGTTTAGACAAGTTTAATGTGGGGTTCTTGAAGAATAAAAAAACATTTTTTTTATTAGATTGATGATTGATTTTATGAAAAATTGTTTGGATTTTTTGTTTTTCAAATTAAAAATAAAAAAAGGATTATAATTGAAAAATTAAAAAAAAATGCAGCCCTCTTTGTCCCTAAATGAAAAAAGACAAGAAATTATTGATGAAAACCAAGAAGAGAAGATACAAAAAAAAATAGAATGAGTTGCCAGAGCCACACTGGAGCTACACTACCATCAAACATTGTTAATAAAAGGAAAACCCGTCAATATGATTTCAATTGCATCAAGGAAGATCACCATTTAAGCTCAAAGAAAGCCACATGTGCCTCGTCCAATGCGGTGGCCTTCCTTATGCATGCCTTACCAATGCAGTCATCTGGATTGTTTTTAGACCCGACTAGTAGATTCGATTATATTAAGAGAATTCCTATATAGTTTAATTTAAAATTCAGGTTATATAAAAAATCAAGTTATAATGTTTTAAGATTAATCCATCAGGTTGAGTTTAATGACATTATCAAAAAGTTTTTCACAATTTGATATTTTTTTATGTTCAAATAAACAACATTGCTTAATTTTTTAAAAGTTTGAACAACATTGTCTTAAAATTATTTTTTATATATAATATTAAATTTTGACCGCGTCAACTTGATATTTTATGAATTTATGCCTATTTTTTTATTAAAAAAAAAACAAAAATTAGCTCACAAGAACATTAATGAAACCTTGAATTCATGCCAAGGCAGGTGACCTAAGACTTAAAACCTAGCTTAAATCAGGATTTTAGATGAATCAGATTAAAGACCGAAACGATAAAATATGGTTCATTTAGTTGGGTTTATTAATTACCTGTTGAATTGAAAATCCTATGGGTCATCACTAAGAATTTTGTTTTGAGAAAAGTCAAAACGTCATCATTATAATAAATATATTTAACCTAATGATCAGCTAATTGAACCGATGAATTATGCAAATTGATCATCAACAACGACATCTAACTTTAAATAAATAAATAAATAAATAATTTAACCCTTTTTTTTCTTAGGGGTGAAGGATCATGTTTAAAAACCTCCAACGACAACATTCGCTAACAAAATACATGACTTGTCTTGGTTTATTTTACATGAGGCTATTGCTTCCATCTCTGGGATAAATGAATGCATGCAAATGCCGTTCTATCTAATGAGTAAATATTATAAAACATTTCATGATTCAAATAAAACCATGATCAAAGATTAATAGATCTGTTTGGGAGTGTAGTTATGGTTGTTTTTTAAAATGCTTTTCATGCAAAAATACATCAAAATAATATTTTTTTTATTTTTATAAAATTATTTTTGATATCGGTGTATCAAAACGATCCAAAACATAAAAAAAAAATTCAATAAATTTTTTTTGAACCGCCTTTCCAAATGCTTTCTAAGTTGATAATGAATGACTATTTAATTCAAAAGGGAATTTCACAATTATAGTTTAAAGTTTAAACACTTTATGAGTAAATTAATTAAAAGGAAATTTCACAACTATAGTTTAAAGTTTAAACACTTTATGAGTAAATTATTTAGCTATTCTCTCAATTCTTGGCATTCAAATTTTATAAATTATTGGAGGAAACTAATATTACTCTAGAAAATCTCAAATCTTAGTTGAGTTATTCATGTGCCTATTCTTTTGACATAAATATATCATTTCTTTTAATATAACTATATATACAAAAATATACTTTAATCATTCAAGAATCTTATTATTTGATATGAAAATATTAATTTTTCTAGAGAATTTAGATATTTTTTAAAAAACTTCACTCCCTTAGCTAATATACAACTATATTTTTAGTGATCATATTAAGTAATTTGTTATATTAAACAATGTTTTTTTGTTTTTTTATTAGGATGAGTGTTCGAGTCAGTTTGTGTATATTTTGACTAATTTCATGAATTTTAAAATTAACAATTATATAAGCCTCCAATTATTCTGAGATTTATAAAACTGAAACTAATATAATACTTTACATTAAACAATGTTATTCTACCCTAACATGCGGAAAGAAGAGGAACACTTGTCGTGTTTTGATATATAACTTGAAGACAGAATCAAATGCTGAGAAAAGTGAAGAGTTTATTGTACTAAGAGCTTATTTATTTTAAAGGTTGAACTCAATTTTTTCTATGGTACGAAACATGAAATTGAAAAAATTCAATATTAATTAATCTAACATTATACAATCAAATAAATTTAATAAACTTTATCTTTTTATTTTTTATTTACTAACATCTTAGTTCTTTTGGCACTTAATTAACACTTGTATTTGTTAAACTATTTTGTTAAATGTATATCCAATCTAAAACATTTTTGGAATTATTTATAGATAAATAAATTTAACTATTTATTAAATTAAAGCATTTTATTTTAAAATCTAAATAGGTTTATATAAAGCTGGGCAACAATAACAAAAATAGTTTGTTTGATTTTAAAAACACAAACGATAAATCTTAACAACACAAAAAATAATAATATATTTTGATAATATGATTAAAATAAAAATAATCAAATATGCAAATAAATAATTTAATATTTTTTAAAGTTTAGTCTTTATCATCACAAATATTTAGTAATTATCTACATTTGAAAACTCTAAGAAAGTTTGAGACAAAATATATAAAACTCGATAAATTGTTAGATGTAAGACCCTAATTACATATAATAGTTTCAAATTCTTTTATATAAAGAGTTTGGGCTGGATTATGTATTAGTTTTTTTTTTTCTTTTATTCTAATTTTACAGGAACAAAGCTCTTGGAGTTCTAAATTCCAAAACCAAATCAAAAGTATTTAGGAATGGTCGAATATACTCACAAGTTGTTTTTTTTATTTTTTTTACTGTGTTCATATCTTATTTTTAAAAAAATTATTTATTAATATCTTATTTATTTATCGAGAGTCTTGAATATCTATTTAGAAATTAATTATCTAAATACTATTAGTTATTCAATATAAAATAAAAAAACTATATATATATATATCATGTCAAAAAAATATTCAATATATATATATATATATATCCAAATTTAATAATATTTATATTTTATTAATTATCTATAAATAAAATAATTATAAAAAAGATATCAATACGTATAAATTCAAGTTAAATTGAAATCCCTGAAACTTTCTTGGATTTCTTACTTCCCATACAAAGTAAATACCCACAAAGCCTCGATTTCAATTATAAAATTCCCCAAAAGAAAAAACAGTAATTCCAAAAAACCCCAAAGTGAAAAACACCCTTAAGAAATTTCATTGACATAAATACCCTCTTTCTCTCTTATCCCCAAATTCTGTATTTTCCTTCTCAGCCCTTACAAACCCTACACTCCCTCTTCTGCCCTTCGCTTCTCCTTGCCCTTCTACTCTCCCTCTCTCCTTCGTTTTTATTTTTCCGATCTTCTCCCTCCTCCCTTACCCGCCAATTTTCAAATTATACTCCTCAATTTTTCTTTCTCGAAACACATTGATTAACCCTAATTTTATTTGTTTGTTCGATCTGTACTTGGACCTGTCCCTACACTCGACAAGTTCAGATTTTGATCAGTGCCCATTTCATATTTTTCCATGTTTGCTTTGTTCAAGGTTGGTTTTTCTCTTCTGGGTTCTGATGATGTTGATTTGCTTTTCAACTAGGGTTTTGAATTTTGATTGACTTTTGTTCTGTGGGTTGTTATGATTTTTCTCTTGAAGTAATTGTTTGGGGTTATGTTTCCTATAGTTTTGAGCAAAACCCCGTTCTTGTTTATTTTGCTATTAAAAAGGTTTTTTTTTCATGTCCTGGTACGGAGGTTTTTTTTCTCTCTCTCAGTGTGTTCTTTGATATTTTCTTATGAGTATCTTTAGTCTCAATTATGTTCTTATGAGTGCTTTAATTGATGGGATTTTTTTTGGTTTTTGCTTCAAGTCATTTTTTTTGCTGATAGTCGTGGAAGGGAATGTGTACATGATGACTGTTGTTTTCTTCTTTCTCAGTTGGACATGATTTCTGACTGAAAATGTTGAGTTTTGAGTTTGGTGTTCATTAATGGTTCAGGCTTTTTTTGAGATAATTGAGTTAAACCTTAAAAGAAAAACCAATTATGAAAAGCTCAAACTTGGTTTCCTGTCTTGTTTTGATGCCTAGCAAGTGGGAGTGGTCTTAAAACCGAGTTAAGTTTTTGTTTAGCTCCTTTAATTGGCTGGTTCATTAAAATTTTGTTGATTAATGACTTAGGCTTGGTGTCTCTTACATTCAGTTCCCATGTTGTTGATATGTGAAGGTTGTGGAAGTTAATGTTTCTGTGGGCACTTTGGAGGTGTTGAATTCTTTTGCTTGTGAGGTAATGCTATTTTGAGAAGTGAAAGATTGTGAATGCAGTTTAGGTTGTCTGTTCCTTTGGCGTGTGTAAATGTATGATGGTCTCTCTGCATTTAATTATCACAGGAGAAAAAAATGGTTTCCTTGTCTCATTTTGTATACAATTGCAATCGCAATTTTACTAGGAGGGATTAAAAAAGTGACAGTCTTCTTAAAGTTTCTCGTTTGTTTGTTTTTTTTGTTTTTTTTTGGGGCGGGGGGGTGTCCGGGGTGGGTGGGTTTACTGATTTAATTTCACTTTTTTGCATGTTTTTCGTGTTTGCATCCTTTTATCTGGACTTTTGTTGTGAGTCATGTTTGTACTTAAGCTTCAAGTATGAATGCGGAAGATGTTGAATGGACTATTGAAAATACGGTTCTATTCACTTGACAGGGTACCGTATCTGTTTATAATTGATAGTTTGTTCTGGGGGCTGATTTGTTACAGCTGTTGCTATATTGTGATTGATTCATTTCGATGGCTAACCATGACCTGATACTTGGGCAAAGTCACAATCTAGGGCTCAGGCAGAATCAACAGCTGGTCCTAGGCCATGATCACAGTTTGGGTCTAGGCCAGAACCATGATTTGGAACTGGGGCAAGCACATGAACATCATTTGGGTTTGGGACATGAACATGAGTTGGATTTAGGACATCCTCATGATGATGAAATGGGTTTGGGACAGAGCCAGAATGATGAAGGGGAAGCTGTTCACAATTATGGGCATGGGAACGATTTAGTTATTGATCGAAAACCTGAACAGGGAGATCATGAGCTGGCTCTTACTGTACAGAACCATGAGTTAGCTTTATCAGAGAGCAATGAGTTGGTTGTTTCAGAAAACCAAGAACTTGATGACAACCTGCAACTAACTGTGGACGAGGATCAGGAAATGGGTTTGGAACATGCTCAGGGTTTGACTATTGAGGAGTCCCAGCTTATAGTCCATAGTCCTGTTATTCAGGCCCGTACCCTTTCAATAGCTCCTAATTATGAGATGGCAGTGGGGCAAGAGTTCCCAGATGTCTTCAGCTGCCGCAGGGCGTTGAGGGATACAGCAATTGCCCTTCACTTTGAAATGCAGACAATAAAATCTGACAAGACACGTTTCACAGCTAAATGTGCAAGTGATGGATGTCCCTGGCGCATACATGCAGCAAAGCTCCCAGGTGTTCCAACTTTCACAATTAGGACCATTCATGAGTCCCATACATGTGGAGGAATTTCTCATCTTGGCCATCAGCAAGCTTCAGTTCAATGGGTTGCAAACTCTGTGGAGCAACGGCTTAAGGAGAATCCTAATTACAAGCCAAAGGAGATATTAGAAGAGATTCACCGGGTACATGGCATCACTTTATCATATAAGCAAGCTTGGAGAGGCAAGGAACGCATCATGGCCGCTATGCGTGGATCCTTTGAAGAAGGGTATCGCTTGCTTCCCCAGTATTGTGACCAGGTTAAACGGACAAATCCTGGGAGTATTGCATCTGTATATGGTAACCCAACGGATAATTGCTTCCAGCGTCTCTTCATATCATTTCAGGCATCTATTTATGGTTTTCTGAATGCTTGTCGGCCTCTCCTTGGGCTTGATAGGACTTTTTTGAAAAGCAAGTACCTCGGTACTTTATTTCTTGCCACTGGCTTTGATGGGGATGGAGCTCTTTTTCCCCTGGCATTTGGTGTTGTTGATGAAGAGACTGAAGAGAATTGGATGTGGTTTCTATCCGAACTTCATAGCCTCCTTGAGATTAATACTGAAAACATGCCGAGGCTAACAATTCTGTCAGACCGGCAGAAGGGCATTGTAGATGGAGTGGAAGCAAATTTTCCGACTGCTTTTCATGGATTTTGCATGCGTCACTTGAGTGAAAGCTTCCGCAAAGAGTTCAATAACACAATGCTTGTCAACCTTCTATGGGAAGCTGCTCATGCTCTAACTGTCATTGAATTTGAGGCAAAAATTCTAGAGATTGAGGAGATATCACAAGATGCCGCATATTGGATAAGAAGAATCCCCCCTCGGTTGTGGGCTACTGCTTATTTTGAAGGTACTCGGTTTGGACACTTGACAGCCAATATAGTTGAATCATTGAATACTTGGATTTTGGAAGCATCCGGGCTTCCAATAATTCAGATGATGGAATGCATTAGGAGGCAACTAATGACCTGGTTCAATGAACGCCGAGAGACCAGTATGCAGTGGACATCAATACTTGTGCCTTCTGCTGAGAGGCGTGTTGCAGAGGCTTTGGAGCGTGCACGCACTTATCAGGTGCTTCGCGCTAACGAAGCTGAATTTGAAGTTATATCTCATGAAGGAACAAATATTGTGGATATTCGGAACCGCTGTTGCCTTTGCCGTGGCTGGCAGCTATATGGTTTACCCTGTGCACATGCTGTGGCAGCACTCCTCTCTTGCAGGCAGAATGTGCATCGGTTTACAGAGAGTTGTTTCACCGTTGCAACTTATCGGAAGACTTATTCACAAACCATTCATCCAATTCCCGATAAAAGTCTCTGGACGGAGCTGTCTGACGGGGACCCAAATTCCAACAAGGCTATTGAGGTTGTCATAAATCCACCCAAATCCCTTCGACCGCCTGGTCGCCCAAGAAAGAAGCGAGTCCGAGCAGAAGATCGTGGTCGTGTGAAGCGAGTTGTGCATTGCAGCCGTTGTAATCAGACAGGCCATTTCAGAACAACATGTGCAGCACCCATCTAATCTGTGACTGAATGTGGTGATTGCTTCTGTATCTGGTACGCCACTCCTGTGCAAAAATATTCTATCATCTTTTTTTTAGTCCTTTGTAGTCTGTGATAGCTGTTAGATGTGCAAGTAAAAGCTCTATTTATTATCTGCAACAGTTTAATGAATTAAGCTTTATCATCTTAAATGTAAGTTCACCTCAAAAATAAAAAGTTATGGATGATTGCATTGATAATTGTAGCTTTCAATATCAAGATAGTGATTCTCGGTCTTGTCATTCTGGAATTCCTCCTACTTTGTTAAGTCTAGTCATGTTCTGATGCTATTATGTATTGTAAAATTTTTCTAGGCTTGAGCTGGCCACTATTAATGTAGCTAATGATTCTTATTTTTTTTATTATATTTCCGGACTCTCATCTTTGCGTTTTGAAACTGTGAAAAAGAGCAGTCAGAAATCTTTGTTTGAACAAGGCTTGCTAACCCCCTGCAACTCCAAGCTGTTTAGATCTGATCTTGGCACAGAAAGTGCCAAACGAAAGCAGAAATGGGTTGTTCGTATGCCTTTTGGGTGACAGAAATGTTAATGGCAAGTTTTTGATCGGATGAACTCCTGTTATCCTAGGCAACAAGAATTTTTTGTTCATGATATAGTAGGGTGGGTGAATGACAATCAGTGCCTAAATGCACTTCAACCGCCACTTTTCACATACCGATCCTCTGTTAGGGTTGCGCCAACGGCAAAGCCTTTGATGTAGATTCCCTCAACCACATCACTCGGCATGTACACGGGCCCTGAAGCATTAATTGACTTCAGTAGCTCTCGGTTAAGCTGGCTTGTGCGTTCGTGATCTGGGATCACTTCATAATAACAATCAGTAATACCATTTTCATTCATCTTATTACTCATTGCAGAATGCAAAGCCTCGAAACACATTTCTAGGAACTTGAAACCATAGTTATAAAACCTGGTTTGGCTCATGGTTTGGCTCATGGTGTGGATCATGGGTTGAGTCAAGATTATTTAAAAAAAAAATCTTGAATCAACGTAGTTTTTTTTTTTTTTTTTTTTAATATGAACTTAAGTGTCATTTGAGTTTTGATCAGATTGAATGGGTCGGAAGTTGATCTGCTAAGTTACCAACAATTCTCATCCGATTCTGATTTGATAAGAAATCTTGTTCAAGCCATGTCTTGAGTCGGTAGATCATTGAATTAACTTGTCGGGTTGAATCATGTTTAATAACATATTTTGCATGACTGTAGTGTAAAACTTGGACAAATACCTTTGTTAACATAAATGAAATTACTAACATGTACTAGAAGATACCAGTTTATTTTTCTCGCTATTATTGCTGCATGGATAAAAAAAAATTGAATATAAGAAAATAATATATAAATTGTTGAAATTTTTTTGTTATTATTATTAAACTCAATATAATAGATGTATTTTTTTTAACATGAGTGTTTGGGCAGCTTGCGCGCATCTCGACTAATTTCATGAATTTTGAAGTTAATTGTCATGTAAGCCTCTAGTGATCTTAAGGTTTGTGAGATTCGAACTGATGATTTTTAGGGAGCAAATCTATGACCTAACCAGTTGAGTTACACCCCTTAAGTTCCATCCATGTATTTTAGTTGTATTTATAATGCTAGAAAAAATTCAATTGCTATATATTAATACATTGAAGCAATAAAACCCAAAAATAGAAGAAATATGTGAAGTATGATCGAATTAATTAGCGTTGCCTTTTAACCAAGTGAGACAATAAAATAGCTGATTCTAATCAAACGCTCGACTAGATAAGTGTGATGACTTTGGTTTGTCTACGAAAACATGGAATCCTTGTCCTAGCATGCCTCCCATTCTGGAGTCAAAGGGCTCCTATACACCATGGATGGGTACTATAATACGATAATACTTTGAATTATAATAATGGAATTATGCTTTTGTTCCTAAAAAAATCATTTGAAATGACTTACAGGGTAGATTTATATTTTAACAGGGTTTATTTATTATTCTACAATTATTGAGGGATATTTTTGTCATTTTATAAACCTTTTCTATAATGAATTTATTTCAGTACCCTTTAAAGCAAAATTCCACTTAGGTATGGCTATGGGGTATTCTTAGTTTTTTACTTTTTTAAAAAACAATGCAATGACTCTATCACTCTTAAAATTAAAATAAAAATTTTCAAATCATTTTTGTAGGGGTGAATTTGTAATTTCAATTTGGTATTTTAGAAATAACTAGTTGGTCTCGGGGGTGATGTTGCTTTTGATACATAAAAGTTAAAAATAAAAAAACAAAAAGCTGCTAATGTGTGCATAACACGTACCAACCACTCTGTTGCCTTTGAGTGGATCGTGTGGCTAACTCTAATGACAGACACATTTGTTCCACCGTGTCATTTGATGCGTCTCGACATTCTCTTCTTTCATAGGTGATGCATGTATGGTGATTATGTATAGATTAGCACCAATTTGATTTCTCCTCTTCATTTCTCTCTCATTTATCTCGGTTTACGTGATGCCCATGAAAAAATCACAGCAGCCCTTAAATTTTTTTTTCCTTCAAATTTAGTCTGTTTTACTTGTTTTATTTTGAAAAATCACTTCAAATTGAAAAGTTTTTTCAATTTTATCCTCTAGTTTTTAATAGCTCAAATTTGATCTCTATTTTTTTCTTTTAATTTTCTTTTGTTTGAGATGACTTAGAAATTTTATTTGTTTCTTGCGATTTCATTCTTTTTTTTTTTCATGTCTGGTTTTCATTCCTTTTATTCCTTAGAGATTTTATTAGGCGCGAAAGCCTCACCAAAGAGTCGTGTTGGTTCAAGATTGCATTGGAGAGGTATGAGATTCGAAATTAATTCCTAGAGATTTTGTGAGGCCTAGAACCCCTACTGTAGATATACAGATAAGAATTGTATGGTAGGGATACAATTATTTTATTTTAAAAATAAACTTACTTCCTATTAAAGATAATGCATCTTGAGTTAATTTATTGAGCTTTAGAAAGCCCGAAGAGTTTGGCGTGGAATAACAGGATTGGTAACTGAGTTCCATCCCGTTGTAGCCAGAGGAAGCGTTTCTAGATTACCGACTATGTGCACGAGTATCACAATAGCGTTAGCAACCCCTAGAAGGACTTGACGAGTGTGGAGGTAAAATAATCTCATAGTGATCATTCTGCCTGGGCTTTTTTTTAGTAGTGTAATTACCTATAAGCGCCGGGAGCAGCAAGCAACTATGATGTTGTGGTCAAGTGTAAATTCATTACACGTTCTGGCTTAGATGTATCATGATGGTGTGTCATGAAATGACCTCGAAATGTTAAAAACAAAGCTTAGAAAGAAACTGATGATTTTTTGACTAGTTTTCTACAAACAACGCCAATTGATGATGTCCTAAAAAATCCAAGTAGCTTAGTAATAAAGCTTATGTTCTGGATAATCGGTTAATCACTTAGAAATCCGATCCATTCTTCCTAGTCAATATGATTGACAGCCTAAAGTGCGAAATCAAGATGACCGGTAGCTAGTACGTGGTAGCTGATATATGGTAATCTAAAGTAGCTAGTAGATCAAGAGCCTGTATAAGGTCCTCTATGGTAAATATATAACTCTCAGAAGTTTAAGTATCGTTATAGTGAGAGAGAGAATGCAATGATATTATAGAGAGACAGACTCTGAAAATATACATGTATTAAATAATAAAAATTATAAACCTGAAGTTTGAAGGATTTATAAGATATTTATAATCCATGAATATTATTTTTTTGAAGAAAAAAATTGAAGAGTCATTTATCTTTTATAAATTAATGTGATATTTTAAGTTATATTTCATATAAAATAATATATTGAATTAATATAAATTTTTTAGAGGCATGTGGGGGTACTAAAAATCCTTAAAGAAAGGTGCTTAAAAAAGTTGCTTAAGTCCGTTAGAGGTAGAAAATAGGCCTAAGCGCACTGCCTAAGCCCAGCGTTAGGATGTGACCGAAATAGCATTGTGAGAAATGAAAAGAATCCGTGATAACTTGAACTCACAAAGGACATGTCGTTTTAACTCGGAAAAACTGACCCACAAAGGACATGTCGTTTTAACTCGGAAAGACTGACCTTAAAATGCTTTTTGTTGCAGGACTGTGACTCACCTTTAAAGAATCATGCTATATTTATATTTTATTTTGCCCCCTAAGGTTTCCAGAGTTCCTGAATTCCCCCCTGCACTTTTTTCTTTCAATTGTCTCCCTAAAAGATAATATATAATTAAATATATTTACACACTATACTTTTATCCAAATTATAAATGAAATTTTTTGTAATTGAATTTTAATTTTAATTTTAGGACAATTATCCTAATCAGTATTGCTCATTCAATAAATTTGCAAAAAATAAAATAAAATAAATTCGTTTGAATTTTTATTTGCTAATTATGTTAATTTTTAGATTGAATGTGGTGTGTATTAGGTTTAGATTTTGATGAAACAAGTTTTATGAATCTTGATATGATTGAAAGATAAATATTTCATTAAGAATTCTATTAGTTTAATCAATGAAGTGTGTATTTGGTATTGTGGTATAAAATAATTTTAAGAAATATATTTTACTTGAAAAAATATTACAATAATTTTTTATTTATTTTCAAAAACACTAAAAAATATATCGATTTGATGTTGTTTGAAGTGAAAGAACCCTAAATAAAAGCTAACACACTTTTAAATACTCGCAAAGAATTAAAAGAATTGAAACTTACGGGAAAGTATTAGGGAGCTAATTGATACAAAACTAAGGTTTAGGGAAGAAATTGAAAAGCCTCCCAAACCTTAGGGGGGGAAATTAAATGGATGTGAAAGCCTGAATTTCAGACTAGTATTTCATGCCTGTACAAGCCTCATATGGCCTGTCAAAGGTAGGCAAGTACTTTAGACGCTGAAACATTTCTTACATCACGCTACTTGTGTTAAAGCCCAAAAAAGGGAAAGAACATAATTTCCCTTGAAGAAACTGCTGGATTCCCTTCACTCTCTTGGCAGTGCTAACAAGATTTCCTTTATCAGTATTAATATCACTCTCATTAACACTCAGGTACCTTGCGTGTGTGTGTGTGTGTGTTTGTTGAGACCTAGTAGTGTCCTCATTAAGGCTTCGAAGAATTTACGATGAGAAACGAAGTACTGGTTTTGCCATGTCTCTTGTTGCTGCATTGTTATGTAGGTATGTTTTCTTCCTTGTTTTTGTAGTTTTTGCCTTGGTTTTGCTTGTTTCTGGTTAGTTCTTGTTATGGGTTTGGCTTGTTGGGCTCCTGTTGAATTTCATCACGGCTTCCATGATGTAGGTTGGAGTAGCTAGTATCCTCTCTCTTTGGTATTAACTTGATAAAAATGTACTGTTTTAGTATAATTTTCCTCTTTTTGGCTGGTGGCCCAGGTTAGCTTCAAGATTTCTTTCTTTAGAGCCTGATTACCAGAATGCTTAGAGGATGGCAATGGTGTCTGTCCACATTTTGACTGTTTATCCAAACTTACAGTTTCAAGCAATGTCCCTAGCTAACTCTCTGTGTTTTTGCCTTTTGGTTTTTCTAGATTTCCCATGCCCCAAGCCCATATAAGCATTTTTAATCTAGTTTTATGTGTTTCAAGATACCAGCTACCAAGGAAACACACTTTCTTGAGAACCACAGGGGAGACATCAAACAAAAAAGAGTGTGCAGAAACACTTTGCTTCCTAAGCGTGCCTTAGTTGATGCTGTAGGAACCTATTTGCGAGGCTGCTTATGGTAAAGAGCATATTACAGCAGCTTTGTTTCCTTCTTCTTGCCCTTTCCCCCCCTCTCTGTTGGCCTGGTTATGATCCAATCAATTAATCTCAAACGGTTGGTCCTGTGGTTAAGGAGACATGCTCATTTCTTTGATGTTTTAGGTTTGGATTTCAGGGTCGACGTTTAGAAGAATTTATTAAATTTTTATGAACGTAGGAGATTGACGTGAAGAATTTGTACTGTGTGTTTAGATTTCATTCCCTTCAGGATTTTTGATAGAAATCTTGAATTGCATCATTAATGTTTCTGAGATCATCCCTTTTTAATTATTTTTTTGTCCCTTTGATTTTCTCCGTCCAAACATTTAGTCCTGACAATGGAGACTATAACGCAAGAGAAAGCAGAGGCTGCTATCCCAGTCACAACATTGTCACCTCCAGAAGGAAACACAACTTTTCTTGCTGGAACCTCATGGTGTGTAGCCCTTCCAGGTGTCTCTCAAATTGATTTACAGAACGCGTTAGACTGGGCCTGTGGTCTAGGCATGGCAGATTGTAAACCAATCCAACACGGTGGAGCGTGTTTCGATCCTGACACACTTGTGTCTCATGCCTCCTATGCTTTCAACAACTATTACCAACAAAATGGGAATTCTGATATAGC